>Ga0208270_100036_pt1 | contig 103510 bp, 89 predicted proteins | sample LakWasM109_LOW13_2_FD_183925 | JGI IMG/M metagenome (GOLD analysis project Ga0208270, IMG submission 183925) | Freshwater sediment methanotrophic microbial communities from Lake Washington under simulated oxygen tension - Sediment Metagenome... | ecosystem: Environmental > Aquatic > Freshwater >...
TAGCCTTAATGCCGACAATTTCAATTTCCTGACCAACTTTAACAACACCACGCTCAATACGCCCGGTCACTACCGTGCCGCGACCGGAAATCGAGAATACATCTTCAATCGGCATCAGGAATGCGCCATCTACCGCTCTTTCCGGCAATGGAATGTAACTATCTAAGGCATCAACCAATCTGACTACAGAAGGAACGCCGATTTCACTCGTGTCGCCTTCTAATGCTTTTAAAGCCGAACCAACGATAATAGGTGTATCATCACCTGGAAACTCATACATATCCAGCAGCTCACGAATCTCCATCTCGACCAATTCAATCAGCTCCGCATCATCAACCATGTCCGCTTTATTCAGGAACACCACAACGTAAGGAACACCCACCTGTCTTGATAACAGGATGTGCTCTCTGGTTTGCGGCATAGGACCGTCAGCCGCCGAACAAACCAAAATAGCCCCATCCATTTGCGCAGCACCGGTAATCATGTTTTTTACATAATCAGCATGACCTGGGCAGTCAACATGCGCATAATGACGCGTTGCTGATTCATATTCGACGTGCGACGTAGAAATGGTAATACCACGCGCACGCTCTTCAGGTGCATTATCAATCTGATCAAAGGCTTTAACCTCTCCACCTTGGAGCTCAGCCATTACTTTTGTTAAAGCAGCAGTTAAAGTAGTTTTACCATGATCGACGTGACCGATTGTGCCGACGTTTACGTGGGGCTTGCTACGTGAAAATTTTTCTTTGGCCATTAAAATACACCTCTAATAATCAACACAACACATGGAGCTCATAACCGGATTTGAACCGGTGACCTCTTCCTTACCAAGGAAGTGCTCTACCTACTGAGCTATATGAGCTTAATTTTTTTGAGTTTGGAGCGGGTGATGGGAATCGAACCCACGTGATCAGCTTGGAAGGCTGGAGTTCTACCATTGAACTACACCCGCGGATATTCTTTACATTGGATGGTGGAGGGGGGAGGATTCGAACCTCCGAAGGCAGAGCCGGCAGATTTACAGTCTGATCCCTTTGGCCGCTCGGGAACCCCTCCGTTATCGGATAACCCAGCTATTATCTATTATCAAATTCACATTGTCAATGAATTATTTATTCGAATTCAATTTATTCATTACCATCTCCATATCACCCGCAACCATCTGATCCACACAACCAGCAGCCAGATCAAAAGCCGACGACATCAAGACCCACTCACTCTTAGAAGGACAGGATAACACAAAATCTGCAACAACCTTTCCAGAAGGCGGCCGCCCAATTCCCATTCTTAAGCGATAAAACTCTTTTACCCCCAAATGCGCAATAATATCCCTCAAGCCATTATGACCGGCATGCCCGCCATCTTTTTTTAGCCTTACCACACCAACATCAAAATCAAGCTCATCATGAACAACAAGAATCTCATCGGGCACCAATTTATAGTATCGAGCAACCTTACCCACAGCCTGACCACTTCGATTCATGAACGTACTCGGCTTCAACAACAATACCTTGCCGCCAGCACACCCAATTTCAGCCAGCAATCCATCAAATTTAGGCTCACCAGCCCAATCACAATCCGAATCAGATACCAATCTATCTAAAAACAAAAACCCGGCATTATGCCGGGTTTTTTCGTACTGCCGACCCGGATTACCCAAGCCAACTATAAGCTTAATCACGCGTTGCCTTACAAGATATCAAGCCGCATCATCTTTGCTTGCCTTTGAAGCCATCATTGACGCGACAGGATGATCATGCTCAGCACCCTGAGCCAAGGCCACGATCTCGACACCTGTGGGCAAGACAATATCCGAAAGATGAAATGACTCACCAATATCCAAGCCCTTCAGATCCACCTCAATATAATCAGGTAAAGAAGTCGGCAAACAGGAAACCTCAACATCAATCATAGAATGCGTCACAATACCCCCCTTCTTTCCACCAACAGACGCCTGCTCATTGACAAAGTGCAACGGCACATGCACCTTTAACGCTTCCGACATAGTCACACGAAGAAAATCCATGTGCAGGACTTGAAATTTAGCAGGATGTCGCTGAACGCCCTTCAGAACCACTTTTTCTGTCTTTCCATCCACATTAATATCTAACACATGCGAATAAACCGCTTCATGCGCAAGATGCTTAATCACCTCATTGTGACTCAACAAAAGCATTTGAGGCTCACTATGCCCACCGTATATTACCGCAGGCACATTACCTGTGCGACGCGCTCTTCTGGCCGCGCTTTTACCTGATTGCCCACGACTTTCGGCAACAAACTCAAATACGTTAGACATTTTCCTCTCAACCCCGTGCTATCAAGCACAACAAATTAAATTTTACAATCCACAATCATCAATCCACATAAAGTGAACTAACCGACTCACCGACAGCTATGCGCCTTATGGTCTCAGCCAGCATCTCTGCGACACTTAACTGCCTTATTTTACCCGATTCAGCAGCTTCATAACTCAACGGAATAGTATCAGTAACAACCAACTCATCAAGCTCCGAGTTATTTATATTTTTTAAAGCAGAGCCTGACAACACTGCATGCGTACAATATGCAACTACCTTGATCGCACCATGTTTTTTTAGCGCCTCCGCTGCGTGACATAGCGTTCCTGCCGTATCAACCAAATCATCGATCAATACGCAACTACGCCCATCAACATCCCCAATTATATGCATAATCTCTGCAACATTGGCCTTGGGTCTACGCTTATCAATAATCGCGAGATCAGCATCATCCAAGCGCTTTGCAAGCGCCCTAGCCCTGACAACACCACCAACATCAGGCGAAACAACGATCAAGTCTTTATATTTTTGCCGCCACACATCCCCAAGAAGGATAGGCGACGAATAAACATTATCGACAGGTATATCAAAAAAACCTTGAATCTGATCCGCATGCAAGTCAACCGTCAAAACTCGATCAGCACCTGCTTGCTCAATCATTTTTGCAACTAACTTTGCACTAATAGGCACTCGAGCCGATCGCGACCTTCTGTCCTGTCTTGCATAACCATAATACGGCATTACCGCAGTTATTCGTGACGCCGAAGCTCGATGAAGCGCATCTATCATCACCAGCAACTCCATTAAATTTTCATTTGTTGGAGAGCATGTCGGCTGAATAACAAAAACATCCTTACCACGAACATTTTCTTCAATTTCTACAGCGATTTCCCCGTCACTGAATCTGCCGACGGTCGCCATACCGAGGCGCATATTGAGCTTCTTTACTATACCCTCTGACAAAGCCAAGTTAGCATTTCCAGAAAACACCATCACAGAGGTGTCACTCATCAAGCACTCCCAAATAGAATTTAACTTAGCGGAGGTAAATGGCTGGGCCGCAAGGATTCGAACCTTGGTATGCGGAGATCAAAACCCCGTGCCTTACCGCTTGGCGACGGCCCAATAATCAAGATATATTACCACCCTTCAACTTTGAAAACAAAGGCGACTCATTTACACCTCTCACCAGATACACCTGCCACTTCTCCCGAAGTGACCGATAAGCACTGGCAGCTGCTTTTTCTGAGTCAAACTGCGCAAAAACACAAGCCCCTGTTCCGGTTAACCTTGCCTCAGAAAATTCAGACAACTCAACCAAAGCATCTTTAACAGACTGGTAACGTTCGCGAACCACCCCAAGACAATCGTTTTGATGTTGGCCCGCTATAAAGTCGGCTATTCTGATCGATTTACTATTCCGTGTCAAATCTTTAGATAAAAATACTTCTTTCGTATCTACATGACAGTTCGGTTTTATCACCACAAACCACTGTTCCGGAATATCTATCCTCTCGAGTTTCTCTCCGACTCCTTCCGCCCATGATGAATAGCCGTATACAAACACCGGTACATCTGCGCCTAAGGTCAAGCCCAACCCCATCAATTTTTCCATTGATAATTGCAGCCCCCATAGCGAATTCAGCACAACCAGCGTCGTTGCCGCATCAGAACTGCCACCACCAAGCCCGCCGCCCATAGGCAGGTTTTTTTCGACCTCAATGCATACCCCTTGCTGACAACCCGTTTCCGCTTTTAATAACCTTGCAGCCCTAATAATTAAATCATCCGCCTCAGGAACGCCGGACATAGGTTTTTGCAAACTAACCCGCCCGTCATCAACCGGATGGAATGTTAGCCAATCGCATAGATCTATGAATTGAAATACTGTCTGTAACAAATGATAGCCATCGCTCCTTTGTCCTGTTATCCGTAACATTAAATTCAACTTTGCCGGTGCGGGCCATTTTTCCGCCCACGCGGACGGATTAATTTGATTTTGTGTCATTTAAAACCCAGTGATCGATGATTAACTTTAATTTGATCTGCTTATTCATAACCATCATTTTGAGCGGCATAGCGCCGTCATCAACGAGCTGCATTTGTTTGTATTCACTCAGCCACCCCGCCTGATTAAAGCCGATATCGGTATCTTTATACGAGAGCGACGGCTCTGGCAATCCCACCACCCAATACCTCAGTGACCGCACAGGAACAAACATGCCCAACTGTTGATTAATAAACTCTTCCGGCTGCGCTGACGACTGCACATCACTCCCACCTCGATCGATGGTAACGACATCTCCTTTTAACGAGATTATAACAGCCCCCTGCCCCAAGGGGCCGGATAACTTTATTTTCTCGACATCAGGACTATGCTCCCAACTTATATTTGCCGACCAGGAATCATTTTGCCCCGTCAATGCCAATCGCCCTTCAAACGACCAGCGCTCCAGATCATAGAGATGGAGCATCGAAGCTCTTGAATAGTGAGCACCCGGCTCAACAGGAACAACCGAACAAGCCGACAACAGAAGAGCCACCCCCCCCAAAAACAACGATCCTACTTTAAAACCCATCACCCTATTCTTCGCCGCTTAATAATCTTTTTTGAAAATCCAGCAAATATTCATCTTCCGGGGCTTTTTTAATTGCGTTATGAAATACCTCTTTGGCCTCCTCTTTTCTATCCAAGGCCCACAATACCTCGGCAAGATGAGCCGCTATTTCACCTTCCTGCTGCTTTGCGTAGGCCCGCTCAAGATAACTCAAAGCTTGCTGAAGCTTGCCCAACTTAAACTGCAACCACCCAAAACTATCGATAATTACAGCCTCATTGGGCTGCAAATTGAGCGCCTGTTGTAAATATTTTTCTGCCTCGGCATATCGATCAGCATTAGCCAGCAAGCTATAGCCCAATGCATTTAAAGCTTCAGCGTCATCAGGGTATTTGGCTAATATTTTTTTCAGATCGGCTTCCAGCACATCCAACTTATTAATCCGCTCCGCCATCAACGCACGCGTGTATAACAAATCTCTTTGGTCAGGCTGACCGGCCATAACATCAGTCAATAACGTAAAAGCTTTTTCATATTTCCCTTGCTGACCGTACAATCCGACCTGCATCAAAATAATGCGCAGCTTTTGTTTTGGAAACTGCTCCGACAGCAGATTCAACCGCACATCAGCCTCATCAAATTTCTTGTCTTTTGCCAGCAATGAAACTGCTGAAATCGTCGACTCAAAAACAAACGGCCCTTCAGTCACCTTATCGAACCATGCCAACGCCTTTTGCGTATGATCACGTTTTTCTTCTATTTTTCCCAAGTAAAAACGGGCCTGATTTTGCCATTCAGGTTGATCAAGTAACTGTTTAAAGATGTCTTCCGCCTTCCCGTCATGATTCAATTGCAAATAGACCAAAGCCAGTGCAACCTGACTATCAACATCCTTCGGATTGGATAACACAATACCCTGATAAACCTCACTTGCTGCCTCATATTCCGTCGCTTTTATTAATACCTGGGCCAGCAATTTTTTAAACTTGTCATTTGCAGGATATTTAAGGGATGCATTTCTCAGCAAGTTTTTTGCCTTATTCAAATCCCCTGAAAATACCGCCAGTTGAGCCTGAAATGCCAAAGCCTTATCCCAACCGGGCTGAATATCCAAAGCCTGCTGCACTTTCTTTTCAGCCAACGCAGTATTTTTCATTTCCATAGCCAATAATGACTGCACAAAATAAACCACAGCTTGGCCAGGATTCTTCTCTACTACGGCATCCAACACCTCATAAAAAAAATCCGATTTGCCATCCCTTTGCAGAACACTCGCCAATTCAAGCGCGGTCTTTTCAAATCCGGCGGGATCCGCCTTCAGCACTGCACTTAAATGATCAACAGCAACCTGCTTGTTACCGGTTCTCAATGCTGACAATGCGGCAATTTTTCTTGCCGTAGGATTTTCAGGATCTTGTCGCAACCACAAAGAAATAGCCTCGTCGGTTTTATTGCTATCCCTTATATACATTGCAATTTTTGCCGCCCTTTCTGCAAATCTTGGGTCCTTAACACGTTTGGCGGCTTCCATATAGCCCTCCAGTGCAATGCTATACTGCCCCCTTTGCCCCGCAAGCTCTGCCGCCATCAGCATATACATCACATCAGGATTAATCTCAGTTTTTACTTCGTTTTGTTGCGTTTGTTTCTTGGGCTCGGCTATTTTGACATGCTCAACCACTTCTTCCTGAACACTCGGTTTCTCGGGCGAACTGGCGCAACCATTAAGAAAAACGAGGATTATCACTGAAAACAATCTAAAAATTAACACACAATTATCCTATTTATTGCCTACAAATATTTTTGCTATAGATTATCAGAAAAATCAGCCGAGCCGGATAGCTGATTTATTCCATTTGGATAAAGCCATTATATTTCTTAGAATACACTCAATAATACAGACATAAAGGTTCAAGCTAAAAGAACCAAGGTTCGCGATTTAATAAGCCGGTCTTTTGTCTTTTTGCCTTTTGTCTCTTGCCTTACACCTTGCCCCCCTAAATCACATGACACTTCTTGCAGTTGGGATTAATTACAACACCGCGCCGGTTTCGATCCGCGAGCGCCTGTCGTTCCCCGCAGAAATCCTGGAATCCTCGTTGCAGGAGCTGTGGCGCATCAAAGAAATCAATGAAGCGGCCATACTGTCAACCTGTAACCGCACCGAGTTTTACTGCACAGCAACCACAGCGAACAAACAAGTCCTGATCGACTGGGTCGCTCAAAGCAAGCAAATCAGCGCCGCCGACTTTACGCCTTATCTGTACTGCCATACCGATAGCGATCTCATCCGCCACATGTTTCGAGTGGCTTGCGGCCTGGATTCCATGATTCTGGGCGAACCACAAATTTTGGGGCAAATGAAAACGGCTTACCAGGCCGCCTGTGAAGCAGGGACCCTTGGCAAACGACTGGGCAAACTTTTTCAGCACACCTTTACCGCCGCCAAAAAAGTGCGCACAGATACCGCCATTGGCTCCAGCCCCGTATCGGTTGCCTTTGCCGCCGTTCAGCTAGCGCAACAAATCTTTGATAAACTCAGCGAGCAAACCGCCCTTCTAATAGGCGCAGGCGAAACCATCGAGCTGACCGCTCGACATTTATCCCAACAAGGCATTGGCCGTATCATTATCGCCAACCGCACCTATGATAAAGCCCACGCCTTGGCCATGCAGTTTAACGGCTATGCCATCACCTTATCCGAACTACCGGCGCATCTAGCCGAAGCTGACATCGTCATCTCATCAACCGCCAGCCAACTGCCGATACTGGGTAAAGGCCGCGTTGAAAGCGCCCTCAAAAAACGCAAACACAAACCCATGTTCATGGTTGACCTTGCCGTGCCCAGAGATATTGAGGCGGAAGTCGAACAACTCAGGGACGTATATCTTTACACCATTGACGACCTGCAAAACACCATAGATCACAACATGAACTCTCGTCGCTTGGCGGCGGAACAAGCCGAAGAAATAATCGACACCCAAGTCGACTATTTTTTAGCCTGGTTACGCGCCCAAGGCGCCCAATCAACTATTCTGGGTTATCGCCATCAAGCCGAACAAGCCCGTGACGAAGCTTTGCAAAAAGCCTTGGCTCTACTAAACAGCGGCGTTCCCGCAGAACTTGCCCTTAACCGGCTGGCCCACAGCCTGACCAATAAACTCATCCATACGCCCAGCGCCCAAATCAGAGCCGCCGCCGAAAACGAACGCCACGATTTGATTGCCGCCGCCCGCGAAATTTTTAAATTAACCGACTCTCAATGAAACCATCCATACAACATAAGCTCGAAAACCTGTGCGAACGCTATGACGAAATCGCCGCCTTACTTTCGGAACCTGAAGTACAAGGCAACCAAAACAAATTCCGTTCACTAAGTCAGGAATACGCCCAAATCAACCCGCTGGTCGATTGCTACAAACGCTACCAACAAACATTAGAAAGCCTGGCTTCAGCCAAGGAAATGGCCAACGACAGCGACCCCGAACTAAGGGAAATGGCTAAAGAAGAAGTAAACGACGCAGAAAACCGGCTGGAGGCAATTGAGCATGAATTGCAAGTATTGTTACTGCCCAAAGATCCCAACGATAACCGCAACATTTTTATAGAAGTTCGTGCCGGAACAGGCGGCGATGAAGCGGCGATTTTCTCGGGCGACCTTGCCCGCATGTATCAACGCTATGCCGAACGCAAAGGCTGGCAAACAGAAATGATCAGCGAAAGCCCCGGCGACCACGGCGGCTATAAAGAAGTCATCCTACGCGTTACCGGCAAGGACGTTTACTCCCAGTTAAAATTCGAATCCGGCGCGCACCGGGTGCAACGCGTGCCTGAAACCGAGTCGCAAGGCCGTATCCATACTTCCGCCTGCACCGTCGCCATTATGCCGGAAGTCGAGGAAGTCGACGCCATCGATATAAATCCCGCCGACCTTAAAGTCGATACCTATCGCTCATCGGGAGCTGGCGGACAGCACATCAACAAAACCGAATCCGCGATACGCATTACCCACATCCCAAGCGGCGTCATCGTCGAATGCCAGGACGAGCGCTCGCAACACAAAAACCGCGCCCGAGCCATGTCCCTATTGGCGTCGCGTTTATTATCCGCAGAACAGGAAAAACATCATGCCGAGCAATCGGCTACCCGTAAACTGCAAGTCGGCAGCGGCGACCGCTCCGAGCGCATCCGTACCTACAATTACCCGCAAGGCCGCTTAACCGACCACCGCATCAATCTGACCTTATATAAACTGGACGACATCATGCAAGGCGGCCTGGAGCAAGTCATCCTGCCGCTGATCAGCGAACACCAGGCCGAATTGCTGACTCAATTGGGCGAAGACTAAGTTAAATGCACAGTATAAAATCCGTGCTTCGCGACGCTGCCGATGCACTGGCATTAGTTTCCGAGTCAGCCTTGCTGGATGCAGAAGTTTTGTTGTGCTTGGCTCTTGACAAACAACGCTCCTATCTTCGCGCTTGGCCTGACAATCCGCTGTCACCCGAACAGCTGGCCGCTTTCGAGGCGTTGCTTGCACAACGCCAACAAGGCACACCTATCGCCTACCTCACCGGAAACCGGGAATTCTGGTCGAGGGATTTTCAGGTTAGCCCTGATGTATTGATTCCAAGACCCGACACCGAGTTGCTTATTGAGCTCAGCCTAAAATTGATAGCGGCGAACGACCTCGCCAAGATCATTGACCTGGGTACCGGTTCAGGCATTATTGCTATTACTTTGGCCGCTGAACGTCCGCAGGCGCAGGTCAGCGCCACCGACTTTAGTTTAGCTGCGCTACGCATCGCCCGACTCAATGCCGACAAACACCACATCAGCAACATTCGATTTTACCAAAGCGACTGGTTTGCCGACATTCCCTCGACCAAATTCAACCTGATTATCAGCAACCCGCCTTATATTGCGGCAAACGACAACCATCTGCAGCAAGGCGATGTCCGGTTTGAGCCGCTAACCGCCTTATGCGCCGCAGAGCAGGGGCTTGGCGATATTAAAAGAATCGCCGTCGCTGCACGCAACTATTTGGAACCTGGCGGACATTTGCTGATTGAACATGGTTACGACCAACGACAACAAGTTCAAACCCTATTTAAAAATTTACAGTATGCTAAGGTAAAAACCTACACAGACTTATCCGGACAGCCCCGTGCGACTTATGGACAATTCATGCCTGGTCATCATGCCTGACCCCCTTCGAGTTAGTGCAAGTCCGTTTCAGACAAATTTATCAAGCAGAGGTTTAACACCATGACCCACGAACACATCCAAATTCCCCGCAAATTAGCCAATCAACTACTGCATCTTGCTCAAATCTCGCCGAACCTTGAAATATGCGGACTTGTCGGCAGTAAAAATGACCTGCCCAGCAGTTGCTATCCTATTAAAAACACTGCCGAACAGCCTCAGCAGCGTTTTCAACTTGATCCCGCTCAACAAATCTCAGCCATGGCTAACATGCGCGATCAAGGGGAAACGCTATTTGCAATCTATCATTCTCACCCAACCGCGCCCGCCATACCATCCGCTATCGATATAGAGCAGGCATCTTACCCCGAAGCGCTTTATCTGATCATATCACTCAATACCAAAGGCATTTTAGAAATGCGCGGTTTTAAAATAGCCCATAAATCGGCCCAGGAAATAGCGCTATCTCTGAGCGAGGAACTGTAATTTTCACTTGTTAATGAATAGCCAGCTAAAAAAAACCGGCAACGTAAAAACAAAATAACAAATATCCGTTAATTTTATGTAAACTGTGACGTTTATAGCACTTTTCAAAAAAATCGCTTCGGATTACCTATTGTGCAACTGTTAAAAAAGCTCTTTAGAAAAAAAACCGTTTGCAAAGGTATTGTCGGCATCAGTTTTTTGCAGAACGGCATTGCTGTTGCCGTATCCAATTTCACCGGAAATCATAAATTAACACTCATACACTGCGAGTTCATCGATGCAGGGAAACCTGAGTATCAGCAGGACATGCTTGGCGAACTTGCAAGCCGGCATGGTCTCGCCGAGTATGACTGTCATCTGGTACTGACTAGCGATAACTACCGCCGCGTCAACGTTGAGACTCCCGCAGTCGCTGACAATGAACTCATTGAAGCCATACGCTGGAAAATCAATGAACTCATTGACTTCCCCGTTGACAAGGCTGTTATTGATTATTACCAAACGCCCACGCCCGTTCGCGCTAACAGCAGTCAAATGCTGGAAGTCATTGCCAGTCCTATCGACATCATCAATGAACAGATCGAAAGATGCACCAAGGCAGGACTACAGCTCAAAGTAATCGATATTCAGGAAACATCCCTGCGTAACCTGGCGACACACACACCGGAAAACCAACGCGGCATCGCCCTTTTGTACCTGCTGGAGTATTCCGGCACCCTGTTGATACAAAAAGAGGCGACTATTTATGTATCCCGTAAATTTGAAATCGGTTATAAAAAATTGGGATTAGAAGATCAATTTTCCAACGAGAGTCTGACCGCAAATGCCCATAATAACTTGGCTCTTGAAATACAGCGCTCGCTGGATTATGTAGAAAGTTATTACGGCATCCCGCCCATCTCTGCTTTAGCCGTCGTTCCCTTGGCAGAAAACACCCATAACCTGCTGGACAGCCTAAGTCGCAATCTTGGCATTACCGCACACATGCTAGATCTATCCGCTATTATCGATTGCGATATTTTAGTGAACGCCCAGACCCAATCGCTTTGCGCTCCGGTCATCGGCGCAACATTGCGCTATGCAATAGAAGCCGCATGATACAACAAGTCAATTTATATCAGGACATCCTTAATCAAGGACGGCAGAAATCAGGCCTTACCTTATATTGGCTCGGTCTGTCGGCAGTAGTACTGGTACTTATCTGCGCTAGCGCGTACTTAACGTGGAGTACTAAAAACACCGAGACTCAGATACAGCAACTGCTTCAGACCCTGGAAGTTGAACAGGCGCGGCTAAATCTCATCGCGTCCAAAATCCCCAAACAGGACCTCGACGCACAGCTTGCCGCAGACGTCGCACAGTGGCAAAACACGCTGGATGAATTAACGCATGCCATGCAATTGTTATCCGGTAAAATTGCCGATCAATCGCCAGGCTTTTCAAACTACTTCCAGGCGCTGTCCAACCAGTCGATTCCTGATGTCTGGCTTAGAGCACTCTATCTTAACGGACAAGAGCAGATTATCAACATTGAGGGCAGCACTTTTAAACCCGAAAAAATCCCTTACTTTCTGCAGCAACTGCAAAAAGAACCTATATTTAACGGACACGCCTTTGCCAAACTGATTATGCAAACATCAGAAGAAATGCCTAATCAAATGGATTTTAAACTCAGTACGTCACTGGAAGCTCCGGATAAAAAAGACCATGCTCACTAATCTTCAAGGAAAATTTGAAGCCCTGACCAATCGAGAAAAAATCATCCTGGTCTTTGCCGTATTGGCAGGCATATGGTTCGGCTGGGATTACCTGTTTTATCAACCGAACCAAAAAAAACACCAAGCGCTTCAGCAGAAGCTAACCAGCCTCAAACAGCAGGCAACCGATCAGCAACTGGCCTTAATCAAACTCGAAAACAGCCGGAACATAGACCCTAACCTAAACAACCGGAACAAACTGACCGCGTTAAAAGCCGAACATAGTCGGCTGCAAGAACTGATGATGCATGACAAAAGCCTTGTCCCGCCGCAATTAATGGCCATCGCGTTAAGCGATATACTCAACCGGAATAACCAATTGAGCCTAATAAAACTGGACACGCTGCCGGCAACCGCTTTAACGGAATCCAAACAATCGCAACCCAACAAGATATACAAACACGGACTGTCAATCACTTTTTCCGGCAGTTATTTAGACACGCTCAATTACTTAAAAGCACTGGAATCGCTGCCTTGGCATTTTATCTGGGAAAGCATTGATTATCAGGTTATAGATTACCCGACAGCAGAAACTACCATCAGAGTCTACACGCTCAGCTTTAAGGAGAGCTGGCTTGGTGTTTAAATCGATAATAACAATGCTGCTCACCGGCCTTGCAGTAATGCCATGCCATGCAGAATTCCGCGATCCGACTCAACCGGCCTATCCGCTACCGGAAGCAGCAGACACCAATACCCCAGGCAGCAGCAACATTGAACTGGTTTTATCGGCCATCTGGATTTCATCGCATTCCAGACGAGCGACCATCAACGGCATATCCGGCAAACAAGGCCAGACCCTTGTCATAAAACAAGCTCCAAACTTAAATCCCGAACCGGCAGTCCCGGCAAGTGTACCTGTGGCTAAGACTAATGCCCGCTCTACTAACGCCAATAGTAGTGATGTCGCCCCTAACGCTATGGACTCCGGCGTGCTCGATAAACTATTAGCAATAGCTCCGGGACAATTTGCCCCATTACTGGCAACCGCGACCAAGAGCATGGATATTCCCCAGCTTCAGGAATCAATATCCATGAACAGCCCAGCCGCCAATACCCGGCAACAAACGAATACGCCCAAACGCCCGAAAACGGCTTATATTCCGGCAGCTCCGATTACGATCAAGATCATCAGCATTCACAAAAACTCGGTCGTCGTCGACCAAAATGGCGAACTCAAGACCTTGCAGCTGGTGCAGCGTCCCTATAAAACACAATAATTCCATATACATTTTATAAAAATGAATAACACCCACCAAGCCATTGCCATAGCATTGACATTACTACTGGTATCTTGCGCCTCGCTTCAACCGACCAAGTCATCCAATGTTACCAATGCTTTTGCCGATGTAGCGCAGCAAGCCCCTGCCAATGCCAAAACGCCGACAGCCATTACCGATGCCTTGGTTCCTGATTTCAATCAAACACTGACCGGCTCGCAAAACACGCCTGAACAAACGCGCCTTAATATTTCCGTTAATGAAGTCGATGCTCGCGAGTTTTTTATGGGTCTGGTTGTAGATACCGAGGAAAACATGCTGGTACACCCCGAAGTAACCGGCACAATTTCCCTGGAACTCAAAAATGTAACCATTGCACAAGTCCTCGATGCCGTACAAAAAGTCTATGGCTATGATTACAAAAAAAACGATATGGGCTACATCATCTATCCTGCAACCTTGCAAACCAAAACCTTCAAAATAGACCGCCTGGATTTGAAACGAATAGGTAACTCTAATACCAGCGTGTCATCCGGTCGGCAAGCCGGTCAAAGCAACTCACAGGGAAGCGGCGGCCAGCAAAGCAGCGGCAGCCAAGGCAGCAATCAAGGCGGCAATTCACAGGGAAGCAGTCCAACGGGAAGCAATAGCCAGCAGACCTCCAATTCATCCAGCAGCTCTGTTCGCACCATTACAGCCACAGACTTTTGGCAGGAAATGAAAGACTCTTTAACCCACATTATTGCTGTCGATCCGCAAGCAACCGTGGATATTAACCAGCAATCGGGCATCGTGATTGTCAGAGCAAAGCCCATGCAGTTACGGGAAATCGAAAGCTTCCTGTCTGCCACCCAAACCCAAATCAACCGGCAAGTCATCCTTGAAGCTAAAATACTGGAAGTTACGCTTGATGATAATCATCAAGATGGCGTTAACTGGGAGAGCATCGTCAGAGAGGGCATCGACAAAGCGCCATTGTTGACTGGCATAGGCGGCCTCATGAATAGCTCTACCTTTTCATCTATTTTTACCTTGGGCGCTCATTCCGGTGATTTTCGCGCCTTTGTCGAACTTATGGAAACTCAAGGTAAAACCAACGTGTTATCCAGCCCGAGAATTTCGACGTTAAATAATCAATCCGCAATCATTAAAGTCGGCCAGGATGAATATTTCGCTACCGGCTTCAGTGGCGGAACGGCCGGCGCTACAGGCGTTGCCCCCACCGCACCTACTGTGCTTATAGATGTGTTCTTTTCCGGCATATCGCTGGATGTTACTCCACAGATAGATGACAATGAGGACATTACCCTGCATATCCACCCGTCCATTAGCCACGTTATAAAAGACACTAAGGATTTCGGCCTTAACATAACTTTACCGCTGGCGCTCACCACGGTCAGGGAATCGGACAGCATAGTCAAGGCTAAAAACGGCCAGATTATTGTGCTGGGCGGTCTGATGCAGGAGAATGACAATGAAAAGAAACAAGGCGCCACCGGTTTAGCGGCAATTCCGTATATCGGCAACTTATTTAGAGTCAACACCGGCACAACTCAAAAATCGGAACTGATTATATTGCTTAAAGCGTCTTTTATCGGCAGCGATGCGGACTGGCAAAAAGACATAAACTCCAGTAAACAGCGCTTTGAGAAACTTGATTCACAACCGCGTTGGAAATAGATTATATAAATCGGGCGGCATGGACTGATGCATTACTCTGCATTACTCTGCATTACTTGTATGAACATTAAATATGAGATGTGAGCCGACTGCATGGATAGATGTTGTGCTCCTCGCAAAAATCGCTCTCCCCACACCGCTACGGGGAATGCCGGAGGTAGTGCAGCGTAAAGAAACTTCCGAGGAAGCTTCGCTAAAACGCCTTATTTTTCTACCGCGACTACACAGCCACCATAGTGGCAATATCTTCATAAAAAATATTTTCAACGTTATTTATGTATAAAACACACTTTGGCCTCAATAGTCAGCCATTTGGCTTAACACCCGACACTCAGTTCTTTTGTGAGCTCCCCTCTCATTTAGAAGCGCTCAATGTGTTACTGATTGCTTTACATAACGGCGAAGGCTTTATCAAAATTACCGGCGATGTCGGTACCGGTAAAACCATGCTCTGCCGCAAATTGCTCAATGAATTACCCGAACCTTTCGAGACGGCATATATTCCCAACCCACACTTACCGCCGGTAGGTTTGCTGATGGCAGTTGCCGATGAAATGGGGATTGAGTACTCCCGTCATATCGGGCAAAACGGACTGATGAAACTCATTAATGACTTTTTAATCAATAGCGCCGTTAACGGTAAAAAACCGGTACTGATTATCGATGAAGCCCAGTCCATGTCGATTGAGACATTAGAAGCCTTACGGCTTGTCACTAATCTGGAAACCGAAAAACAAAAACTGTTGCAAATCGTGTTATTCGGTCAACCTGAGCTTGATGCACAACTGCGCAACAAAGCCATCCGACAGCTCAGGCAGCGCATCACCTTTAGTTACGCACTTAAGCCCCTCACGCCGCAAAACGTTGCCGATTATATTAGCCATCGGTTGCGTATTGCCGGCATGGGCAACCTAAGTATTTTTTCCGGGCTTGCTATCAAAGCCATGCACCACTATAGCCGGGGCGTACCCAGACTGATTAATATTTTGGCCAATAAAGCGATGTTGTCAGCTTATGGCAAAGGCCTTTCATCAATAGGCATAAAACAGGTTTATCTAGCCGCTCTGGACACCGAAGACACCCACACACAATTTAAACTTTTTGGCTTCCGTAAGCGTTACTTACTGCTATTGTTACTGGCGATTGCAAGCTACCTATGGCTACACATGGCATCTATATTATGAGCCTGATCAACCAAATGCTGCGCGACCTGGAAAGTCGCAATACTTCAAACAATACACCACCAACACTGCAACGCAATGTTCAGGTTACGCAACCTTTACCGTCAAAAAAATCGTTCCTGATCTGGAGCCTATTGACAATTATTGTTACGGGAGGAACTTATTCAGCATATCAATACATTAAAACGCTGACAAAAACGCCTCCTGTAATTATTGCCGATAACATTAAAAAAGATCCGGTTCCTATTGCACCTTATGAAACGGTATTGGCGGCGCCAAACGCCGTTACCGACCCTATGCCCAAAATCGAGCTTCAACCATCGAAAAATACAACACTTCAGCTAGTCTCAGTGGCTCAACCCGCACCAACCGTCTTACCAGCACCCACGATTCAACAAAAACCACCCGTTCAAACGGTTCCAGCTACTCAAACCGCACCTGAGATTGTCGCCGAACCAGTCATTAAAAAAACGCCCATTACATCTAAACCGGCTTTAATCGAATCAACAAGCGCTAAGCAACAAGCGGATTTACTCTATCATCAGGCAGAAAATAATTCTGAAGATTTTTCGGTAACCTACAAATTGGAACAAGCCCTTAAGCTTGATCCGCGACATCTCAAAGCTCGGCTATTATTGGCTAAAACATTACACCATCAAGGCCAAGTTGACAAAACAGCCGAGTTTCTTGATCAAAGCTTAGTTTTATTTCCTGATAATCTACAATTTATCAACACCCGCGCGCAGCTTTATCTGCAACAAAAAAAACCCTCCGGTGCGCTTGAAACGCTACAGCGTATTGGCTTAGTAAACAGCTCTAATGAAACCTATTTATCTTTATTGGCTGCAACCTATCAGCAACTACAATCCTTTGATAAGGCAGCTAAAGTTTATCAAAAACTGGTAAATGTCAATCCGGATAAAGCCGAAAACTGGCTGGGTCTAGCCCTATCACAAGAAAAACTCGGCAATCCAAAGCTTACTCGCGAAGCCTACCAGCAAGCGCTAAACAAAAACACTCTGAAAGAATCTATTGCAACCTATATTAAGCAGCGCCTAACCGAGCTTAGATAAATCTTGTTCTCGAATGGAATGAAATATTTGCTGATGTTGAACCAATGCCCTGTATAGATAGACATTCTTATCGATAAATTTGTACGAAAAGAAAATAAAGAAATACGCGCGAAGTATTTTTGATAAAGCCAGCCAGCGCCCAAAATAATATAGGCATTGACGGACAAACAAAACCCAAAAGGTCGTGAAGAAAGAACCGATTCTATGGACGCTTTAACTTTCCGGCATATGAAAATTTAAAGCGCTCTCAAAAAATCACTTTGCTGATGGATATTTTTTCAGCTCAATTGTGGCAGATGTCTGATCCACCCTTTTTAGAAAGACTGGCCGCCTTGTATCGTAAAAAATAACCACGATTAAATACAACGATGAAAGACGACCAGAAAGGCAAAATACTATTAGAAACAGCTTATCACTCGGCTTATACTCACAGCCATCCGTTAAATTATTTGGTTAATTTTGCGCTCAACTGTCCCGACCATAGACCAAAGTAAGTACCAACTACAATTGAGATAGATATTACAATTAAAGGATTATCCAAAGAAACACTCAACAGAATATCTTTAGTCAATTTGCCGGGAGTTTGTAGCAAATATGCAAACGTAGATGAATAGCCAAGTACGCTGGCAGGTATAGTCGCAAGAGCTGGAATATTCGCAGCAAGACACATAACGACGACTGAGCAAGTTACTGTCACAGAGGCCCAAAACGGGAAGCCGAGAATTGCTGTCGATGGAATTGTTGTGATTTGAATAGCCGCCAACCAAGCCATAAATACGCCGAAAATTCCACAGACGATGGTATTTTTTAATGCTTCCTGAGTGGCTCCCAGAAAGAAGTAAGCGGCCCATGCAATGGTTGCCGCCCATATAAAAAAGATCCCACTAAGAGGCCCCACTGCCAAAAATGTTGCTACACCAGCCAAACCGGCAATACTTATTGAAAGCGCTGTAAGATTGTTCATAATATATTTCCAAAATTCACCTCACTTATTGTTTAGTTAGATTTCGCATTGAGGTGGTTCTACGAAACATAACACCTTGAGTTACCAGATAGTCAAATTAAGACCGGTTCGACCAGAATATTAGCAGATATTATTTTCGCAATAAACACCGACATTCAAACCTCTTAATCTTATTTAAGCTAATAGGCCTCATTTAAATTCTGGAAATGATACTATTACAAACTCCGCCCGACTAAACAAACACATTGCCAATGATAATTGCAATACTGATAAAATCATAAATTAACGTGCTCAGTATTTTGACTCCCTGCAGAGAAGCCTCCGCATAACACACCACGAACGCAAAGTTGAATCTAAGAGACTATAATTTAACTGAGTTACCGCATTTTTCAAATTTAGTTAATATTGCAGCTGTTACGTAATGAGGTTCTTACGCAGTGTCGATCATTGTCTGAATATCTGTTCCCGCAGAGAAATATCCGCTGTAAGCGTACCACCTTATCTGTTACGCACAATGTGTAACATCATGGAAGCGCAGGCGAAGCCCACACTCGATCGGCAATAATGACATAGCCTTTTAGTAGCCTAGAACTTGTCGCTACGAGCTATTTTATAGATGACATCAACAGCCACCCGGCTTATAAATAGGGAAGATCGCCGGGTGGATTAAAACTTATTAGCCTTCCAAAGTCGCCAGTCGTGCCGCGAGAATTCCTTCTAACGACTCTAACGCTTTGGTGAAGCCATCGATACCTTCTGCGAGCTTTTCAGAAGCCATGCGGTTTTCAGCATGCATACGATCAAAGGTCGCCTTATCAATAGTTATTTTTTCAATTGCCGCATTGGCTGCATTTTCTGGATCCAGCTTGCGTTCCAGCGTACCTTCAGTTGACTGAAGCTCAGCTAACAAGGATGGCGCAATAGTCAATAAATCACAGCCCGCCAATTCAACTATCTCGCCTACGTTACGGAAGCTGGCGCCCATAACTTCGGTTTTATAGCCGAATTTTTTATAGTAGTTGTAGACTTCTGTAACTGACAGTACACCCGGATCTTCAGCTGGAGCATAAGAATCACGGCCCGTATCTTTTTTATACCAATCCAGAATGCGTCCAACGAAAGGTGAAATCAGGGTAATTCCGTTCTCAGCGCAAGCGATAGCCTGATGTAGACCAAATAACAAAGTCAGGTTTGTGTGGATACCTTCTTTTTCGAGAATAGCGGCAGCTTGTATGCCTTCCCAAGTTGCAGCAATTTTGATCAAAATACGTTCACGCGAAACGCCTTGCGCTTCGTACATGGCAATCAGTTCACGACCTACACGGACGCTGGCATCGGTGTCAAATGAAAGACGAGCATCTACTTCAGTGGAAACTCGCCCTGGAATAACTTCAAGAATCTTCCGTCCGAAAGAAACAGCCAAACGTTCAAAAGCAAGCGTAGCCACTTGTGCTGAGGATGCATCTTTACCTAAGGTTTCTCTGGCACCTTTTAGAGTGTCATCAACGATTCCTTGATATTGAGGCATTTGAGCAGCAGCAGTAATCAATGAAGGATTAGTCGTCGCATCTCGAGGTTTGAAAGTTTCAATAGCCTGGATATCACCCGTATCAGCAACCACTACGGTCATTTCTCTCAGTTGTTCAAGTAAAGTCTTTGCCATTAGAGGCTCCTTTTTATTTTAAAATTTAAAAAATCAAGACATACACGCATAATATTCTAAATACACTCAGAATATACGCGTATGACATCCAATATAATTATAAAGATAGGATTGTATTCGTAAGTAGCAGTAATTATTCGTCAAAAGACTCCAACAAACGACCGCCAATATGAACTAAAAGCGATTACTTTTAATGAATCATTTTTCGCAGAACCCCAAATTTAATTTATCCGTTTTGGGCATAAATTTAAGCTAGCATCTACAATTGATTCTACATATCCTAGTCAAATCAAGCGGCTCCGCCGATAACCAACATACCTATCAGTAGATTTACTATGTAATGCTTATTAAATCTTTCCATGCACTATATATACAAGCCGAATTAGTTAAACGTTGCTTGTACAAGCTCCCTGATTACTTACATGATTGCAACGATGAGCAACTATCTCGCATAGAGGTTCTTCGATTCACTACTCTTTACTATCGCCTCTTGGAGAAATTACGCTTTTTCTGAGATTGCTTTTGCAAAAATATTTTGCCGTATCATATACTTAGAAACACCACTTGCCACTGGAGCTACAGCTCTTTTTTCCATATATTTGGTCACCCCACTGACTCTAGGCATTGTCTTTGCAGCCACCGCCTCTCTTTCTACATATCTAGCAACTCCACTTACAATCGGAGCTTCTTTTTCTTTAATTGCTTGCCTTGCTATGTACTTTCCAACGCCACTTAAAACAGGTATCTCTTTTCTGGATACAATTTGTTTTGCCACATACTTGGCAACACCGCTTATAGGCGGTTTTTCTTTCGCCAAAATTGCCTGCTCTTCCAAATACCTGGCCACTCCGGTCGCCGCCGCCGCTGCGGAAGCTCTTTCCTGTGCCTTTTGCATCTCTTTTTCTCTCGCCAACTGCCGTTCTATTTCTTTTTCTTTTTCTTGCTCTTTAGCAAGTAGGCGCTGCTCGTCCAAATACCTGGCAACTATAGCTGCGGCAGCAGCTTTTCTCATGGCGATAGACTCGTCTTCAATATATTTACCGACCCTCGTTGCCGCTGCTGTATTTCTGGCAGATATAGACTGCTTTATTAAATACTTAGAGACACTGCTAATAACAGGCGACTTCGCTTGTTTTTCGACATATTTCGCAACGCTACTTGCTACAGATGCTTTTTTTGCGTCAGCATGCTTTGTCATGTACTTCGCAACGCCGCTTATTTTCGGCGCTTTTTTTACAGATATAGCCTGTCTTGCCATATATTTTGCTACGCTGCTTACGGGAAACTGATCCAGTTTCTCCAAGTACTTGGCAACACTGGATACTGTTTCTTGCCGGCTTTCAATCTCTTGACAAACGTCCGCTAATAACGCTTCTTCTTGATTTTCAAAGTGATCAACAACCTCATGGGCTGTTGATACTTCTTCCTGATGCTCCAAGAGGTCAGCAACCTCATTGGCTGCCGACATCTCTTCCATGTTTTTCAGATACCTAGAAACGCCGCTTAGTACCGGCAGAACTTCCTGGCTTTTCAAATACCTAGCAACGCCGGTCAGTCCGTTTGACTCAGCCAGATATGCACGGGGAAGACTGGTTCTAGTTTCAAGCTCCTTTTTAGACCCAAACAGTCCGGCGACTAAATTGATCAAATAGTTTTGATCCACTTATCACCCCCGGTCGCGCATGTATTTTTCAACTCCGGTCCCGGCTTGTACTGATTTTTCTTTTGCAGATTTAGCTTGTTTTTCAAGGTACTTTTCAACGCTACTTGTTACCGCTGAGCTTTTTTCAGATATGACTTGGCTTTCTAAATATCTGGCAACACCGGTTACAGCTCCCATATTATGTTTTCTCAGGTATCGAGCAACACCGGAAAGTCCACTGGCATGACCTGTATATGATCTTGATTCGCTTGTTTTGACTTTTGTTTCGCGTTTAGTAAAGAACAAATACCCAGCCACGGCAAAAGCAACTAACCCAAGCAAGTAAGTCATCATTGACTCTTCGGCTTTTACCGCTTCGCTTGGCACTGCTTCAATTGTCGTAGCCCGTTCTGATGTCGATGATGTTGCAGTAAATTTGCTAGGCTTATAATCGGCATCCTTGTATAGAACCTTTGGCTCAAAATCTGCCGCTGGGTATTTTGAATCGGCCTCTGTCGACTCTACAGATTTGGCTTGTTTAGTCGGTGCCGCCGCAGACTTGCTGCTGTCAACATCTTGATAAATTACTTTTGGCTTAAAGTCTGCTGCCGGATATTCTGTTTCCGCCCCTACTATGGGACTGGCTAATAACAGCGTAGCAACCAAACCATTCGTTAAATTATTCATTTTCACGTGTGAATCCCCCTCTATGCGTTGTTTTAGAGTAGCCATACGCATTGTTGCGTTATTGATCCATCAATACTGAATAATGAGTTAAACAGACACTCAATCAATACTGCCAGTTTTTAAGTCTTCTCAATAAGCAACAACGCAAATATGGCCTTTAAAATTAAAGTACCGCTTCTACGTTTTTAACAACGTTTTCAACAGTAAAGCCGAAGTGTTTCATTAACACGCCGCCAGGTGCAGATTCACCGAAAGTATCAATACCGACAACAGCGCCTTCTAAACCAACATATTTACGCCAGAAATCAGTAATGCCTGCTTCAATCGCAACACGTTTTACACCGGGTGTTAATACGCTGTCTTTATAAGCCTGGTCTTGACGATCAAATACATTTGTTGATGGCATTGAAACAACACGCACTTGAATACCTTTTTCTGCTAAGGCTGCTTGTGATTTTATTGCTAAATCAACTTCTGAACCCGTTGCAATAAGAATAGCTTGCGCTTTACCCGCGGCTTCAGAAATAACGTATGCCCCTTTGCGAATAGCTGCGATTTGTTCATCAGTACGCGCTATAAAAGGCAAGCCTTGACGGCTTAACACTAAGCTTGTAGGCCCGGTCATACGTTCAACCGCCATTACCCATGAAACCGCTGTTTCTGTAGTATCGGCAGGCCGCCAAACGTCCATATTAGGGATGTAGCGCATAGCAGAAGTATTCTCAATCGGCTGATGCGTTGGACCGTCTTCCCCTTGACCGATAGAGTCATGAGTCAGAACAGCAATGGTGCGAATTTTCATTAACGCAGCCATACGCAAAGCGCTCTTCGCATAATCGGAGAACATGTGGAATGTTCCGCCGAAAGGCAATAAACCGCCATGTAACGTCATACCATTCATAATAGTGTACATGCCGAACTCACGCACACCGTAAGAGATGTAATTTCCAGGCTCTTTACCGCTAACATGTTTGAAGCTTCCACAACTGGTTAAGTTGGAGCCTGTTAAGTCCGCAGAACCGCCTAAAAATTCAGGCAATGTAGGAGCTAATCCGCCAATTACTTTTTGTGAAGATTGACGTGTGGCAAGATTTTCTGCTTTTACGTTGGTTTCAGCGATCAATGCATCAGCCGCTGCTTGCCAATTAGCCGGCAACTCACCCGCCATACGACGTTTGAATTCTGCGGCTAATTCCGGATACTCTGCCGCATAGGCTGCAAATTTTGCATCCCATGCCGCTTCGGCTCTCGCGCCTTTTGCTTTAGCGTCCCAGCCTGCATAAACATCGTCCGGAATAATAAATGCTTCGTGATCCCAGCCTAAAGCCGCTTTCGTTAAATTAATTTCAGGTTGCCCCAGAGCCGCACCATGACATTCATGCGTACCTGCTTTGTTTGGTGATCCAAATCCAATAGTTGTTTTGCAGCAGATCAACGAAGGCATATCAGTCATCGCTTTAGCCATGACAATTGCTTTGTTTATCTCTTCAGGATTATGTCCGTCTACTGACAGTACATGCCAACCGTAAGCTTCAAAACGTTTTGCTGTATCATCCGTGTACCAACCCTCAATATGGCCGTCAATAGAAATGCCGTTATCGTCCCAGAAAGCAATCAAGCTGCCTAACCCCCAAGTACCCGCTAATGCACAGGCTTCATGAGAAATACCTTCCATTAAACAGCCATCGCCCATGAAAACATAGGTATGGTGATCAACGATTTTATGACCTGGACGGTTGAATTGGTCTGCAAGCAGCTTTTCAGCCATCGCAAAACCAACACCATTGGCAATACCTTGTCCCAACGGTCCTGTGGTTGTTTCTACGCCTGGCGCATAACCGTATTCAGGATGTCCCGCACATTTTGAATGTAGTTGACGGAAAGAGGCCAATTCACTCATGGGCAAATCATAGCCACTCAAGTGCAATAGCGAATAAATCAGCATTGAACCGTGACCGTTGGAAAGAACAAAACGGTCACGATCTGACCATTTCGGATTGGATGGGTTGTGGCGCAGGTGATCATTCCATAACACCTCTGCAATGTCCGCCATGCCCATAGGTGCGCCTGGATGCCCAGAGTTTGCTTTCTGCACGGCATCCATGCTCAAAGCGCGTATGGCGTTCGCTAATTCTCGACGCGAAGTCATATTCTTCTCCTTACTATTATTAGATTACTAAATGGTGAATTTCCAGCCTGATCGACGCTGTCACAACATATTCTTTCGGCGCTTACCCTGCGCAAGGACCAGAACGAGTGGTCATAACCACTCGTTCCTGTGTCGCTATTCTAAATTAGCGTGCCTTTCTCTCATTATTTCCTCAGCAATTCCCTTATCATGAATAATATGAGAAATAGTTGCCTCTAAAAATAACAAGGTAGACAGCTCAAACACAGTCCCCATGGGCATCCCTAAAATCTTACCATATTGTTCCGGACTACCGATTTGAAATACCGCATCTGCCAGATCACCAATGGTTGAACTATTTTTCGCAGAGATCAAAACGATGTTAGCACCTATTTTTTTGGCACTTTTAGTGAATGCTATTAATTGCTCGGTCTCTCCGGATCCGGAAATAATGATCAACAAATCACCGTTTTTAATGCTCGGCGTCACAATTTCACCTACAACGCTTACATCGTAACCGCCGTGAACCAGCCTCATCGCAAAGAAATTACCAACCAGCTTGGAACGCCCCGCGCCTGCGATAAATATGCGCTTGGCGCCATCAAGCAATTGGGTTAACTTTACATCATACGTATCATCTGTAGCTTCAAGAACACCTGAAATCTTTTCTATGATAAGTTGCTGATGCATAATTATACCGCGTCAACCAATTCGCGAATCTCACGCGCTGCATCAGCAGGTGAAGCAGCGCCATAGATTGCCGCGCCAACCACGATGATGTTTGCACCTGCGCGAACTACATCTTGAACTGTAGACGGTTTAATGCCACCGGCAACAGAAATTCTGACGTTTAAACCCAGTCTTGCGATATCATTCAAATCAGCAAAAGGAGTATGACCTGCCGCTTGAGCATCAAGACCTGTGTGAATACCCATGATATGAGCACCCATTTCAGCAGTCGCGCGTGCGCATGCGACTTTATCTTCAACATTAATTAAATCGATTTGAGCTTCTGCACCGTGTGCATTTGCTGCTTTGATAACGCCTGCGCAAGTTGCAAGGCCAGACACGCCTAAAACTGTACAAATATCAGCACCTGCCGCATAGAAAGGTGTTGCTTCGTACTCGCCTGCGTCCATAGTTTTAAGGTCGACTAAAAGTAGTTTTTCCGGGAATCTTGCTCTTAATTCTTTAACCAAGTTAAGTCCATTATATTTGATGCATGGAGTTCCGATTTCAAATATATCAACGTAAGGAGCTACTAAGGTAGCAAGGCCTACTGTTTGGTCGAAATCCAATGAATCTAATGCCATTTGTATTAATGGTTTTGCCATGATGCGTGCTCCGATGGGTTATAGTAATAGTTATAATTTTAGTTACTTACTCTTTATGCGAACGCAACTTTAAAGTAGAAAGGGGACCGATGTCAATGCCCAATAGTCAATGTTCTGCGTTGGCATACCGATAACAGCCGAATGAGGGAAATATACATGTAAACTGCACAAACTTTATTATATATATCCGAGACGATCCAACCTCCTTCATAACATTAAACATGCCACCTATTTTTACCGGCTAAGACGCATCTTAATCACTACCAAAGCAACCTGACCGATCTTTTTACATAAACAATCACCAACATCAACAAAGTGTTTTTATTCTCAATATTTATGTAAAAACGTGATTTCAGCTTTTTTACACTGTCATATTCGAACAATTGCCAACACCACCGTATCGAGCGTTAAACAGCCACATAACTGTCATAAACCGGTATTTGCTGCATGGCGTTGCGCAGGCCGGACAAAAATATCCCGCATAACATCAGCCGACTGCCTTGCTCACCGCCGACCTGCCATCCGACAATTTTGTACCAAAAATGCCCGTAAATAAATGAACTACTCAATCAATCCCCGTTAAATTCCGGCTTTTAGTAAACTCTACACGCTCACCGGCCCTAGAATTTTTTTATCCGAAAACTCTCTGCACCTTATCCGGACCTCAACATCACATCCCAAACAGGCGCATCGTAAGATTTGAAGCCCCCCGTAATCACGACAAAAATTTTTCCTATGCCTGCACAAGCATTATTCGATAAATGGACCGCAGTGATGGATCGGCCCGATTTTATTCGGCAAAATAATAATTTTTTAGGCGCTAAGGCCCCAATCGGCTGTTATATTCAATTTACCAATATTTAGTTTGATTTATTAAGACGCCGTTTAAAGTAAAATAAAAATCTTTAAAGTTTCTGAATCAGACGCCTGAACCGGATGAATTATTCAATAATGCATACACAAAACCATGATTATTTAAGCCGATCAAAAAAGGCATTATGAATAACAAACCCATAGAAATACTCAAAACCGTTTTTGGTTACGATAAATTTAGAGGTTCGCAACAGGAGGTTATTGAACAACTGATAGCAGGACAGGATGCGCTGGTTTTGATGCCGACCGGCGGCGGTAAATCGTTGTGCTACCAGATTCCAGCCCTGCTTCGGCCCGGCGTAGGCATCGTAATTTCGCCGTTGATCGCATTGATGCAGGACCAAGTCAATGCCTTGCTGCAATTGGGCGTAAAAGCCGCGTTTCTCAACTCAACCTTATCGCTCGAACAATCCCGAATCATCGAGCAGCAGCTGCTTAACGGCGAGCTCGATTTGCTGTACATAGCGCCGGAACGATTGACTTCGGCGCGTACCGGCGCACTGTTCGAACGCATCAAAATCGCCCTGTTTGCGATTGACGAGGCGCATTGCGTTTCCCAATGGGGGCACGATTTCCGGGTCGATTATCTGCAACTGTCCCTGCTGCATGAGCGTTTCCCCAATATTCCCCGCATCGCACTGACCGCAACGGCTGACGACAAAACCCGCGAAGAAATCAAACTACGCCTCAATTTGGAACAGGCCCAACTCTATCTTGGCGGCTTCGACCGCCCCAACATCCGCTACCGGATCGTACAAAAACAAAATTCCCGCGACCAGCTGATCGATTTTATTCGCGCCGAACACGCAGGAGATTCAGGCATTGTCTATTGCCTGTCGCGCAAAAAAGTCGACGCCACCGCAGAATGGCTCAGAGCCAAAGGCGTCAACGCCCTGCCCTATCATGCCGGGATGGACGCCGGTTTGCGCGCCAAACACCAACACCAGTTTTTAATGGAAGAAGGTTTGGTGATTGTCGCGACCATCGCGTTCGGCATGGGCATCGACAAGCCCAATGTGCGCTTCGTCGCGCACCTGGATTTACCCAAAAGCGTTGAAGCTTATTATCAGGAAACCGGCCGGGGCGGGCGCGACGGATTGCCCGCCAACGCCTGGATGGCTTACGGTTTGCAGGATGTGATCACCTTGCGGAAAATGCTTCAGGACTCCAATGCCGATGAAGCGCATAAACGCGTTGAATACCACAAACTGGATGCGATGCTGGCCTTGTGCGAACAGGTTCATTGCCGCCGCCAAGCCTTGCTGGCTTATTTCGGCGACACTCTTGAGCAGCCTTGCGGCAACTGCGACACCTGCCTGGAACCTGTCAATACCTGGGATGGCACGCTGGCCGCGCAAAAAGCGCTGTCTTGCATCCACCGCACCCAGCAACGCTACGGCGTCGGCTATTTGATCGACGTATTGCGCGGCAAGACTACCGAACGGATTTTAAAAGCCGCACACGATAAGCTGTCTACGTTCGGCATCGGCACGGACATTGATGAACAGCAATGGCATTCGGTATTCCGGCAACTGGTCGCACGGGGCTTGGTCGCCGTCGATTTCGACCGCTTTGGCGCACTGCAACTGACCGAAGCCTGTCGGCCTATTTTACGCGGCGAGCAGCAACTGATGCTGCGCAAGGATTTGCAACCTGCAAAACCTGAGCGAGGTCGAAACGGCGGCAAGAAATCCAGCAGGGAGTTTGCTAAAGCTGACGATACCCTGCTGTGGAATGCCTTGCGCGCCAAGCGCAAGATGATTGCCGACGCCCAGGACGTGCCGCCTTATGTTATTTTTCATGACGCGACCTTGATGGCGATGCTGGAAGCCAAGCCGTCCAATCGACAGCAAATGAGCCTGCTGTCCGGCGTCGGCGAGCGTAAATTGGAACTTTACGCCGATGAATTCTTGGCAGTGATTAAGGAATTTGCCGACATTAGCAACGGACCGATTGACCTGTCGGACACCATGGCCGAATCGGTAGCTTTATTCCGGTTGGGTTACAGCGTAAAGCAGATCGCCCGGCAACGAGAGCTGCAAGAGACGACTATTTACGGGCATCTGGCCCAGTCTCTGGAACAGGGCATGTTGGTGCTGGCCGATGTCGTTGAATTGCCCGAACAGGAAATCAGCCGGATAGAAGAAGCTATTATCAACTTGCCCGAAGAACAACGGAACGCGCTTAAGCCGGTTTATGAGTTGTTTGACGGGCAATACAGTTATGGCGTTTTACGCTGCATCAGAGCGGCTTTGCAGCATCAGACGGGGTGATTAATCTATTACTCACCACGAAGGCACAAAGTTTTATTACATCGCCGCATCGTTCCCACGTTCCGGCGCTCATCGTTATACACAAGTATCTGCGGGACGTCGTCATTCCGACAGTCCATTACCAGAAACAGGCCGATATGTAGACCTTCCAGGTTTTTAAAACCTGGAAGGTCTAACGTGCAATCGCGGTGAAATTTTTAAATTTTCGACTAATGAAATTTTCAATCATCATCCCAACCCTGAACGAAGAAAAAACTATAGCCTCGTGTTTACTTGCGTTGCAGCATTTGCGCGGTAACTGTGAAATCATCATAGTCGATGCCGGAAACGCATCGTCTGATTATTCTCACGCCCATTTGACCGACAAAATCATCAGCTCGGCAAAAGGCCGCGCCCGGCAAATGAACATCGGCGCAAGCCATGCAAACGGAGAAATATTAATCTTCCTGCACGCCGACACCTATTTGCCTGAAAACGCCTTGCAACTGATCGAACAACATCTCGGCAGCAGACAATGGGGCCGTTTCGATATTCAACTAAGCGGCGACCATTTCATGTTGAAAATCATCGCCTGGATGATGAACCGGCGTTCCCGCCTGACCGGCATCGCCACCGGCGACCAAGTTATTTTTGCCACAAAAAAAGCATTTGATACCGTTGGCCATTATCCAGAAATCGCTTTGATGGAAGACATCGCCTTGAGCAAGGCGCTAAAAAAAATCAGCCCGCCGATTTGCCTTAACGCCAAAGTCACCAGCTCCGGCCGAAGATGGGAGCATTACGGCATCTACCGGACTATACTGCTGATGTGGAGTTTACGCCTGCGTTACTGCCTTGGCACAGACCCGCAATCATTGGCCGCACTTTATTGCAGGGGGCAGTTTTGGAAACCGTAATTCGTTTATCCGTAGCGCTGGGTATTTTCTGTATCATGATTGGCTGGGAGCATGTCAGCCCCAGAAGAGTCCAACACATCAGCCGCAAACAGCGCTGGCCGGTTAACCTGGGACTCGCCGCATTCAACATGGCGGTCATGCGCTTAAGTCTCGGCGGTTTTGCCTATCTGAGCGCCGTCGCCGCCGCAGGCCAAGGTTACGGCTTGTTAAACCGGCTGGCCGTCCCAGAATGGCTGTCGATTATTATGACCTTATTGTTTCTTGATTTTGCCATTTACTGCCAGCACATCGTGTCGCATAAATGGCCGCTGCTTTGGCGTTTACATCAGGTGCATCATACCGACCTGGAATTCGACGCCACCACCGCCGTGCGCTTTCACCCGCTGGAAATCATGATTTCGATGCTGTACAAAGTGCTGTGCATTGTTTTAATCGGCGCGAACCCGTTAGCGGTCATCGCGTTTGAGATTATCCTCAACGGCGCGGCGACTTTTAACCACAGCAACATCGACATCCCACCGGCGATCGATAAAAAACTGCGTTGGCTGATCATCACCCCGGACATGCATCGCATCCATCATTCAACGATTCCAGCCGAAACCGACAGCAATTACGGTTTTTCTATTTCCTGCTGGGACAGGCTATGCAAAACCTATGTTGCCGAACCCAGACAGTCTCAAACAGCTATGGCTATCGGTTTAAAGCCTTTTCGCGAGCTTCATGAATTAGGCTTTGTGCAGTTATTGCTGTTGCCGTTTAAGCCGTTGCTGAAACGATGATTCATTAAAAACCCGTAGAGATCGATTTAAAACATATCACCACGAAGACACGAGGAAACCAAAATAAAAACTTCGTGTTCTCGGCAATTGCTCCTGCATTGCTCTACCTCCTGTATCCGTACAGTCGTTCGTGTCTTCGTGGTGAATTAATCCATTTATATTTTATTGATTAAGTTGACGTACATAAGGGCAACCGGCCTCTCACCCGCATTATGACTTACAAATATCCCAACGCCGTCCTGATGATTTTCTGCAAAGCCCCGGTTCCCGGTCAGGTTAAAACTCGCCTAATCCCAAAGTTAACCGCCGAACAGGCCGCAGAACTTCATGTCGAACTCAGTATAAAAACGCTGCAAAGGGCGACCAACAGCAATTTATGCCCGATACAGCTTTGGCACACCCCCACAACCGACCATGCATTTTTTACCGCATCGGCGGCAACCTATCCGCTCACTCTCCGGCAACAACAAGGCGCCGATTTAGGCGAACGCATGCACCATGCTTTTTGCTCGGCGCTTGCCGACTACGCCCACGCATTGTTAATGGGCTGCGATTGCCCGTCACTAACCGAACAGGATCTGGAACAAGCGCTAATCGCTTTGAATCAGGAAAATGAGGTCGTGATAGCTCCCGCAGAAGACGGCGGCTATGTGCTGATCGGACTCAACCAACCTCACCCGGAACTCTTTGATAACATGCCCTGGGGAACGGAACGAGTGCTGGACCAAACCCGCAACCGTATCGAACACTATAAGCTTCGCCATCACGAACTGATCGAACAATGGGATTTGGATACTCAGGAGGATTTGGAACGATATCGGGCGCTTACCCTAAGCGCTATGCCTTCAGATTTGCCCTGATAGCATAAAAAAATAATTTACTGATGCAACCCATTGTCCGTAACAAATGAGTATGCCCTACGGCTCTTATCGGAGCTTGATATTCTGCGGACAATGCGGCACCTTTCAAACCATGCCCCCGGCCTCCTTCCAGAGCGCGAACCACTCGGTCAAATCGCGGGTCTCGCCCAGACTGCCGAGACGGCGATCAATGGCATCCTGATTGCCCCACACCACGTCGCCCAAAGCGCCACCGGCCACGCGCGACTGAATGTCCTTACAATAAAGTCCCTGATCGCGCTGCACATAAAACCCGTACGTGCGGCAGGCCACCGGGCGGTGGACGTAGACCAGGCAAGCTCCCGCCGACCGGTCCAACAACGGGCAAACGATGGGGCGTGATGGCTGCTCGGCCAATGCGGCGATGTTCCGGCCAATTTCCAGCAGCCGCTCCGGGGGCAGCGCGGCCAGTCCGTCCCGCAGCAAATCCCATTCCGCCGCAGTGAGCCGGGGTACTTCGGCGAGCCGTCGGCAACAGCCGTCGCAGCCCATTCGGCATAGCCAATCGAGATTATCGTCACGGATAGCGCTAACGCGCGCTTCGATATCAGCATGGAGTTGAGCAAGTGTGTTCATCTTGGTTCCGGTCTTTTTAATCGCGCTTTGAAAAAGCCTTTATTCTGGGTTGAACAATATAGAAACTGAACTTTGGATTGACCGAAATAATACCCTAAACCGACATTGACCGTTTAAGAGACTAAGTTTGTTATTATGGATGTGAAGAGCTATGAGGAACAGGAAGAAATGCTTGCTCTGTTGAAAATTCCGGCACTCGGGAACCGCGAGATCAAGCAAGGCAAATTCCGTGATGCCGCGGATGTGTTTGCTGAACAGGACAAACAATGAGCATGATATGGGCGATGATTGCTACGAACTGTCTATAAGGGCCGGACTCCATAGATCACTCCGTTTAGAAAATGGCTTAACGGTACACCTCTCGGCGGTTGCCAATCCGCACCACAAGGATTGTCAAAGCGCCATCTTCAATACTCGAAATAATCCGGTAGTCGCCTACGCGATACTTCCAGAATTCGCCCAAGCGCGATCCCTTCAGGGCTTCACCAATGCAGCGGGGGTCATCCAGAGGTGCGACTCGTTCATTCAGAAACGCGAGGACTCGCCGGGCAATTTGAGGGTCTAGCTGATCAAGGTTTTTCTGTGCCAGCGTTGATAGCTCAACCTTCCATGCCATAGCGTTTCATCACATCGACTAGGGGAACCGTGGAGGATGTACCTGCACGAACCGCTTCAAGCTCCCGCTCTGCCAAATACAAATCTTCGAGGTCATCCAAGTGTTCAAGAACGGCCTCGGTGATGTAATAGGTTTTGCTACGCCCGGTACGGGCCGCCAAGTTTTGTAATCTGGCTTCCACATCGCTGGGCAACTGAATTGAGATAGCCATAAAGCCTCCTTCGTTGGGTTATGCGATATAAGTATCACCCAACGCTTTAGGACGTACAAGTCTTTTTGCCTGCAAAATAAGAATGACACCCGAGAATCAAACAGCTCCGTTCTCCCGCCCTGGGACCGATATAATTCCCCGATATCATCACATCATTGGTCTTGTAAATAATGGCATTTCGAAACAATTTACGACTTCCATGATCCCTCAATCAACATCCCGGCGCTGATACCCGTTTGCAAGCATAAACCCGCCGTAAACCCAATTGGACAAACCCAAATACAAAAAAAACCAGCCGTAGTCTTCATCTATCGGTATCTGGTTAACCATGCCGTAAAATTCGATTGAGCCCATCAGCAACAGCCAAAACAGCCCTATTGGCAGCAATGGGCGATAGTTTTGGCTGTAACTGCAAAAACAATACCCGGCAAATTGGCTTAACGTTAAATAAATCAGCATCAAGCGCAAGTTGCCGGCCAACGGCCCATAAAGCTCACTGTTATTGTCAAAAAACAAAGAACTGCCGGCTGCCGAAAAAAGACTGACGACCAGCAGAAAAATAACCGCAACATTAAAATTGATTGCCGACAACATACTCAGCAATGGCAGCGTTTTTTGATTTAAAAATTTGTCTATCATACTCATCTCCAAGGAAAAAGATGCCCTTCACACAAGTTTGGAGGGCATATAGAGGAGGATAGGATGGCCTGGGCTTAAGCCGCGGGCCGAATAAGTTAGATTCAAGACGCCGCGAGTTGCGAGTCTTTCGGTTTTTTACTGCCGCCTTGATCCAGCTCAATTTCGCCGACCCAGGGTTGAACGTCATCCACAACCGGCTCGGGCGGAGCTATCATTCCCCCTTGCATCAACGCATCGATCTGGTACTTGTCCAAGGTCTCCCAATCCAGCAAGGCATGCGCCATGTTGTGCAAAATATCGATATGGTCTTTCAGGATTTGCTCGGCGCGTTGATAGTTGGTATCGATGACATGGCGGATTTCCTCGTCGATGACTTGCGCCATTTTCTCGGACATCGGCTTGGCTTGCGGCCCCATATAGCCGCCTTCGCTATCGCCGTAATCCATAGGACCGAGACGATCCGACAAGCCCCATTTGGTGACCATGTTGCGCGCCAATTGCGTCGCGCGTTCAATGTCATTGGACGCGCCGGTGGTGACTTTGTTTTTGCCGTAAATCAACGCTTCCGCAACCCTGCCGCCAAACAGGCTGGAGATTTGGCCTTCCAGCTTATCCTTGCCCGCGCTGTATTGGTCGCGTTCCGGCAGGAACATAGTGATACCCAATGCGCCGCCGCGCGGCATGATACTGACTTTATAAACCGGGTCGTGATCCGGTACGATCCGGCCGACAATCGCATGACCGGCCTCGTGATAAGCGGTCATCAACAGATCGTCCCGACTCATCACCAGGGTGCGTTTTTCCGCGCCCATGATCATCTTGTCGCGGGCCTTGTCGAGATCGCTCATCGTAATCACGCGCTGATTGCTGCGCGCGGCAAACAACGCGCCCTCGTTAATCAGATTAGCCAACTCGGCGCCGGAAAATCCGGGCGTGCCGCGCGCCAGATCATTGAGGTTCACGTCATCGGCCAGCGGCACTTTGTCGGCATGGACTTTGAGGATTTGCTCGCGGCCCTTGATGTCGGGCAAGCCGACCTGCACCTGGCGGTCGAAGCGGCCCGGCCGCAACAAGGCTTTATCCAAAACATCCGAGCGGTTAGTCGCGGCGATCACAATAATGCCTTCGTTGCCGCTGAAGCCATCCATTTCGACCAACAACTGATTCAGGGTTTGTTCGCGCTCGTCATTACCGCCGCCCATGCCGCCGTTGCCGCGATGCCGACCGACCGCATCGATTTCGTCGATAAAAATAATGCACGGCGCTCGCTTTTTGGCTTCAACAAACATATCCCGCACCCTTGATGCGCCGACGCCGACAAACATTTCCACGAAATCGGAGCCTGAGATCGAGAAAAACGGCACTCCGGCTTCACCGGCGATGGCTTTAGCCAACAGCGTTTTACCGGTGCCGGGAGGTCCGACCATCAACACACCGCGCGGTATTTTGCCGCCCAACACTTCATATTTACCGGGGTCTTTAAGAAAATCGACCATTTCCACGACATCCTGCTTGGCTTCTTCGACTCCGGCGACATCCTTGAAACGCACTTTGATCTGATCTTCGGCCATCAACTTGGCGCGGCTTTTACCGAAACCCATTTGCCCCGCTCCACCGCTTTGCTTACGCATAAAATAAACCGCCAAACCGATCAGCAACAGCATCGGCGCCCAGGAAATCAGGATTTGGGTAATCGTCGAAGTCACTTGCGGCTTGTCCACCTTGATTTTGACGCCATACTCCAGCAACTCGTCTATCAGGCGCGGATCGTTGGGATTATAGGTGGTAAAGTGCTCGCCATTGCTGCGGCGGCCTTCAATACTGACGCCGCTGATCACCACCTCAGAGACACTGCGACTGCGGATGCTCTCGATAAAATCCGAATAAGGCACCGCGTAGTTTTCTTCATAACCGGGGGCCGTGCGATTGACGATGCCAAATAACACGGCACCGATCACGCAAAGTCCGACAATGCGAAAAATATATATTTTCATGGTTTTGCCGCTCCTCTTAACAGCTGATGTTACGCATTGTCCACGAAAAGCACGAAAGACACGAAAGACACGAAAAAGTATATTTCTCGGTTAACGATGTAATGCCAAGCATTTAGCCTCATTCCTTTTGACAACGTTGACAGGTATGTGACTTGATACAGGCATGACGGACAGGAGAGGGACGCGCTTTGTTTTTTGCGTCTTTGTTCTCCTCTGTATACCCGCTTTGTTTTTCGTGCTTTTCGTGCCTTTCGTGGACTACGCTTTAATTTATTAGATGCGTGCGTAACATCAGTTAACAGTCAATTTTCATTATTAAAGTATTTGAAAAAATCGGAATCGGGCTTTAGCACCAAGGTATCCTGAGTTTTTTCAAACGCCGTCTGATAGGCCTGCAAGCTGCGGTAAAACGCATAAAACTCGGCATTTTTACCGAAACTTTTCGCATAAATATCGGCGGACCTAGCATCGCCGCGACCGCGAATATTTTCTCCATCACGCCGGGCATTAGCCAAGATCACCTGTTTTTGCTTGTCGGCCTCGGCGCTGATTTGCTCGGCGGTTTCCGCGCCTTGCGAACGAAACTCCCGCGCCACCCGTTCCCGTTCGGCGCGCATCCTTTGATACACCGAATTGCTGACTTCCTGCGGCAAATCGATACGCTTGATGCGAATATCGATCAACTCAATGCCGAATTTGGCGGCCACCGGCGACAGCTTGCTCAATAAGGTGCGGCGCAGTTCGCTGCGGTCTTCGGAGATCAGCTGCTTGATGGTGCGGATGCCGAACTCGCTGCGCATCGCGTCCTTCATGATTTGGTCGAGACGTAAATTGGCTTGATATTCATCGCCGCCGACCGTGGTGTAAAAGAGACCCACATCACCTATTTGCCACATGGCAAACGAATCAACAATCACATTCTTCTTTTCGGAGGTAAGAAAACGCTCGGACTTAGCATCCAAGGTCAGCACACGCGCATCAAATGTACTGACATTATTAATGAGGGGGGTCTTAAGATGAAGTCCCGGCTTAAAGTCTGAAACGACCCTTTCACCAAGACGAAACAAGATGGTTTTTTCATGTTCGTTGACATAAAAAACCGATAAATAGGCCAGTATTAACAGGCTGAAACTGGCGGGCAACAAGATGTGTGTTCTGCTCATGGTTTGCTCCGGCTGGGACGTAAGGCGTTACCGGCCATTTTTTGGCCGTTACTTTTATCAATGGCGGCAGGTTCGCCAGTAATTTGCGCTTCCGGCGACTTGCTCGTCTCCTGGCGAGAAGCTGGATTTTGCAAAGGCATATACAGTTGCGGCGCGCTTTGACCGGCGTCGACAATGACCTTGTTGGTGCTGCTGAACAACTTTTCCTTGGCTTCCAGATACAAGCGTTTACGGGTAATGGCCGGGGCTTTTTCATATTCGGCCAGCAATTGCTCGAAGCGCTCGGTTTCGCCTTTGGCTTTGGCGACTTTCTCCGCTTCATAGGCTTCCGCTTCGAGCAACAAGCGGGACGCAGCGCCGCGCGCTTTGGGGATAATCTCGTTGCTGTAGGCTTCGGCTTCGTTGATCAAGCGTTGTTTGTCTTCCCGCGCCCGAATCGCGTCTTCAAATGCGCCCTGCACTTCTTCCGGCGGCTGGGCATCTTGCAGGTTGACGCTGGCAATAATGATCCCGGCCTTGTAATCATCCATTGCGGCCTGAATGTCGCGTTTGATCTGCGCGACAATCTCGCTACGGCCTTCGGTCAATACATAATCCATGTTGTTCGCGCCGATCACTGCGCGTTCGACGCTTTCGGTCAGCTGCTTCAACGTCGCTTCGTTGTGCTTGACGTTAAAAAGATAATCCCTGGCATTGTTAATCTGGTATTGCACGGCGAGACGCACGTTGACGATGTTTTCATCGGTGGTCAGCATCAACGACTCTTGCGCAATGGTCGCCGCCTTACTGCCTCGTCCGGTGTCCCGGTAACCGACTTCAATAAAACGTTGCTGCTCGACATTAACAATCGCGACTTTCTCGATCGGCATGGGCAGATGCCAATGCGGCCCCGGCTGAGTGGTTTCGCTGTAAGCGCCAAAGCGGGTGATCACGCCGCGATTGCCTTCATCAATAATATAAACGCCGCTCGCCAGCCATATCAGCAACAGGCCGCCGCAGGCAATGCCGCCTATTTTCGGCAGCGACAATGGCTCTTTACGGCTGAGAAAGTAGTCGGCCGATTTCCGGCAAAAGGCTTTCCAGTGTTTCTCAAACTCAAACTTCCAGTCCGGCTGCTGGGATTGTTTGGTACTGTGTTTTTCTGATGACATAATCACTCCTCATGTTGCGATGGCGCGGCTTGGTTTTAGTAGCGGTCATGGGGCTCAAGGAACAGCACCAGGTCGCAGCCAAACTGGTTTTTAAGTTTCTTTAACGCGTCGTTTTGTATCTGCCTGACTCTCTCCCGGCTTACCTGTAGTTGATCGGCAATGGCCTGCAAGGTCATTTCTGTATAATTTTTCAGTCCGAAGCGCATGTTCAGAATCGCCGCTTCTTTTTCCGGCAAGGTCGCGACAACGTGGTCGAGATACTGGCCCAAATTGCGATCGATCAATTCATCCAACGGCAGCGCAAATTGCTGCTGTTTCATGCGCGCCATCAACGTTAGGCCTTCGTCTTCTTCGGTATCGCCGGCCGCATCCAGGGAATGGGTGGCTTGGTAATAACTCCTGATGGTTTTGATTTCGTCTTCGCTTAAATCGCAGAGCACTTTCAATTGTTCGACACTGGGCCAACGCTCGGTTTGCAGATAAGCGTTGCGCATCGCTTCAAACACCGCGCAGGCCCTTTCCGCCAAAGCCACCGGCAGACGCACGATTTTTTCCTGCTTAACAATCAACCGGGAAACGGCCTGTTTGATCCACGGAACCGCATAGGTCGAAAACCGGTAGCCGCGATAAGGATCGAATCGATCGACGGCTTTGATCAAACCGACCACGCCTTCCTGCACTAAGTCGTCGAAACTTAGCGCCGTGGTTTTGTGCTTGTTGGCGACAAATGCCACCAAGCGGACATTACCGGCGATCATTTGCTGCCTAAGCCGTTGTAAGGCCTGAGCCGCTTGACCCAGCTTCAAGCGGTATGCGTTAAAGCAATGTCGCTGTTTGTTCATGGCTATGAACAAACCCGATACCTCAATCAAAAAACCCGACAAAAAGCGCAGCCTGAGCAACGACGATCTGGCGCTGGGATTTTCCAACAAATACTGGACAGTTTGGCCAAGGCTAAGCTGTACAAAATCGGCAGCTTGTACAATAATTGGCTCGACAGACCTGTCGCTGACGATGTCGGAAATATCCGATCCCTTGTTTATATGGAACAGGCACTGCTCCAGCAATAACGTCGAAGCCTGATCTTCCGCCAATAACAGCAACAGCAGATCCTGCCTGGCCTGCTCCACGTCCATAGCAAGCGTAAGGGGCTCTGTTTCGTTGACCGAAACGGTTGAATGCGCAGCATTGAGTGCAACTTCTGTCATGACGTGATCCGTTAATATTTTTTAAGCTGGCGTTAAAATTACTCCATATGTACAATATTTGTCAAACTATTTTATACACAAAACATAAACAATGTATTCAATTAAAGCCATCACCCTTTTGACCGGACTGCCCGCCGAAACCCTGCGGGCCTGGGAACGCCGTTACGCGAGCATCACTCCGGTGCGTAGCGACAACGGCCGCCGTCTGTATTCGCAACAGGATATGGAAAAACTGACGCTGCTTGCCCAACTGACGCGCAACGGCCATACCATCAGTAAAATTGCCGGTTTGGATTGCACTGCGTTGCGCGCGCTTCAACAGCGGGCGCAATCCTCGTATAAAGACGCATCGCATCCGCTGCTGGACCAGATCATTGAAGCACTCATGGATTATCGTATCGATCGCTGCGAGCAGCTCTTGAAGCGCGCTCTGGTGGCTAGCGAGCCCTTGGAATATGCGCGCGACATTCTATTGCCGGCATTGAAAAAAGTAGGCGAGCTTTGGCATGAAGAAAAATTGAGCATCGCCCAAGAACACATGTTTACCTGTTGCGTCAATCGCATCGTGCTGAGCATGGCCAACAATCTACAACATGCATCAGTCAACAACCCGGCCATACTATTCGCCACCCCGAGCGGAGAACCCCATGAATGCGGCATCCTGCTAAGTTGCTTGCTGGCTGCCGTTCAGCAATACCGCTGCTTTTTCCTGGGATCGAGTTTACCCGGCAAGGATATTGTCGAAGCCTCCCGCCATTTACAACCCGACATCATCGTCATCGGGTTGGTGAAAACGCCGCCGGAACCGGTAACCATTGAACAATTGCAAGTCGTGATCGCGGCAACAGAAACAGCGGCCTCGACTATCTGGATAGGCGGCGACGGCGCCGAATATTGGCACCGGCATGCCCCTTCGCCCAACTGCGAACTGATCACAGACATCGACCATTTTTACAGCAAAGCCCGGCAGTGGATGCTGTTGGATAAGACTTAATAGCGCACTTCACGGTGCGCAATCAAACAATATGCATCGCAATATTTCAAGTTGCAGCAATCATAGCCAACATTGTAAGCATTTGTATAATAATGACTTTCTATGGAGCAATAGGTTTTTGCTATACCTTCGTGTTTATTCTGGAACAGTGCTCATGGCAATGCAGCGAATCTGATATTTTGGGTAGCCTGAGAGCAGGGTTGATCATTTTTACAGCAAGGCCCGGCAGTCGATACTGCCGGATAAAACTTAACACAATGTCTTTTAGTCCAGTCATTCTCCGCTTCGATTCGAAATGCGCCGACATGATGAATTCGATATAATTAACAAACAATTAGATCAAGAATGCAGCTCAACTTAAATTTAACCCCGCCATGAAAGACGCCCAAATATCCCGACTTAAAAAACTGTTTGAACTGAGTTTGACGTTATCGGGCGACCCCATGGAAATTTTCCAGCATGCGGCCAAACTGATCGGTGAATTGCTGGAAGTCAAGCTTGTTTGCCTGTCCGAAATACAAGGGGAGCAGCTTAATTTCCTGACCGTGTATATGGATGGAGAAATATACGAAAATGCTGGGGCATGCTTGCTGGCAAGCACCCCTTGCGCAACGGTTGAGGACACGAAAGATATTAGAGTCTACGACCAAGTAAAAGAGCTTTTCCCCGAAGCGGCTTTCCTTCAAGACCATAACGCCGTTGCTTATTGTGGGTTTCCTTCTTTGGATAATCACGGAAAAGTGGTGGCTATCACTTGCCTGCTGGACGATAAACCGCATGATTTTAGCAACGAGGATCAAGAGGTTCTGCGCATCATCGGCCAGCGCATCGGCATGGAGATCGAGCGGAAGCGTAATCTTGAAGAAAAAGAGCGGGTCAGTGAAGTTCTTCGATTAAACGAAGACAGGCTGTATCAAGCCACCCTTGTCTCCGGGACCGGCGTTTTCGAACAAACTTATGGTAACGATTCGATCTATTGTTCCCCTGAACTGCGTACCCACTTTGGATGGGATGCCGATGAGCTTGTGACTGCGCAGACGTTTACCGCCAGCATTTATCCTGACGACCGGAAGCGGGTTATCGAAGCTATCCGGCATGCTCAAAATTCATCCGGAAACGGTCTCCTCGACATCGACTACAGGATTTTTCGCCGGAATGGCGAAGTGGGGTGGCTGACAACGCGGTCGCAAACATTCTTTGAGACCGTTGGAGAAGTCTCCCGAGCTGTTCGCACCGTAGGCGCTGTACGCGACATTGCCAAGAAAAAAATTGCGGAACAGGAACAACGTATTTTCGCGACTGCATTTCAAACGCAGGAAGGCATTATCGTTACCGATGCAAACCAGATTATCGTCCGGGTCAATCAAGCCTTTACAATCATCACCGGCTACTCAACGGAAGAAGCGATCGGCAACAAACCTTCCATGCTTAAATCCGGCCGTCACGATAGTCTTTTCTACCATGCCATGCACAAGACATTGCACAGTGAAGGCTACTGGCAAGGTGAAATTATGGATCGACATAAGGATGGGCGCATTTACCCAAAATGGCTGACAATTACTGCCGTTAAGGACAGTGACGATAAAACCACGCATTATGTCGGTAATTTTTCTGACATTACCGAACGCAAACGCGCCGAGGAACATATTCACTATCTGGCAAATTTCGATTGGCTCACCGGATTGCCGAACCGCACCCAACTGAATGATCATCTTAAATATGCCCTCAGCCTGGCGAAGCGCAGCAACGGTCATTTGGCCTTGATGTTTCTCGATCTCGACCATTTCAAAGACATCAACGACTCGCTCGGCCACAGCATCGGCGATGCCTTGTTAATCAAATTGGCCAAGCGTTTGCGTGCCGCGCTACGCGAGGAAGATACGGTGACGCGCCTGGGCGGGGACGAATTCATTTTGTTATTACCCGGCGTCGATGCCATCGGCGCGGCGCATGTGGCGCAAAAGTTACTGGATGCCATTGCCGAGTCTTATCGGATTGAACACTATGACCTCATCCTTACCGCATCGATTGGCATTGCGCTCTATCCCGAAGACGGCGAGGATCTGGAAGCGCTCTCCAAAAGCGCAGATACCGCCATGTATCGTGCCAAACAAGAAGGACGCCAATGCTATCGTTTCTTTACCCAGGAAATGCAAGCACACTCGGCACGCAATCTGCAATTGGTGAATGCCTTACGCCATGCGCTTGATCGCAACCAATTACAAGTGCATTACCAGCCGCAAATTTCGATGCGCGACGGGGCCATTATCGGGGCGGAAGCCTTGCTACGCTGGCAGCATCCTGAATTGGGCATGGTATCTCCGGCAGAATTTATTCCTGTCGCGGAAGGCAGCGGGCTGATCCTGCCGATCGGCGAATGGGTATTACGGTGCGCCGTGCGGCAGGCAAAAGCCTGGATGAATGAGGGCTTCGGCCTGTTGATTATGGCCGTGAACCTGTCCGCGGTGCAGTTTCGTCATCCCGACCTGCCCGAGCTGGTCACCCGCATACTCGACGAAGAGGGCTTGCCGCCCGAGCATCTGGAACTGGAGTTGACCGAAGGCGTGGCGATGCACAACCCGCAAAGCGCCATCGCCGTCATGAACAATTTGCAAGAGCGCGGCGTTCGTATGTCGATCGACGACTTCGGCACCGGCTATTCGTCACTAAGCTATCTGAAAAAATTCAAGGTGTATAAGCTCAAGATCGATCAGTCCTTTGTACGCGACATCAGCACCGACCCGGAAGACAAGGCGATCGTCAGCGCCATTATCAACTTGGCGAAGAGCCTTGGCCTGAAAACCATTGCCGAGGGCGTGGAAACGGAAGGGCAGCAAGCGTTCCTCCGCGAGCAGGATTGTGATGAGATGCAAGGTTATCTGTTCAGCAAACCGGTATCGGCTGAGCAGTTTGATGCATTGCTGAAGCAGGGCTTTGCTGCTTGATCGTGTTGAGTCAGCAAGCTCCTGTCAGACAAGCTTCAGTAAAGGCCTCTTCCTCACCGAACGCTATATTTAACGTATTGCGTTTGTTAGCATTGGGTATTGGAAATTCTTCAACAAACAGGTTCTATATGGACAAAACCATGCGATTTTTTTCGCATTTTTTGCCGTCAACACTCTTTAACCCTCCTTTTTTAAACCGCTTAGCCCGGCAAATCCGACGATAAAAACCAGTAACCCGCCGGCAATCATCACCAGTATTTTAGTTACCGGAATACCTACCAAAAAGACCATGCTTTGTTGCCGGCGATTACCGAAATCGTCCTTTAAATCAATGTTAAGCTTGTAGATGCCGCGCTGCGCAATGGTTTGCGAAATTGACGCCAAACCCGTATCGATAGGCTGTTCGGCTTGCCGCTTAATCACGGTAAAAGCCTGACCCGGACTTGACCACGCCGTCAATGCCGCCAACTCCAACGCGACTGCCGACTTGCCCCGACCTTCTTCCAGCGGTTCCACCGCCAGCACTATTTGGCCAAGCTCGGGAAAAAAATGGCAGAAGTGCTTGCCTTCCAGCTCCGGCTGAAATTGGTAGCCGCTTATTCGCAATCGGGTATCGCCCACGGTCAAAAAACAACTGTTGTTATGATCGACTCCGTTATGAGCCGATGCCGGTTGATTAATCATTAAGCTGAACAGTGCGATGATCAGAAGGCGCGCACAGCACGCCTTACCTGGCCGGGTTATTATCAAACGTCTCACAATACTTTCCGCTAACTCAAAAAGGCTAGTGTATCAATTTATGGCGCGGCTTACGGCTCCGTCACTAAAATTTAATCCGGCCCGCAGCCTAACAATGCTAGAATTTTGAATATAAACCGCATTTTCTTTCCGTTATTTCTGGAGCATCAATGGGCCCTCATTACCTGAACCGTTTTTTTACCCCAAAATCCGTTGCTATCGTTGGCGCCTCCGAACGCGAAGAAAGCGTAGGCTACCGGCTGCTGCTTAACATGCAGGAGGCGGGCTTTAAGGGCGGGCTTTATCCGGTCAACAACAAACGTGACACTTTGTTGGGCTTAAAGGCTTATCCCGATTTGAATGCCGTTCCCGAAGATCTCGATCTGGTGGTGATTGCCACGCCTGCGCCCAGCGTCCCCGGCGTGGTGCGCCAATGCGGCGAGAAAGGCGTCACTTCCGTGATCATTATCAGCGCCGGTTTCGGCGAACTGGGCACGGAAGGCAAGCGTCTGCAACAGGAAGTTTTGGACATCGCTCATCGCTACAATATCCGTATCATCGGCCCGAACTGCCTGGGCGTTGCCCGTCCTAACGGACAGCTAAATGCAACCTTCGGCGACGGCACGATCAAGGACGGCAGTCTGGCGCTGCTGTCTCAATCCGGCGCGGTGTGTACGGCGATTCTGGATTGGGCCAAGTCCCAGGACATCGGCTTTTCGACGGTGGTATCGATGGGTGGGGCGGCGGATATTGATTTCGGCGAGGTGCTGGATTATCTGGCGACCGACAGCAAAACCACCGGCATTTTGATGTACGTTGAAGGCATTCGCGACGCCCGGCGTTTTTTGAGCGGTCTAAAAGCGGCAGCGCGTTTAAAGCCGGTAATCCTGATTAAATCCGGCCGTCATGAAGCGGGCTGCAAGGCGGCAATGTCGCATACCGGCGCGATGGTCGGCGGCGACAATGTGTTCGATGCGGCGATAGCAAGGGCCGGTGTCGTTCGAGTCTATAGCATCAATGAGCTGTTTTCCGCCGCCCGCGTTTTGGCTAACAATTACGTAGTCAAGAAAGACCGTCTGGCGATTATCACCAATGCCGGCGGCCCCGGCGTGATGAGCACCGACCGCGCCGAGGATGTCGGCATACACATGGCGGAACTGAGCCCTGCCAGCATCGCCGCGCTAGACGAGGTGTTGCCGGTGCATTGGTCGCATGCTAATCCGGTCGATATTCTGGGCGATGCAACGTCCGAGCGTTACCAAAAGGCGCTGGAAATCTGCCTTAAAGATAAAAATATCGACGGCATACTGGTCATTTTGACGCCTCAGGCGATGACCAATCCGACCCAGGTTGCCGAATGCATTATCGAAGGCGCAAAAACCAGCAAAAAACCGGTGTTGGCTTCATGGACGGGCGGCGCGCGGGTTCAGGAAGGCCGTAATCTTTTTGCCAACAGTAAAGTGGCCCACTTTAGTACGCCGGAAATTGCGGTCGATGCCTTTTCATTCCTGTCCAGCTATACCCAGAATCAAATCCTGCTGAAACAAATCCCCTCGCCTACCGATGAATTGGCGGCACCCGATGTGACCGGTGCGCGTTTGATTGTCGAACGCGTGCTTTCGGAAGGCCGCCAGGTTTTAACCGCGCAGGAGTCCAAAGCCATCCTGGCCGCGTTCCACATTCCGGTCAACCAGACTATCAAGGTTTCCAGCGCCAAGGATGCGATGATTGCCGCCGAAACGATGCGCTTTCCGGTGGTGTTAAAAATCAATATGGCCGAGTTCAGTCATAAATCGGATATTGGCGGCGTGCGGCTTAATATCAACAGCGTTCAGGAAGTTTCACACCACTTCATGGAAATGGAAGCGGCCATTAAACAAAAATACCCCGAAATCACCGAAGTCGGCATGACCGTTGAACCGATGTTCAAATCCGCCAGCGGCCGCGAGTTGATGATAGGCGTGGTCAGGGACCCGGTATTCGGTCCCGCAATCAGCGTCGGCCTGGGCGGCACGATGGTGGAAATTCTAAAGGACAGTGCCGTGGCCCTGCCGCCGCTGAATGCGTATATGGTTGAGCAAATGATTGCCAAAACCAAGGCGGCCAGATACTTGGAGGCATTCCGCCAATTGCCTGTCGCCAATAAACAAGCCCTGGTCGATGTGTTGCTGAATGTATCGACCATGGTCAGCGAGCTGCCGGAAATTCTGGAGCTGGATATTAACCCGCTGATTGTCGACGAGCACGGCGTCATGGCCGTTGATGCCCGGATTAAAGCGGAAACATCGCACCAGCTTACCTCCTACTCGCATATGGCGATCCATCCTTATCCCCATCACTTAATCCAGCATCATCAATTATCGAACGGCGCGAATATTACGATCAGGCCTATTCGTCCCGAAGACGCGGGCATGGAAAAGGATTTCGTGCATCGCTTATCCGAACGCACTAAATACTTCCGTTTTATGCAAGCCTTGCAGGAACTAACGCCGGAAATGATCGTGCGCTTCACCCAAATCGATTATGACCGCGAAATGGCCTTCGTTGCGGTAACCGAGGATGAAAACATGCCGGATGAATTGGGCGTAGGACGTTATATGGTCAACCCGGACGGCCATTCGGTGGAGTTTGCGCTGGTCGTTGCCGACGATTGCCAGTGCATGGGCATAGGCACCCGGCTGATGAAAACCTTGCTGCAAACCGCCAAGGCCAAAGGCATATCATTTTTTGAAGGCGAGGTGCTGGCTATTAACAAGCCGATGCTGTCATTGGTGACCAAGCTGGGCTTCAGTATTGAAACTATCGCCGATGATAATGAAGTGGTGCGGGTGGTTAAGGATTTAAGGCAGTAAAACATTACACCACGAAGGCACGAAGAAAAACTACCACGCGGGACGAGGTTTGTAACCTCGTCCATAACGTTTTTACGATGCCTAAGCTAAGAGCCGGCATTAGACTTTTTGGCTGGCTGTATTTAACCTCCAGCAACCGCTCGACAATTTGCGGCGCGGCGCATATTAAGCGTGCTAAACTAAATATTACATTTGAACCGGAGGGCATGTCATGACCACGATTACTTTTGATACCCTGAAATTCGCCAACACCCTGAAAGCCGCCGGCGTCCCTCCTGCACAGGCCGAAGCTGAGGCCGTTGCGCTGTCCGAAGTACTGGAAGTCAATCTCAAAGATCTGGTTACTAAAGAAGATATGCACCGTGACATGCGCGATCTTGAACAACGCCTCATCATCAAACTAGGCGCTCTCATAACGGTAGCTATTGGCATTGTCGCCGCGCTGGTAAAACTGCTGTAATTCCAAGTAGGACGACGGGTTTGCAACCCCGTCCCTAACGTTTTTATGATGCTAAGCTAAGAATGTTGGCCAGCGAACAAGCGTACTACGCTACGCCCGCATTACCTACAAAATCAATATGAGGCATTACAATGACAACCAAAGAAGATTTAAAACAAGAAATCGATAAATTGGACGGCAATTGTTTAGATTTAGTACTTCGCCTGTTACAACAATTTCCCCATCAACAACAATCAAAGCATGACCCATTAAGCTGTTCACGCCCAATTAATTACCCAGACGCCGAAACCAGTGGCGGTCTAGCATTTACAGACATTGAAAATGCCGCAGTTTGCGGAAAACAATTAAGGTCATCTGCCTGGCAAAGAAGTCACCATGGCTGATTATTTGCTCTGTGATACTTGCGTTATTATTAACTACATGAACGGACATAGCCCGGAGCTCAACGATTTGCTGAATAATGACGCGATATTGTTCATCAACTCGATTATTGAAATGGAATTATTGCAAGGAGCTCGGGACAAAAAAGAACTACAGATTATCAAGAAAAAACTGCATTCATTCCGCCTGCTCACTATGCAACAGGACATTTTTGATTTGGCAACGCAATATATCTGTGACTACCGCTTGTCACACAGCTTGGCTTTACCTGACGCCGTTATCGGAGCAACTGCTATTTTTTATCAGATGCCGCTACGTACTTACAATCAGAAGGATTTTAAATTTTTACCTGAAATTCAGTTAGCTGAATTCTATGGTATGGAATAAACCTGTTCCGGCATGAACGAAAACAGAGCAAGGCCCCAAAAACAACTGGGTACGGAATAATCTTAACCTTTCGCCAAGCTCTATTCTATCCACACACTAGTGATTAATTAATCCTTAACCCCAAAAAAAACCTGCCGTACCCCATCAAACCGAACAACAAAACAACCATCACCCCAATAACCGGCCTATCGCCGAATATTGCATAGGGCGTCATGCCGCCCATCGGCGTTATGGTTCCGGTTAGCGCGACGTCCTGAAACAACGGCGCCTGATTGATAATTTCTCCCTTTGGCGAGATAACCGCCGTCACGCCGGTATTGGTCGAACGCAACAAAAAGCGCCCGGTTTCCATCGCCCGCATTCTGGCCATTTGCAGATGTTGATGCGGTTCTATCGAATTGCCGAACCAGCCGTCATTGGTCACGTTAACCAGATAAGCCGCGTCCGGCAATCCCCGGCTACTCACATCGCCGAATACGTCTTCATAACACACCAAGGTTATGAAGTGATAGCCGCCCGCTTTCAACAAAGGCTGGTTTACCGCTCCCGGCGTAAAATTTCCCAGCCTTATATTTATCATGTCGAGCACAAAACCCGATAAGGGCTGTAGCGGCAGGTATTCCCCAAAAGGCAGTAAATGGGTTTTACGGTACATGCCTTCTTCCTTGCCCAGAGTTATCACGGCATTGAAGTTCCTTATCGGAGATTGTTCCTGTACCGGGACGCTGATAATCAAATCGGTATTGTGCAACTTGGCGTCGTTACCCAGAGGCGTTAAAAAAGCGTCTTTCACCTGATCCAGATAGGCGGGAATCGCAGTTTCCGGCCAGATAATGACCTTGGAATCCCAATGGGCTTCGGTCATCTTTTTATATTTTAACAGCGTGTTGATTCTATTTTCAGGCCGCCACTTTTGATCCTGCGCTATATTGCCTTGAATCATGGCAACGCGAAAGGGCTGGCCGATTTCATGCGTCCAGATTTGATTACGCAACAAGCCGCCGGTTCCCCATAGAACGATAAGCACTGCTATCGGCAATATTTTTTTACCGCCAAACAAAATTTCTACGGCAACTGAAGCGGTTAATGCGGCGATGAAGCCGGTGCCGTAAACGCCCAATACCGGTATGTATCCGGCCAGCGGCGTCGCCAATTGGGAATAGGCGATATGCAGCCAGGGAAATCCGTTCAGCACCCAGTAGCCCCGGAGATATTCAACCAGTATCCAGACGACCGGCATCAACATGACCCGAACCGATGCGTTATTGAGCGGATTCGTTTTTATCGAAAGATAACCGGCCAAAGCCGGAAACGATGCCCAAAAAGCGGCAAACAATCCGCTCAGCAGCACCGCTTCCAGCACAGCGGCGCCGCCGAAATCGTGCATGCTGATGTAGACCCAGGACACGCCCGAACCGAACGCGCCCAAGCCGAACAAATAGCCGCGCACGGCCGCGCGCTTAGCCGATACGTTCCGCCAGCAGGCGAACAAAAACGCCAACGCTATCAGCGCCAAACAGGAATAATCAAAGGGTGCAAAGGATAAAGTAAATAAAAGTCCGGCAATGGGAGCGCATAAATCCCAATACTTGCTGTTTGAATAAGGCATGTGTTTAAGCGTTTCTTGTAAATCGGCGCTCATTAAAATTAAGTGGCATAATACCAAAAACCTAAGTGCAACCCATCACTAAGTAATCGATCTAAAGTTTTCAGGTATTTTGGAGTGCAAGCTCTGCTTGCAAAGCAGGCAAAGCCTGCACTCCGGCTTTAAACAAGAGCTGGAAACTTATATTCAGGCACTTAACTCGCGAGAAGCTCATCCGCGGCCCTATTTACCCTAAGGAGCCTATTTTGAAAATTGTTAAAATGCCAAGGCCGATGCGCATGGTGTGGGGTAGTTTGATGGCCTATTGGCTGTCCGACATTATTAACCCGGCTTTTGTTGCGATTGCAGTCCTGATTGTGCTGTACATTCCGATCTTGGTTATTGACCCTTATTTCCCCAGCCGACCCAAAAATTAAATATCGGCGTTTTTTCAGTGATCCAGCCATGAAAATATCGCTGTTAATTTTTATTCTATTGTCACTATGTTCATTTACTACCGCCGCAAAAAAACTCTATAAATACCAGGACGAACAAGGCAAATGGCATTTCACCGACAGGCCGACCGCGACTGAGCAAAAGCAAACCGAGCTAAAAGTTGAAGTCAGGCAGCTTAAAGTCGCGCCCAAGCAATTAGTCTGGCTATTGCCGTCCGGCGAAGAGCGTCACCCCCACTATTATATCCGTAATGATTATGCCGGCCCTGTAGAAGTCGAAGTCACCTTTTCCGAACAAGACAATATCCGGGCCACACCCGACCTGCCCAGGCTGTTTGTGATCGAACCCGGAAAATCGGATACGCTTTTTCAAATCAATCCCGTCAATGAGCTTGAGGCATGGAAGCTTGGACTCAAATACCGCTATATGATCGGCAGACCCTTGTCGCATTACAGCTCCACGACCGGCTATTTACCGCCGATAGCCCCCAACGCATCATTCCCCATTTCCCAGGCTTTCGGCGGCAGTTTCAGCCATACCGACGAACAAAACAAATACGCCGTCGATATAGTCATGCCGATAGGCACGCCGGTTCACGCAGCCAGATCGGGCATCGTGCTGGAAGCCGAGGATGATTTTTTTAAGGGCGGCGCCAATAAGGCCTACGCTTCCGAAGCCAACAACATCCGGATTCTGCACGATGACGGTTCTATGGCGATTTATGCCCACCTTGAACTGGAAAAAGCCCAGGTTTATCCGGGCTTAGCGGTAGCCGCAGGGCAATTGATCGGCTATTCGGGCAACACCGGTTTTACCACCGGCCCGCATCTGCATTTTGCGGTTCAGATTAACAGGGACATGAGGCTGGCGTCTGTGCCGTTTACCTTTATCAATCAGGCTGGGCAAGCCGTGGAACCGGTAGCTAACTCATGGCTTAAAGGAGTGGCTCAGGCTTTGGCGGGTAGCGCTGTTAAATAAAACTCAGATATGCCGGGTATACGCTATTTTCAGTTGCATGCTTTAGCGAATCCTGAAAGCTTTGCCACTCTCAATCAAATATTTTCGAACTATGAACTTATGAACTGAGCGCGAAGCTTCGCACTTGCCGGCAATAAAACTATTTATTGTTAAGCATGGATCATGTCTGAGCCTGGAATTAAACAGGCATGGCTTAATGAAGCGGAGCGTAGGGCGGCAGAAATTAGATCAGGGCCTTGCAGCTCATCCCCGCCGAAGAAGTTAGCCGCAAAGCGCGGGCATTATTGCGGTGAGATATTACTTTCATCCCGGTGCTGAAGCGGAACATTTTGAAGCCATCGCGTTTTTTGAGTCTCGGCAAGCCGGATCTTGGTGCGGCGTATCTTGCTGAGCAAGAGAAACGCCAACATTCGGCGTGTATTTCCCAAGCGATTTCCGTTCAACGTTATTTTTCGGGATATCGAGGGTGTCATTCAGATCCTTGCCGTTGCACACAAGCGACGCAAACCCGACTACTGGTTAGGCCGTCTTTAATGCATAACGTACAGAGATGAGCGGACGAAGTATAGGAAAGGTTCGGGGCATGCGTTGTGTGTTGCGCGTGTATTTTGAAAATGCACAATGAAAGACCTAGCCCCTTTTTTCCTTCTGCAATAAAAAGCCCGCCTGAGCGGGTTTAGTGTTGGACTATTTAATGGCGCTTATTCTGAATCGGGACTGGTCAGTTTACTAAAGGCACTTTTACCTAATAAGTAAATGCCAATTCCACTTAGTGCAGTCATTAGTTTTTCTAAAAGATTAGATGCTATTTGTGATTGATTCCCGTCACCAAAGAATGACATGGTAAACAATAACGCAACAATTCCAAATATAAACGTGCCTCCACTATACAGTAAGATTGCCGCCGTTTTGTTTTGCTGAATCTTAAGCTCGGTATCGTGAGTCAGTTTCAACATATGGTAATCAAACTGCCGCTTATCCGCCGCATCGTTTGCTTCTATCTAATCGAGCAATTTCAGTTCTTTTGTCAGAGCTTTTGATACGATCCTTTTCAAGCTCAAACATATCCTTACTTGAATAGTATTCACCTTCCAAGGCGGGATTATCATTACCCTTATTAGCAACAGACTGCGGTTCGGTTTGATTTTCCATCTTGAGTATTATTGGCTAAATTATCAATCATCAAATCAATCGGGATAAGTTTCACTTGATACCCACCATAAGGTGAGCTTTCCACCTTTACCATAACCCCATTAGCGCTATACTGCTGCCGAACTTTTTGCGCGGCGGCGTGGGCTTCAGCGTAATTTTTATAATTCATGATACGCTCCTGTTTCTTGTGCCTTCTAAGCCAGATTATAAAGTTGATCTGGATGGGGTAATCTACAAAGTAATACTTGTTATGTCAACGAGGTTAGCACTAAAGCTACGTAACATGTGGCATATTTACTCATCACATGCCGAGATTACGTTCGCTGTGATGCTATTCACAAAATAGAGACTGATGCCAGCGTTTTTTAGGAATACGGGGCTTCGTAGCTCCAATCACCCCGTATTCCGCTACGCTACATACGGACTACACGACCAATAAAGTCCTCAACCTCAGCCAAATCAAACGGCCAACCCAGCTCCTGCTTGGTCTCGGAATCATACAAAACCGGAATACGCACAGCATATAACTCCTGCCACTGCTCCTGTTCTGCAATATCCACATAGTCAACGCCCCCCGGCACACAGGCATTAACAATAACCTCCGCCTGTTCGCAAAGATGGCAGCCGGAGGTGCCGAACAGTATTAAGCGCATATTAATGATGCAAATGCGCCGCCAGCCAGCGCTCGGCGACTTCTTCGGCGATGCCTTTACGTTTGGCGTAATCTTGCAGTTGATCCTTGTCTATCTTGCCGACGTTAAAATACTGCGACTCGGGATGGGAAAAATACCAGCCGCTTACTGCTGACGCAGGATACATTGCGTAACTTTCGGTCAGCTCTATGCTGGTATGCTCGGTCACATTGAGCAGTTCGAACAGTTTGCCCTTCTCGGTATGATCCGGACACGCAGGGTAACCCGGCGCTGGCCGTATGCCTTGATAGGCTTCGTTGATTAACTGATCGGCCTGATGAGTTTCATCTTTGGCATAGCCCCAATATTCTTTCCTGACCACCTGATGCATATATTCCGCAAACGCTTCGGCCAATCTGTCAGCCAAGGCCTTCAGCATGATTGAGCTATAGTCGTCATTGTCTTGTTCAAACTCTTGCAGTTTTTGTTCTATGCCGATGCCGGTCGTGACCGCGAAAGCGCCGATGTAGTCGGCTTTGCCGCTATCAATCGGGGCGACGAAATCGGACAGGCAATAATTAGGTCTGCCCGGCGCCTTGACATTTTGCTGACGCAAATGATGCAGGGTTTCCTCTTTCTCGGTGCGACTGTCGTCGGTGTAGACCACGACATCGTCGCCGTCGCTGTTGGCGGGGAAGAAGCCGACCACGGCGCGAGCGCTCAGCCATTTTTCGCTGATGAGTTGTTTCAGCATGTCCTGGGCATCTTCAAACAGCTTTCTGGCTTCGACGCCGATGACTTTATCGTCGAGTATTTTGGGATAGCTTCCGGCCATTTCCCAGGTTTGGAAAAACGGCGACCAATCGATATACCAAACCAGCGTATCCAATGGAAAATGGTCGATGACTTTTATGCCAAGGAACGACGGTTTAACCGGCTCGTAGTTGCCCCAGCTGAATTTATTGCGCCGCGCTTCTTCTATCGGATGCTGCTTGGTTTTGGCTTCGCGGCCTTTGTGCCGTTCCCGGACTTCTTCGTATTCTTCGCTGATGCTTTTTACGAACTCGTCTTTTAAATCGGCGCTGAGCAAGTTGCTGGCGACGCCGACGCCGCGCGATGCATCGGTCACGTAAACAATCGGGCCGTCGTAATTCGGGGCGATTTTGACTGCGGTATGCGCGCGCGAAGTGGTCGCGCCGCCTATCATTAACGGAATGGTAAAGCCCTGGCGTTGCATTTCTTTGGCGACATGCACCATTTCATCCAGCGACGGCGTGATCAGGCCGCTTAAGCCGATGATGTCGACGTTTTCCAAGCGCGCGGTTTGCAAAATATTTTCTGCGGGCACCATCACGCCCATATCAATCACGTCGTAATTATTGCATTGCAAGACCACGGCGACGATGTTTTTGCCGATGTCATGTACATCGCCTTTGACGGTCGCCATCAGGATTTTGCCGTTGGTTTGCCGGTCGCCTGCGGCTTTATCGGCTTCCATGAACGGCATCAGATAAGCCACGGCTTTTTTCATGACCCGCGCCGATTTGACCACTTGCGGCAGGAACATTTTGCCCGCGCCGAACAAGTCGCCGACCACGTTCATGCCGTCCATTAGCGGGCCTTCGATGACGTGCAACGGACGTTCGGCTTCCAGTCTGGCCTGTTCGGTATCTTCGTCGATGTAATCGGTAATGCCTTTTACCAATGCATGTTCCAGACGTTTTCTGACCGGCCAACTGCGCCACTCCAAATCTTGCTCTTTTGAAGAACTGCTGCCGTCGCCCCGATATTTTTCGGCCAGTTCCAGTAATTTGTCGGTGCCGCTGCCGTCGTGGGTATTTAAGATGACCTCCTCAACCGCATCGCGTAAATCGCGAGGAATGTCTTCATAAATTGCCAACTGCCCGGCATTGACGATACCCATATCCATGCCTGCCTGAATGGCATGATATAAAAATACCGCATGGATCGCTTCTCGCACCGGATTGTTGCCCCGGAACGAAAACGACACGTTGGAAACGCCGCCGGAAATCAGCGCGTAAGGCAAGGTGCGTTTAATCTCGGCGGTGGCTTCGATAAAATCCAGGCCGTAATTGTTATGTTCGTCGATGCCGGTGGCAACGGCGAAGATATTCGGGTCGAAAATGATGTCTTCGGGCGGAAAGCCGACTTGTTCGGTCAGGATTTTATAAGCGCGTTGGCAGATTTCGATTTTTCGGGCTTTGGTATCGGCTTGGCCTTGTTCATCAAAAGCCATCACGATAACCGCCGCGCCGTAACGGCGCACCCGTTTGGCATGTTCGATAAATGCGGCTTCGCCTTCTTTCAGCGAGATGGAATTGACCACGCCTTTACCCTGGATGCATTTAAGACCGGCTTCCAAAATCTCCCATTTGGACGAGTCCAGCATGATCGGCACTTTGGCGATGTCCGGTTCGGACGCGATCAGCATCAAAAAACGCACCATCGCTTCTTTGGAATCGAGCATGCCTTCATCCATGTTGATGTCGATAATTTGCGCGCCGTTTTCGACTTGCTGTTTGGCGACATCCAGCGCCGCTTCAAAATCGCCTTCGATAACCAGCCGTTTGAACGCCGCCGAACCGGTCACGTTGGTGCGCTCGCCGACATTGACGAATAACGAATCCGGCCCGATGTTCAGGGGTTCGAGTCCTGATAACCGGCATTGTTTGGATATTTCGGGGATTTTTCTAGGGCGGTATTTTTGTACGGCCTCGACTATTGCTTTGATATTGGCGGGCGATGTTCCGCAACAGCCTCCGATAATATTCAGGTAGCCGCATTTAGCCCAATCGGCCAACTCTTGGGCCATTGCTTCGGGCGTCTCGTCGTATTCGCCGAACTCGTTAGGCAAGCCCGCATTGGGATGAGCGGAGATATAGGTGTCGGCAATTCCCGATAATTCATCGATATATTGGCGTAATTCTGTTGCGCCTAACGCACAGTTAAAGCCGAACGAAATCGGCTCAACATGTTTTAATGAATTCCAGAAAGCGGCAACGGTTTGCCCACTCAATGTTCTGCCGGACGCGTCGGTAATCGTGCCGGAAATCATCACCGGCAGCTTATAGCCCAGCACATCAAAAGCCTGCTCTACCGCAAAAATGGCGGCTTTGGCATTCAAGGTATCGAACACGGTTTCAATCAGGATAATATCCGCGCCACCCTCTATCAAACCTTGGGCGGCTTCCGTGTAAGCTACGACCAAATCGTCGAAAAAGATATTGCGAAAGCCCGGGTCGTTAACATCGGGCGACATGGAAGCCGTGCGGTTGGTCGGCCCCAAGACCCCGGCGACAAATCGCGGCTTTTCCGGTGTCTTTAGGGTGTATTCGTCAGCAGCCTCTCTAGCTACGCGCGCCGCCGCAACATTGATCTCATAGGCCAGCGCTTCCATTTTGTAATCGGCCATCGCAATGCTGGTCGCATTAAAGGTGTTGGTTTCGACGATGTCGGACCCTGCTTCAAAATAAGCGCTGTGAATAGCTTTAATAATATCCGGCTGGGTTATCGATAACAGATCGTTATTGCCCTTAAGATCGACATCCCACTGGGCAAAACGTTCGCCACGATAATCTTTTTCTTCCAATTTGTAGCTTTGGATCATCGTGCCCATTGCACCATCAAGAAATAAAATGCGCTGAGATAATTGCTGCTTTAATAATTCTGTTTTGCTCATAAGAACGGTCCAAGGGGTTATTTATTTGGATATAATCATTGCTTATATCGTAATCAAGCACTATTATTTTTTACTATTTTTGCCGGAGATGAGCATGTCAAAACCAACGATTGCGCAAGTTATAAAGAGTGTTCTAGCTGCTGCCATTGGCGTACAAAGCGACGATAACCGGCAAAAGGACTTCACGCAGGGATCTCTTTCAATGTATGTTATTGCGGGATTAATTTTTACTGTGCTTTTCGTTTCCGCTCTCGTCTTTCTTGTTTCTACTATTTTAGGTAAATAGTAGAAACAAGAACCTCTACCCTAAAAACACGACAGCCATAAAAAAAGCCCAAGCATCGCTTGGGCTTTTTTTTATAACCAACGTTATGCCTTACTTTTCAGACGACGTTTTGAAACTTTGTTTTATGCTTTGAAACATTTCTTTAACATCACCGAATAAATTACCGACTGTAATTGCTTCCTTGGTAATAAATTTTACTCGAATCAGCGCAGCCGCTAAAACACCGACTATTGACGGCATCAGTTCCAAATACAAGGAAAGCAGAATACCGCCAAATCCCTGAAAACCGCCTTCATTTTTTCTATCGCCAATACTGGTTAAATCACGCTCGTAGTCGCTACCGCCCTCACCGCCTCGCACTGCCTCCAAAATATAAAGATTGATATCGATAAATCCCAGCTGCACTACAAAAAAGGCAACCGCGCCAATCGCTACCCACATCATTACATTACTCATCTTTGCTCTCATAGCCGACTGGTAAATCCAGAGCGCTACAAAAATCATTACAATGCCACCTATCATAGCTATATCCTTTATTTAAATTATTTTTTTGTTAGAAAGAAGAAATATGTACACTTTAATATCATGTTTGAACCCTCTTTTTCAATTACCTTGCAGGATTCGTATTTTTCTCGTCCAGGAGCCGACTGTTTTTTGATTTCTCCATTTTCGATGGAATACTTTAACGCAATTTTCAACGCACTGATCCGTCCAGCAACATCGGATGCCGATGAAATAAGCGTTCCATCCGCCTTAAACTCCCATTCCTGAGTCACAGCCTTTTTTGGACTCGTTAACGAGACCGCTTCATCATGAAGATTCCATTTCCCTAAAATCTCAGAATTATCTTTTAGCTGAACGTCAGCATTCGCCGATAACGTAAAGAAAATTGCGACCAGTGGTAATATTTTAACGCATCTATTCATCATAATTCCTTATCTCAAAATGTATCAGCACTCAAAAACAGATTTTAAACTATACCACACTGGCTATCGAGCAATAAATTTCAACCGAAAACAATAGTTACATCTCACCAACAAAAACACACAACAATAAGCCTTGACTTTAACTTTCCCTAAAGTATTATGCTCATTCCGTTTGCTATGTACTTAGCAATATTTCTAAAAATACAAAATTATAGGTAGGACATCCCATGGGAGCGATCTTAGATATCACCGAAATGTTAAAAGAACCAGCTGGTATGGTTGGCGCGGTTGTAGTTATAGCTGCTGGCTACTTCCTGGTAAAGTGGGTATTTGCCGAACACCCAGACGACGAAAAATAAGTCTTCAAACGATTTAACCTTAACTTAGGCCGCTCACTCCAACTTCTTATGGGTTGAGTGCGGCCTTTGTTTTGTCCGTATATTCCAATACATAAACCCCACAAATCTTATATAATTTATACATCCTCTCGATTTTTCAAATCATGAAATGTATAAACTTATCTCCAGTAAAATCTTAGAACTTCATTCCAAGCAAGCTCCCGCTACAGGCATAGGCTTATTCCGGATTCTTTACGGCTTAATCACATTACAGGAAATTATTTTCCTACTGTATTTTAATCACTTAATTTTCGACCCTATCCCCTACATAGATGTCGAATTTCCGATGATCCCTTTTTTCTTGTGTCTTTGGGGCGTTATTGCGACTTTTGTTATGATTGGTTACCGCTACCAATTCGCAATGACCTGCAATTACATTATCTGGATAATTTTTGTTAATTTCACCCCCATGCAGCGGGATTTTGATGGCGGATTTGATTTATTCATGATCGGAACGGGATTTTTTCTACTGTTTATGCCCGGAGATCGAGCATTTTCAATAGACAATCTTCGACATAAGCTTAGCACCCCTTTTACGCATTACAGCAGCTATCCGAAACCAACCGTTTCAACGCTTGCCTATTATCTACCCGTTGCCATCTGCCTCGGCTTTCTCTACTTCGACTCCGCTATACACAAAATGTTCGCCGAACACTGGCGTAATGGCCTTGGCACTTGGCTGCCCGCAACACAGCCTTATTATGTTTCAGCCATCGACATGTCGTATTTACTGGACAACAAGCTTTTGCAAAACGCCCTTGGTTATACAATATTAATCTTTCAATTCACCTTCATTTTCTTTTTTGCCAAGCGCCGGCTACGCATCGCCTATTTATTGATCGGCCTTGGGCTCCATCTTGGCATTACCCTGTCTTTTAATATTTATCCGTTTGGCTTGGGAATGCTCAGCTTTTATACATTGCTGGTCCCTTTTAAATGGTGGCGTTGTATTGGCCGACTGGTTACGGCAAAGCAGCCGTCTCTTACCGTATTTTATGACCAGCTCTGCCCTTTGTGTAATCGCACCGTGCTAATCCTTAATCATTTCGATATATTCGGCTGCATAGACTTTAAAAGCGCTCAGGAACATGCCGCACATTATCCGGCGCTTGCTTCCATCAACAATGAAACACTTTTAACTGATTTATACGCATTGGATAGCGCTAACCGCATTTATGCGGGCGTTGACACTTACGCCCGGATCTTTATAAAAATGCGTTATTTATCGCCTATCGGCATTATTTTGAGCCTTCCGGGAATCCATCAGCTCGCCCTAAAAAAATACCGTGCCATTGCCGATACACGCAATCGAATTCCATGCTCATCCGCCTGCCCGATACCGGAAGCTCTGCCGGACACTACTTTTTACCATTATTTCTTTGAAGGCGTTGCTGCGCAAAAACCACAGGCATTTTCCAGGAAGCTTACAAAAATATTGGTTGCCCTGCTCGTCCTGCAGCTAAACAGCTCCATTCATTACGGGCTTATTTACAGGCTCAATGTCGACAATCCTCGTAATCCCATCTCACAAGCCAGTAACGCCATTTTAATGGCCTCACAGACTTTCTTGGGCATTACCCCGCATGCGCTTTATCTGCACGACCATTTTGCCGGCTACGATCATATTTTGGCGATCACCTACACCGACCGGAACGGCGCCGAACATTGGCTGCCGTTTGTCAATGAACAAGGACGCCTTCTTGCGCCGAACTGGGGCCGCGTTCATTCCATGTGGGCCAATATTGCTGTCACGCCAAACATTGACAACAAGCGCCTGCATAAATTGATAATGAAAGTTACCGCTTTTTGGGGACAGCAAATCGGCTTAAACCTCGAGAACGTCGTTTTCAATATCAAGCTTAAAAAAATCAACGCACCGTCTTATTGGGTTCAGGATCAACTGCACCTTAACTTTACCGCTGAATGGACCACTATAGGAACCGCAAAATGGATCGACAACCGGATTTCTTTTGATTTGCCTGACAACATCAATCAGCTTTAACTGCGCGGATAATTATTCAATTTCCTTAACACCTATCAGTTTATCGAAAATATCCAATACATCATTCCGGCAGGAATTGCCGAACGCCAGAAGGCAAGAATGGCAAGCCTCTGATCACACCATGCACTCTGGATACCGACAGTCTATGCCGGTATGACGTACTTAAGACACGCTATTTAAGTAACTCGATAGGCGCCAAGATTCAATTTTTATTATTGCATCATCATTCTAGTCATGATATAAAATACATGTGCTTTAATTTAATGGCGCAAATTAATAAAAATAATTGAAACCCCTTTGGAGGATATTCGTATGAATAAAATTTTATCTCTTATAGCTATGGCATTAATGATTGTTGGATTATCTGGCTGCATGGATGATCCCGATAAATCTGCACAAAAAATTTCTAGTTCTATTCAACTGTAAATAGAACACTTAGCAGTACCAAAAAACCCAGCTTTTAGCTGGGTTTTTTGTTTTTGCAAGCCTTACTTTTGCTTACAGAATCCAAGCACCGACTGTTAACCCTCGCTCTTCATTTCAATCGCCGACACCCGCATCCAACGTTGTCAACGCGTGTTTTTAGCCGCGCATGCTAAAAGACTTAGAAGCATTCCGCTACACCCACACAGACGCTGGTTATTTTCTCCAGAATTCCGGTACAAATAAAATAACAATGGAAAATATTTGCACCCGCCCCAAGAGCATCGCAAACGTGCAAATACCCGTTTGAAAATCGCTCAGACCGGCGTAATTGGCTGCCGGCCCTACCTGATTAAGCCCAGGACCTGCATTGTTAAAACAGGCAATAATCGCCGAAAATGCGCTTATAAAATCCATGCCGCTCAACAACAACATAAACACCAGAATGACGATGCTAATGAAATACAGAAAAATAAATCCGGTCACAGACGCGACAATTTTATTACTCACCACGGTGTCGCCGATTTTCATGGATTTAACGGCAAAAGGGTGAATAAATTTGAATAACTCCAACCGCGCCTGCTTCATCAGGATGATAGTACGAATCATCCTGATGCCGCCGCCGGTGGAACCGGAAGAAGCTGAAACGCAACTTAAAAACAACATCCACATCGGCACGAAAATAGGCCACTGATTAAAGTCCTGACTGGCAAATCCGCAATCAGTCGCGATAGTAACCAGATTAAACGTTGCATGGCGCAATGCGGTAAAAAAATCCGGATAAGTACCGGCACGCCACAACACCGCAGCCGCCATTACACAACTCCCCAACACTAAAGCGAGAAAAGCTCTAGCCTCTCTGTCATCGACATAGGGGTTAAATGAAAGTTTTCTAAGAGCCACAAAATGGGTGGCAAAATTGATCGCCGCCAACAATTGGAAGATGGTTAACACCATCTCGATAGATACCGAATTAAAAAAACCGACACTGCTGTCATGGGTAGAAAACCCGCCTAAACTCATCGCAGAAAAGGCATGACAAATAGCATCAAACCAATCCATGCCTGCGAAACGCAAAGCCACAATACAGGCCAGAGTTATGCCCGCATAGACCAACCATAAAGCTTTGGCAGTTTGTGCTATACGCGGCGGCAAATCCGACTCCTTGACCGTTCCCGGCGATTCCGCGATATATAACTGCATGCCGCCGATACCCAGAATGGGCAAAATAGCAACCGCAAATATAATGATGCCCATACCCGCTATCCAGTTCAATTCATGCCGCCACAGGTTAATCGACATCGGCAACTGATCAATACCGCTGAATATAGTCGCGCCGGTCGTCGTAAGACCGGAAACAGTCTCAAAATAAGCGTCGATAAAGCTGAGTCCAGGCAAATACATCATCAGCGGCAAGGTGCAAAACACCGGCGTTATTGACCAGGTAATTGCCACCATCAAAAATCCTGTTTGTCTTGACACCTTCTTGGGTATGCGTAGCGTCGGAATAAACATCAACGCACCCAGCAACACAGTAATCAAAGAGCCCTGGTAAAAAGCGCCGGTGGCACCGTCATCAGCTATGAAGGAGGTCAACCAACAGGTGGCCATTAAGCCGCTGAACCCGATGGTGACTAAGCCGAAAATATTGATGATAGTAAAGATGACATTCATGGAATTAGAGACAAGGCGAAAGGTTCAAGATTAAGGGCAAAAAATGAAGGTAGGTTCGCCCTTTGGCTTACCCTTAAAATTTAAAGGGGCTGGAATTTTTTCTCGATGTTTATAACCAATTTTTTATCCATCGCGAACATCACCACATGATCGCCTTCTTCGAATACTGTCTCATGGTGAATCGAAATGACTTGATGATTACGAATCAACGCGCCCATCACGATGCCTTCAGGGAAATTAATAGAATCCACCCTAAACCCAACAACAGAATTCAGATCGTTACTTTGGTGCGCAATAGCCTCGATAGCCTCAGCGGTACCGCCGCATAGCGAACTGACTTGCGCCACGTCGCCTCGGCGCACGTGCTTTAAAATACTGCCCAGCGTCTCCTGATTGGGCAGCACCGCGACATCGATGCCTGTCCCCGGCAAAAGTTTGCTGTACGAAACATGATTGAGCAAACAAATAGCCTTACGCGCGCCCAAGCTTTTTGCCAGAGAAGCGGAAACGATGTTGACGCCGTCATTTTCGGTAATCGCGCAAAACAAATCGGTACTATCGATAGACTCATCAAGCAACATCGCTTCATCGGCGCAATCGCCTAAAAGCACCACCGCGTGATCAAGATCATTCGATATCTTGTGAGCGCGGCGAGGATCTTTTTCAATGATTTTTATTTGGTGATCTTTTTCCAACGCCAGCGCCAAACGCTTGCCGACATGACCGCCGCCGGCAATAATGATTCGCCTTATCGGGGCCTCCAGCTTATTCAACTCCTTCAATACGCGCCGCACCTCTTCACGAGGCGCCACAAAAAAAACCTCGTCGCCCGTTTCAATAACAGCCTCGCCGTTCACTATCATCGGAATACCTTGCCGAAAAATAGCCACTACACGGATTTTACCGCCGACCAGGCGCTCTTTCAGGGTCTTGATTTTTTTGCCGGTTAAAGAACCGTCCGCCACCACTTTGACCGAAAAAAGACGCACCAATCCATCGGCAAAATCGGAAACATGCTGAACGCCGGGAAACTCGATTAAATTACGGATTGCCTCCATAACGATTTGTTCCGGGCTGATCACAATATCCACCGGAATACCGTTCGGACCGAACAATTGCGGATTTTTCAGATAATCGACAGCCCGCACCCGGGCAATCGTTTTCGGTCGACTGTACAGCGCATTGATAATCACACAGGCCAGCATATTGGTTTCGTCGCTATCGGTAACCGCGATAATTATATCGGCTGTTCGGGCGCCGGCCTGCTCGAGCACTCTCGGATGCGCCGCGTTACCGGCAACCGTGGCAATATCGAAACGCTCTTTTAGCGCGTCAAGCAACTCCGTCCTGAAATCAACGACGACAATATCGTTCTCCTCGCTTGCCAGCGCCCCGGCAACCGATGACCCGGTAACACCGGCCCCAAGAATAAGTATCTTCATTTACGCCTTGTGAGTGTTAAAAATAAAAGCAGGCGAAGGCCGAAAGACAAAAAACCTTATATCTTTCGCCCTTCGCCTTTCGGCTTGTATCTGTCCCTTACAATCGGGCCAACACTGCCGCTACCGTTTCGCCCATGGCTGCCGGTGTCGGGCAGATGGTGACGCCCAACTCTTTGAGTATAGCTACTTTTTCCGCGGCGCTTTCACCCGCTGATGAAATAATCGCACCGGCATGGCCCATGCGCCGACCTTCCGGCGCCGTTAATCCGGCGATATAGGCAATTACCGGTTTACTCATATGCTCTTTGGCAAAAATACCGGCTTCAACTTCTTGCGGGCCGCCGATTTCGCCAATCATGAGCACCACTTTAGTTTCCGGATCGGCTTCGAATTTTTCCAAAATATCGCGGTGCGAGCTGCCGTTAATCGGGTCGCCGCCGATACCGACAGAGGTTGAAATACCGATATTCAAGCGCTTCATCTGGTCAGCCGCTTCATAGCCCAAGGTGCCCGAACGACCTACGATACCGACATTGCCCTGCATGTAAATGTGTCCCGGCATAATGCCCAACATAGCGCGCCCCGGACTGATCGTGCCCGCGCAGTTGGGACCGGTCAGAATCATTCGTTGTTCAGCCGGAAAACGGCGCAGGAAGTTTTTAACCGTCATCATGTCCTGGGTGGGAATACCGTCGGTAATCGCCACACAATATTTAATGCCCGCATCGGCGGCTTCCATGATCGAATCGGCGGCAAAAGCGGGAGGCACAAAGATAATACTGGCTTCCGCTCCAACTTCGCGTACGGCTTCTTTGACGGTATTGAAAACCGGCAAGCCTAAGTGCGTTTGGCCGCCTTTGCCGGGAGTGATGCCGCCGACGACGCTGGAGCCGTAGTTGATCATGTCCTGAGCGTGAAAGCTGCCGATTTTTCCGGTAAAGCCCTGGACAATAATGCGTGTTGTTTCATTAATTAAAATAGCCATTTTACGCTCCCTGAGCCGCTTCTTTTGCAACCGTTTCATTACGCGCTTGCACCGCTTTTTCAGCCGCTTCGGCCAAGGTTTCCGCGGTAATAATAGGCAAGCCGCTTGCTGCGATAATCCGACGGCCTTCTTCAACGTTAGTGCCTGACAATCTGACAATCAACGGTATTTTCATATCGATTTTCTTGACCGCCTCGACCACGCCCTCGGCAATCCAATCGCAACGGTTAATACCGGCGAAAATGTTAACCAGCATGGCTTTGACGCCTTTGTCGGCCAACACCAAACGAAAAGCTTTTTCGGTGCGTTCGGCCGATGCGCCGCCGCCGACATCGAGGAAGTTGGCAGGTTCGCCGCCAGCCAGCTTAATCATATCCATGGTCGCCATCGCCAAGCCGGCGCCGTTAATCATGCAGCCGATGTCGCCATCCAGGCCGACGTAGCTTAAGCCGCGGTCGGCAGCCGCCATTTCGCGGGGATCTTCCTGGGTTTTATCGCGCAGTTCGGAAATTTTTTGCTGGCGGAACAAGGCGTTGTCATCAAAGCCCATTTTGGCATCCAAAGCGACCAATTCGCCGCTACGCGTAACCACCAGCGGATTGATTTCCAGCATGCTGACATCAAGCTCGCGCAAGGCGCGATAACATCCGCGAATGGTTTTAACCGCATGGCTCAACAATTCAGGATCCAAGCCCAAGGCAAAGGCCATTTCACGCGCTTGGTAGTCTTGCAGACCCACGGCCGGTTCTATGTAAATTTTGGTAATGGCATCGGGATTGTTTTCCGCCAACTCCTCGATTTCCATGCCGCCCTGGGCGGAACCGACCATCACAATGCGTTCCGAATTGCGGTCAACCAGAAAACAGAAATACATTTCTTTGACGATGTCGGTTCCGGCTTCGACATACAATCTGCCGCACACTTTACCGGCAGGACCGGTTTGATGAGTGACCAGTCTTTTGCCCAGCAACGCTTCCGCCGCCGCTTCAACTTCATCGTGGGTCTTGCAGATTTTAATACCGCCCGCTTTGCCGCGCGCGCCGGAATGAACTTGCGCTTTGACCGCCCAAATGTGCCCGCCAATATCTCTGGCGCGTTGCACGGCTTCTTCCGGACTGTAAGCCATGCCGCCTTCGGCGATCTTAACGCCGTAACCGCTTAAAATTTCTTTCGCCTGATACTCATGAATATCCACAGCATCTCCTGTTTGTGTGTTGTGTAGGCCGGATTATCGCAACGTAACCCGGCATTTTCGGCTTCGATTGTCGGATTACCTTGCCCACTTATGTCCTAGAGCAAACCCGAGCTACAAAACTGTTTATTTTTTTGCCGCGATCGCTTCGGCAGCTCTGACCACGTTATTGGCCATTTTTTCCGATGCGGCATCGATTAAGCGGCCGTCTAATGCGGCGGCGCCTTTGCCTTGCGCTGCCGCCTCCTTCAAAGCCGCCAGAATCCGTTTCGCTTTTTCAATTTCAGCCGCCGGAGGAGTGAATATTTCATTAGCCAATTCCACTTGCGACGGATGGATCGCCCACTTGCCCTCGCAACCTAAAGCCGCCGCGCGTCTTGCTGCCAATTTATAACCGTCAGGATCTTTAATATCGCCAAAAGGACCGTCAATAGGACGCAAGCCGTAAGCGCGACAAGCAACCGTCATCCGGCTGATCGCAAAATGCCATTGGTCGCCGGGATAATCGGGATTCAAGCCCCCGATGTTAGTGGTTCTCGCACGGTTGCTTGCGGCGTAATCCGCCACACCGAAATGCAAGGCCTCAAGACGACCCAATGCGCCATTGCGTGCAATGTCTTCCACATTAGCCATGCCCAAGGCCGTTTCAATCAAGGCTTCAATGCCGATTTTATTTTTCAGACCCTGCTGCATTTCCAACTGGTTAAGCATCGCTTCAACCATATAAACATCGGCATAAACGCCCACTTTAGGAATCAAAACCGTGTCCAGCTTTGCGCCGCACTGTTCGACCAGGTCCACCACGTCGCGCACCATGTACTGAGTGTCCAAGCCGTTAATGCGCACGGAAATGGTGACGCCGTGTCCTTTCCAGTCCAGGTCGTTAATCGCTTCGATAATGTTCTTTCTGGCTTGCAACTTATCGTCGGGCGCTACCGCGTCCTCAAGATCCAGAAAAATAAAATCAGCGCCACTTCTCATCGCTTTTTCAAACATTTCAGGGCTAGAACCCGGAACGGCTAATTCACAGCGTTGAACTCGTTGAACTGACGCTGCATATAAGGTGTGGCTCATTTGTGCTTTCCTAATTTCATGGTTGTAAATCCGTTCAGGTTGGCATAACCCGACATTTTTCGGCTACCATTGCCAGTGTCGATACGCTAGGCAATCCCGACATACGCGGCTTAAGCCGATCTTAAATCAACCGCACATTTTACTTTCAGAGGTCTCAAAGTCAATTTTTAAAGCTTATTTCCCAGCTCAAGCCCTAATCCGACCTTGCCGATTTTTAGCGGCTATGTCATTATTGCCAGTTTTTGGACATTAGCTTTTTCAATGCCCAAGCTGCATTTCAATCACTCAACCACTACTAAAGAGGCAATGCAATGGCTGGTCGTAACCACCTATATATTCCTGGCCCTACCAATGTGCCAAATGAAGTTCTTAACGCTATGCATGTCAACATGGAAGACCATCGCTCTCCTGTGTTCCCAAAGCTGCTGACACCTCTTTTACAAGATCTGAAAAAAATCTTTAAAACAGAAACCGGACAAGCCTTTATTTTTCCCGCGACCGGCACCGCAGGCTGGGAAGTTGCGTTAACCAACACCTTAAATCCGGGCGACAAGGTTTTAATCTATCGCTTCGGTCAATTCAGCCATTTATGGGCTGAAATGGCGAAACGCCTGGGCTTCGACGTCGAAATTCATCAAGAAGTCTGGGGCAAAGGCATTCCTTTGGACAGAATGGAAGCGCGTCTAAAAGAAGACACCCAGCACGAAATCAAGGCTGTTTTAGCGACGCATAACGAAACCGCTACCGGCGTTACCAGCGACATCGGCGGCGTTCGCAAAGCACTGAACGCGGCCAATCACCCTGCACTATTATTCGTTGACGGCGTCAGCTCTATTGCAAGTCTCGACTTTCGCATGGACGAATGGGGCGTTGACGGAGCCATCAGCGGCTCGCAAAAAGGCTTCATGATGCCCGCCGGCGGCGCGTTCCTGGCATTCAGCCAGAAAGCCTTAGCAGCCGTTGAAACATCAACCTATCCGCGTTGCTTCCTGGACCTAAAAGACCAGATGAACACCAACAAAGACGGCTACACGCCTTACACACCGGCATTGCCTATTCTATACGGCTTGCGCAAAGCGTTAGACCTGTTGCAGGAAGAAGGCCTGGAAAATGTTTATGCCCGTCACCACCGTTTGGCCGAAGGCGTTCGTAAAGCCGTTGCCGCATGGGGATTAACAACCTGCGCTCAACCCGGTTTCGCATCGGACACCGTAACCGCGATTATTGTCCCTGCGGACAAAGATGCCAGAGATGTAATCAGCACCGCTTTTAGCCGGTACGACATTTCTTTAGGCGCCGGTTTATCCGAATTGGCCGGTAAAGCTTTCCGTATCGGCCATGTCGGCGATATGAACGACGTTTCCATGCTGGGCGCTATCGCAGGCGTTGAAATGGCGATGTTGGACAATGGCTTTGATTTCAAGCCGGGCGTCGGCGTTGCTGCGGCGATTGAATACTACCGTTCAACAGCTCAGTAACATCGCAGGGGCGTGTGCAACACGCCCCGCACACCAAAAATTCACCACGAAGGCACGAAGGACACGAAGCGTTTATTTCGTTTTCTATCATGGCGTTATGTTTTAAACAGAAAGCCAGTATATTTAATTTAGTAATTTTCATTCTGTTTTTTCTTCGTGCTCTTCGTGTCTTCGTGGTGATATATCTTAATCCACCACATGCCAACGTGAGGATACCCCATGAGCAAACCCAAAGTCTTTGTTACCCGCAAGTGGCCTGCCTCAGTCGAAGCCAAACTCAAAGCCCTTTACGATGTCACTTTAAACGAAGATGACCGGCCTTTAAGCGCAGACGAATTCAAATCCGCACTGCAAAATTACGACGCCGTTTGTCCCACCGTTTGCGATTCATTCCCCGCCGACGTGATCAACGTCGACAACAAACGCTGCAAAATCCTCGGCAACTTCGGCGTCGGCTACAACCATATCGACATTAACGCCGCCAAGGCGCAAGGCCTGGTGGTGAGCAACACCCCCGGCGTGTTGACGCACAGCACCGCCGATATTGCGATGACCTTATTGTTAATGTCCGCGCGTCGCGGCGCGGAAGGCGACCGTCTGGTTCGCGCCAAACAATGGCAAGGCTGGTGCCCGACGCACATGCTGAGCAGCGATGTAACCGGCGCAACCTTAGGCCTGATCGGCTTCGGTCGTATCGCACAAGCCATGGCAAGAAAAGCCCATCACGGCTTCGGCATGAAAATCGTCTATTTCAAACCCAGCCCGGCCGACGAATATGTCACCGACGACCTTAACGCGACCCGTTGCGAGTCGATAGAAGAGCTGCTGCAAGTGGCCGACTATGTGTCGTTACACTGCCCCGGCGGCGAGGCAACCCGGCATTTAATCAATGCCGACATGATCAACCTGATGAAACCGTCCGCGCACTTAATCAACACCGCCCGAGGCGATGTGGTTGACAGCGCCGCGCTGATTGAAGCGCTCAAAAACAAACGGATTGCCGGAGCGGGTCTTGATGTTTATGAAGGGGAACCTAATGTCCACGAAGGCTTCCTGACCCTCGATAACGTATCGCTACTACCGCATTTGGGCAGCGCCACCTTAGGGACGCGTACGGCAATGGGCGAAAAAGTGCTAGCCAACCTGGCCGCATTCTTTGCCGGGGATCATCTGCCTGATCGGGTTGTTTAAGAGCCAAGTTTATTTACATTGAAAGGACACGCATGGCGTACACTACATGACCACCTCTACTCAATAGATACTTACGCAATCCTATGAAACTACTGATACGCAATCTAGCCCGCACCACGACAGAAGCAGAGCTTCGGACTATGTTCGAAGCCCACGGCGCCGTGCAGTCCTGCACCCTGGTAATGGATAACGAAACCGGCGACAGCAAGGGTTTCGGCTTTGTTGAGATGCCCAAGCAAGGCGAGGCCAAGGCGGCAATGAATATCCTCAACAACAAGGATGTCGCGGGTAACAAAATCCGCGTTAAAAAAGCTGAATCGAAACAGACATAATCTGACTAATGGGCTTCCCGGCAGCCTAGTAGCCAGTCAATCTTATTTTGTCTGCTGATGATTGAACTGTGGGAACGGCTTTAGCCGCGACTTTCGTGGCTAAAGCCGTTCCCACATAGCCTTTTCTTTACTCGACATTATAAACTTGACTGAGTACCAGAATGCTACCGCCTGTTTTTTTTCCGCTCATGAAAATGGCATGCGCAGCCTACCCCATATGACTTCGTTTATTTTGACAGCTAACCTTTCAATTCCGGCAAGATTGTAATCTGCTTGTCATGCTGCTGTTTGTAACGCACTGTTAACATTCCAAACATGCAAAGACTCATCCATCTAATACTCTTTACCCTGACTTTCGCCGGTTGCGTCCGCTTTGAGAATCATCCGCTAAATCCCGCCGACTCTGCGGTTCGCCTAGAAGCGCGCACCTTGATCTAATACCGGGCTGCGGAAGTTTATCGATATCGTGCTCGCAAACAAAATCGGACAGCCTCCAAAAACCTGAGATATTGACCGGCTAACAGTACCTGTAGAGTCACCAAGTTACCATCCATGCGGTATGACGACTCTGAAACATACTTGTGTACCATGAAGTTTCACCTCCCTGCGCCTAGGTTCCGGCATAACCCACAGGGATGTGGGGAATGCAGATATTGCAGGAGCAAATATCTGTCCCTGCCAGAACGACAGCATCCCACAGACCCGGGTGCATGACGTAAGGAGCTTGTCTTGGTAGTCTGTGAATGAATGCCGGGTATGACGCCGTCAGCGAGAAACCTACAGCGGATGTTTTTTTTCGTGCCTTTCGTGCTTTTCGTGGACAATGCGTAACATCAGTTAAATATAAAGTTATACGATATGAGTTTAGTGTACATCTAAACGAAAAACGGGAAAGGGCTATGCCGTTCCAAGATCACCGGTTATTTTCTCGAACGAGGACTTATAAGTAATGGCACATCATCACATACACGATCATTCATCAGGGCATCATCACCAGCACGATCATTCGGCTGCGCACCATCACGGCACCCTCAACAACCAAGGCCGCACGTTTATCTTCACCATATTGCTGAATCTGGCCTTTGTAGTAATCGAGTTCGCCTACGGCTTCATCGCCAATTCCACGGCATTAATGGCCGATGCGGGACATAATGCATCCGACGTGCTCGGTCTGCTGTTGGCATGGGGAGCGATTATGTTGGCGCGCAAGCAACCCAGTCTACGCTACACCTACGGACTGCGCAGCACCTCCATTCTGGCGGCGCTCGCTAATGCCGCATTGCTCTTGGTGGCCTGCGGGGCGATTGCCTTGGAAGCCGGTCACCGCTTTGCACAGCCGCCCACGGTCGCCAGTCTAACGGTATCGAGCGTCGCGGCGATTGGGATCGTCATCAATGGGCTGTCCGCGTGGCTGTTGAGCCGAGGCAGCAAGGATGATTTGAATATTCGAGGCGCTTATCTGCACATGGTGGCGGATACCGCCGTATCGCTCGCCGTGGTAATAACCGGTCTGGCAATGTTTCATTTCGGCTGGTATTGGCTCGACCCGGCCATCAGTTTAGCGATTGTGCTCGTGATCGTGATCGGCACGTGGGGGCTGTTGCGCGATTCGCTACGTTTGGCCTTGAGCGCCGTGCCTGAGCAGATCAATGCGCCTGCAATCGACATCTACCTGCGCCAATTGGACGGCGTAAGCGACATTCACGATTTGCATATTTGGGGCTTGAGCACCACCGAAACGGCGTTGACGGTTCATTTGGTCATGCCCGGCGGCTACCCCGGCGATGCGTTCATGGATGACGTCGCACAAACACTGGAAGAACGGTATTTAGTTCATCACAGCACCTTGCAAATTGAACAAGGGACGACCCGGCACGCATGCTCACTGGCCGCAACCGAGCCTCGGCACCGTCATTAAGTTCCAGACTAAACGCTACGTGAATAGTCTCAATGATTAAGGCTTATCAATCACTTCATCCCTCAACACATCAAATTCATTGAAGGCGATATTCAGGCTGAGTTTCAAGTTGATGATGCAGGCGATGGCGGTACTGGTGAAGATACAGATCATGATGGCGATTTGGTATTTCACCGCCAGCCACGGTTCGCTGCCGCCCAGGATTTGACCGGTCATCATGCCCGGCAAGGAGACCAAGCCCATGGTAGCCATACCGGCAATGGTCGGATTGATCGCGGCTTTGACAGCCTCCCGAAAGTACGGAAGCACAGCCTCCCAGCGCGTCGCGCCCAGCATGAGGAAAGTGGCGTATTCGTTTTCGTTCTTGCGGAGCGCCGAATAAAAGCGCTCCAACGCGATGACGTTGCCTTGCAGACAGTTGCCGAGGATCATGCCCGCCAAAGGCACGATGTAACGGGCGTCGTAAAAGTGCGTCGGCTGAATGACCAGAATCACCAGGTAAGCGGTGGAGAACAGTATGCTGGAAGCAATGGCCATAAAGGTAGCCAGTACGAAATAGCGCGCTTTAAGTCCGGCGCGGCGCAGAATGCTTAAATCCGCGACCAACAACATCACCAATATCCATAAGCCGTTGAGCCAGGGATGGTTGAAATCGAACAGCATTTTCAGGTAGATCCCAACCAGCGCTAACTGGATGCTCATGCGCAGGATGCTGATGCCGATATCCCGGCTCAAGCGCAAACCGATCAGCCGGAGTAGCAACCAGGGCAGTAAACAGAGGCCGTAAAGCAGAGCCATCCGCGGCAGCGCAATATCAAGTGTTTCCATTACGCTTCACCTGAGTCAATCGACCCGCTTCAAGTTCAAAAACAATGCCGCAACGTTCCAACCATTCAGGGTCGTGAGCCACCGACAGAACCGTCAGCTGCGGATCGGAAAAAACATCGAACACGGCTTGTTTGCTTTCCGCGTCCAATGCGCTGGTCACTTCGTCCAGCAAATACAGTTTTTTGCCCAATAACAGGCCTCGAGCCAGCGCAATTCGCTGTTTTTCGCCGCCGGAAATACGGCTGCTTTCCTGGCGTAAAATGTCTGCGGGCAAGTGCAGTCGTTGCAATACATCAATGAGTTGCGCTTCGGTGGGTTTATGATCGCGATGCGTTTTGAATTGAAAAGGCAGCAGCAGCGCGTCTCGCACGCTTTCAGCGCCCAACATCGGTTCTTGACCGATGTAAGCGGTACAGCTGCGAACAGCCTGAACGGATGATGGCGTTAGCGGTTGTTCCTGAAAGTAAACCGTGCCTGACTTTATAGGATGGAGTCCCAGCAAGGTTCTCAGTACGCTGCTTTTACCCGAGCCGGATTTGCCGGATAACACGGCTTTTTCTCCGGGCAATAGCGTGAAGCTGATGTCGGATAGAATGGTTTTTTCGTGGGCGATGACCGATACGTGGTCGAATCGAATGATAGGGGGCATTGAAGTGATTATTCCAAACTGAATCGTCGCAACGAAACCACGAATAACGCGGTAGAAGCGACTTCGCTTACGGCGGCATGAACGGATATTGCGCTCCTTGCAAAATCCGCATTGCCCACTTCCTTGTGGGTATGTTAAGGCGTGGGTTAAACCGCTTTTTTATCTCAACAAATGCTTAACCGCATCCCTTTCTTCTTTTAATTCAGCCTCGGTCATGCGCATTCTTTGTCGGCTGAAATCGTTAATCTCCAAGCCTCTTACAACACTAATCTCGCCGTCGACCACCGTTACCGGGAAAGAGTAAATCAAGCCCGATTCAATGCCGTAATGGCCGTCCGATAACACCGCCATGCTCACCCAGTCGCCCGGTTCGGTGCCCAGCGCCCAGGTTTTCATCTGGCCTATCGCCGCATTGGCGGCCGATGCGGCGCTGGATTGCCCTCTGGCCTTAATGATTTCCGCGCCTCGTTGCTGAACCACCGGAATAAACTCATTGACGAACCAATTATTATCGACCAAAGACAAGGCATCCTGGCCCTTAACCTTGGCATGATGGATGTCGGGGTATTGCGTAGTCGAATGATTGCCCCAAATGGTCATGTTTTTTATATCAGCCGGCAAAACGCCGCATTTTTCAGCCAATTGGCTGAGCGCCCGATTATGATCCAAGCGCGTCATAGCGGAAAAATTCTCCGGCTTTAAGTCCGGCGCATTGCTCATGGCGATCAGGGCGTTGGTGTTGGCGGGATTGCCGGTCACCAGGACTTTTACCGATCTGCTTGCGACGTCATTCAAGGCTTTACCTTGAACCGCAAAAATCGCTGCGTTGACCTCCAGTAAATCCTTGCGCTCCATGCCCGGTCCTCTTGGCCGCGCGCCCACTAAAAAGGCATAATCGACATTTTTGAACGCTACGTTGGGATCGTCTGTGACTTCAATACGGTGCAACAGGGGGAAAGCGCAATCTTTTAACTCCATGACTACGCCTTGCAAGGCGTTCAGCGCCGGGGTTATTTCCAGCAAATGCAGTACGATCGGTTGGTCGTCCCCCAGCAGCGCACCGGCCGCCAATCGAAACAGCAAAGAATAACTGATTTGGCCTGCGGCGCCTGTCACAGCAATATGAACCGGTGTTTTCATCTGTTTTTTCCTTTGATTTGTATATTTTTTCCTAAGCTTACATTTATAAGCTACCAAAATAATCGGAAAATATTGCCACTAAATCCATTCCCGATAGCGCACCACAACCGCAGCGCTAATCCATTTTTACAGATAATAACGAAGATAAGCCTCTACAAGCAAGCATATCAAAAAAACAGGCCTGCGCTTCAAGTCGCGCCTACGCAGAAAGCAGGCTAAATAAGGCACGGTCGAGTTTATTGAGTATAATAGGCGGTTTAATAATTGTATTCATGCATACCAGCCAAACCCATCACGAGTAAATTAATGAAAAAACTGTTATTCCAATTCGATACGGACGCTCACCCTTCAGTTTTCGATACTGTTGTTGCCTATGACGGCGGTGCGGATCATGTCATCGGACACGGTGGATTGACACCCGAAAACATCTCGGCTCTGGTAGAAGGCACGATGTTTACCCGCGCTCCCAAAGACAAGAAAAATACCGCCATTTTTGTCGGCGGCAGCGACATGATTGCCGGTCAGGCACTCTTTACCGCGGTGCAAAAACACTTTTTCCCCGGCTTTCAGGTGTCGGTCATGCTCGACAGCAACGGCAGCAATACCACCGCCGCCGCCGCTGTTGCAAAACTGGCTTCCAGCGGCGTTCTGGCCGGGAAAAAAGCAGTGGTACTGGCCGGTACCGGCCCGGTAGGTCAACGCGCTGCGGCGATGCTGGCAAAGGAGGGCGCCGAGGTATCATTAACTGCTCGTAAAATGGAACGTGCCGTTCAAGCCTGCGACAACATGAAAGCCCGCTTTGGCGTAAACCTGACCCCGGTTGAAGCATTCGATAATGCCGCCCGCGCCAAGGCCATTGAACATGCAAATATCGTTTTTGCAACCGGCGCGGCAGGAGTAGAGCTGCTGTCAGCCGATCAATGGCAACATAACACCCATATCGAAATGATGGCCGATGCCAACGCTACGCCGCCCATAGGTATAGGCGGAACCGATGTCATGGACAAAGGCAACCTGCGCAACGGCAAAATCATCTGGGGCGCGATCGGTTTTGGATCGCTAAAACTGGCCTTGCATCGCGCCTGTATCGCAAAGTTATTTGAAGACAACAAGCAGGTTTTCGATGCCGAAAATATCTTTGCACTGGCTAAGGAAATGGCATAAACAGCAACAGAACCTGACATGAGCCCATTAGCAGATCAAGCCGACTCGGCGTCGATAAGACAAGATGCCGTCAGCATTTTTCAGGCCGGCATAGCGGCGGCCGATCCTTATCAGGCGGTTAAACGCCACCTTGTCCCGGAGCTGTTTGGCAATTGCTCAAAAGTCCATCTTATCGCGTTCGGCAAGGCCGCTTGCGCAATGGCGCAAGCGGCTTCGGAAATCATTCCTGCCGGGATGCTGGCGGACAGAGGCATCGCCGTTACCAATTACGAGAATGTAACTCGCGTCGATAATGTCGATGTGCTCGGCGCCGCACATCCATTGCCCGATGCAGCCGGACTTAACGGCGCAAAGCTCATTGCCGAACGGGTGCGTAACGCCAACGAGCATGAACTGGTGCTGGTACTGGTCAGCGGCGGCGGTTCGGCCTTGATCCCCTACCCTGCCGAGCCAATCACCTTGCAGGAAAAGATTGCCACCACCGATTTATTATTGGCCTCCGGTGCGACCATCAACCAGATTAACTGTGTACGCAAACATTTATCGCAACTAAAAGGCGGCGGCTTGGCCCGACTGGCTGCGCCCGCCCGTTTGCATGCGCTTATTTTGTCCGATGTGTTGGGCGATGATCCAAGCGCCATTGCCAGCGGCCCCACCGTAGCCGACAGCACCACTTACGCCGATGCCATTGACGTCTTTACAAGCAAAGGCGTTTGGGACCGGCTGCCAAGCAATGTCCGGCAGCATCTGGAACAAGGTAAGCGGGGCAATATTGAAGAAACACCCAAACCGGGCGACGACATTTTCAAAAACACCGGACATACCCTGATCGGCAGCAATGCCATCAGCGTCGCCGCAATGCTGCAAGCCGCCAAAAATCTAGGCTACGAGACGAAACTGTACAGCGATCATTTATGCGGAGAGGCCGGAGCAGAAGCTGAAAAACTGGTTATTCACGCCAAAGTGCTTACCGCAAGCCGCCCCCTGGCCCTGTTGGCGGGCGGCGAAACCACAGTGACCTTACACGGCAACGGACGCGGCGGTCGCAACCAGGAAATGGCGCTGGCTTTTGCGATTGCCGCAGAGCAACAAGGCCTAACCGGCAACTGGACATTCCTTAGCGGCGGCACCGACGGCCGCGACGGCCCCACCGACGCGGCCGGCGGCATCGTCGACCGCAACACCCTGCAACGCATGATTCAAGCGGGCGTAAATCCGACAGCGCTGCTTGAAAATAACGATTCGTACACCGCTTTAAAAACGTCCGACGACTTAGTGAATACCGGCGCGACAGGCACCAATGTCGCCGATCTGCAAATACTGCTGATCCAGCCAGCACCTTAAACAACACAATTAATCCAGGAGAACACCATGTTTAAAAAATCAATGACCATCAAAGGCTTCGATGACGAATTATTCCAGGCCATCGAAGAAGAGCGTCAACGCCAGGAAGACCATATCGAACTGATCGCCTCTGAAAACTATTGCAGCCCACGGGTCATGGAAGCGCAAGGCTCGCAATTGACCAACAAATACGCCGAGGGCTACCCCGGCAAGCGTTACTACGGCGGCTGCGAGTTCGTCGACAAGGCCGAGCAACTGGCGATCGACCGCGCCAAGGCATTGTTCGGCGCGGATTACGCCAACGTGCAACCGCATTCAGGCTCGCAAGCCAACATGGCGGTGTTCATGGCCCTGGTTCAACCGGGCGACACCATCCTGGGCCTAAGCCTTGCCGACGGCGGCCATTTAACCCACGGCGCCAAGCCCAACTTCTCCGGCAAAATCTACAAGGCAATTCAATACGGTCTGCACCCTGAAACCGGCGAAATCGATTATGCGCAAGTTGAAGCCTTGGCGTTGGAACATAAACCTAAAGTACTGGTTGCCGGGTTTTCCGCCTACTCACGCATCTGGGACTGGCAACGATTCCGCGACATCGCCGATAAAGTAGGCGCGTACCTGTTTGTCGACATGGCGCACGTCGCAGGCCTGGTTGCCGCAGGTTTGTACCCCAACCCAGTGCCGATTGCCGATGTCGTCACCAGCACCACGCATAAATCCTTGCGCGGCCCACGTGGCGGCTTGATCTTGTGCAAAAGCAACCCGGAACTGGAGAAAAAATTCGATTCCAACATCTTCCCCGGCATTCAGGGCGGCCCGTTGATGCATGTAATCGCAGCCAAAGCCGTTGCGTTTAAGGAAGCCATGCAACCCGAGTTCCGCGCTTATCAGCAGCAAGTTATTAAAAACGCCCAAGCCATGGCCGCCGTGTTCATCAAACGCGGCTTCGACGTGGTTTCCGGCGGCACCGACGACCATTTAATGCTGGTTTCCTTGATCGCCAAAGGCATCACCGGCAAAGCGGCCGATGCGGCCTTGGGCAAAGCGCATATCACCGTCAACAAAAACGCCGTGCCTAACGACCCGCAATCGCCGTTCGTGACCAGCGGTATTCGTGTCGGCACGCCTGCGCCGACCACACGCGGATTCAAGGAAGCGGAAATGACCGAAATCGCCAATATGATGTGCGATGTGATGGAAAACATGGAAGACGAATCTGTGCTTGCCGCAGTGCGCGAGAAAGTCGGCAATCTTTGCGCGCGGTTTCCGGTTTATAGTTGATTTTAATTTGGGATGGAAAATACTTTATGCCCTTTAGGTACAGCCAGCTCAAAACATTGAAGTCCAAAGGGCATAAAGGGTTTGTGCCACATCCCAAATATAGGCACTAGAAAAACATGAGCAATACAGTGATAAGCCTATTTTCCGGTGCGGGCGGATGTTCATTAGGTTTTGAACAATCAGGATACAAAATCCTATTCGCAACCGATTTTGATAAAGCGGCAAGCGATACCTATTCGGCAAACTTTAAAGGAACTTACTTTATAAAAGAGGACATTAATCACCTAGACTTTTCATCTGTACTATCTGCGTGTGGAATTTCTCCTGGTGAACCGGACATTCTTATAGGAGGCCCCCCTTGCCAGGGATTTTCCACAGCAGGATTAAGATTTTGGGATGATCCAAGAAATAATTTACTAAAAAGTTATGTGGATGCACTTAAGATCTTAAAACCAAAGTGGTTCCTAATGGAAAATGTGGAAGGGCTACTTACTGCAAAAAGTGGGGCATATTTGCATGAGGCTGTAAAAGCATTTGTTTCTCTCGGCTACGCTATTCGTGTTGAGAAGGTATACGCTCATGAGTATGGAATTCCTCAGAGACGTAAACGTGTTCTGATTGTTGGCAATAGAATCGGGATTGATTTTAAATTTCCAGAGCCCACAATTATTTTGAAAGGACGAATTTTTAGAAACTCTGATGTCACATTACGTCATGCAATAGGTACTCTTCCTGATGCATCTAATGATTTAAAAGCCGAAATACACTATGAGGCTGAAGCACTGAATCAATTTGAGGATTACCTAAGAGGATCAGCACAGATAATCACTGATCATTTCTCTCCAGAACAAAGCCCCTTACAAATGGACAGAATTAGAGGGTTAAAATCCGGCCAAACGATGAAAGACCTCCCTGAACGACTTCAGCATGAGTCATTCAAGAAACGTGCGAACCGCCGTGTTATGGATGGAACGCCAAGCGAAAAGCGTGGTGGTTCACCATCCGGACTTAAGCGCCTTATATATGATGAACCCTGTTTAACTATCACGGGGGCGACTACGAGAGAGTTTATTCACCCCATAAACGACAGGCCATTGACCATCAGAGAGTGCGCCAGAGTCCAGACATTTCCTGATGATTTTAAATTTTTCGGAAGCGCTTCTGAAAAAATTCAACAGATCGGCAATGCCATCCCGCCTTTAATAGCGAGAATTTTTGCCGAGCACATCCGCGATGAGTATGGTTTTACTGGTCAGACTACTAAAAAGGGCCGCTTTATTTCCTACTCTGTAACAAAAGCCGATGCAATGAGCCCAGCACTAAAAAAGACATGCCTGCTGCTTGATAGCGCATTAAACAACTCCTCTCAAGGGGATCTGTGGTTATGACCTCTCTTTTTATCAGGAATATTTACACAAAGTGCAAAATGCATGGCGGTAGAGACGCCCAGGTTATCCTAACTGATGACGAGCTTTATGCATTAATTGTGATCGCGCTGAACGACCTTGGATGGCTTGACGAAAATCTACACACAAAGACGATTCAATTACCAAGTAACGACTACTATGCAATCGCTCTGGAATGGTTCGAAACTCTTAAAATAGGGGCTTCCGTAACCGACATCATGAAAACATTAGATTCCGCCAAAAATAAAGGGGAAGATTTTGTCCTATACATTGATAACCTAAGCGCATTGCACCGTAGACGAATAAAGTACCGAAGAATCTTGTCAATGCAATCTATGCCAACAATGGATCAAATAGGTCCAAGAGTACTGCTTGAATTTGGCACCTGCAATTCAAGTCTATTAGCAAATTGGATGATGTGGCGCAAATGGATATACGACATTGATAATAGGGCAGCCCAAGAGACTGGTTATGTTTTTGAGCCGATTATTGCTAGCTGCCTTGGCGGTGAACCTGTCAGCGCTCGTAATTCTCCAGTTAAACGAGTTGATAAAGACGGGAGTCAAACAACAAATGGTCGACAAATAGACTGTTACGTCCCCTCCTCAAATATCGCCTATGAAGTGAAGCTTCGTGTAACAATTGCAGCAAGCGGTCAAGGCAGGTTTGGCGAAGAGTTATCTTTTCCATTTGAGTGCCAAGCAGCGGGAATTAAACCTGTGCTATTGGTTTTAGATCCAACCCCATCCAATAGACTTGATGAATTGTCGAAAAAATTTATTGATTGTGGCGGTGAACTCTATCAAGGTGAAGACGCATGGCTACACATGGAAGAGAAATCTGGCGAAGTTGTTTCTGTTTTTATTGAAAAATACATTCGCCCGGCTATTTCCGAAATTGAGGGGATACACCTTGCAACTCTTGAACAAATTACTCTTACTTGGGAAGAGCAGAAAATCATAATATCTGGAGCTGGCGCGACCTATCAAATCAAACGCTAGCGTGACCGTCAAATCTCACCTGATCACAACAAAACCAATAAAACCTTTTCAACTTCGGATAAACAATGTCAGACATAGAAATCGCCCAACAAGCCAACATGAAACCGATCATCGGTTTGGTTAAAGAACAATACGGCATCGACGCCGAACACCTCGACCCTTACGGTCATTACAAAGCCAAGATGTCGCTGGAATACGTCAACAGCCTGTCCGATAAACAAGACGGCAAACTGATTCTGGTGACCGCGATCAGCCCGACCCCGGCCGGCGAAGGCAAAACCACCACCACCGTGGGCCTCGGCGATGCGATGAACCGCATCGGCAAAAAAACCATGATGTGCCTGCGCGAACCGTCATTAGGCCCGTGCTTTGGCGTAAAAGGCGGCGCGGCGGGCGGCGGGTACTCGCAAGTGGTGCCGATGGAAGACATCAACCTGCATTTCACCGGCGATTTTCACGCGATCGGCGTGGCGCATAACCTGCTATCGGCGTTGATCGACAACCATATCAATCACGGCAACGATCTGGACATCGACCCGCGGCGCATCCAATGGAAGCGCGTTGTCGATATGAACGACCGCGCCCTGCGCAATATCGTGGTCGGCATGGGCGGCCCGGCCAACGGCTATTTGCGTGAAGACGGTTACGACATCGTGGTCGCGTCCGAAGTTATGGCGATTTTATGCCTGGCGACCAGCCGCGCGGATCTTAAAGAGCGTCTGGGCCGCATCGTGATCGGCTATAAGTCCGACCGGGTCACGCCGGTTTACGCCCGCGACCTGAATGCGCAAGGCTCGATGGCGGCCTTGTTGAAAGACGCGATCAAGCCTAATCTAGTGCAAACACTGGAAAACAATATCGCGATCATTCATGGCGGGCCATTCGCCAATATCGCCCACGGTTGCAACACCGTAAGCGCGACCAAGACCGCGCTGAAACTGGCCGATTATGTGGTGACCGAAGCGGGTTTCGGGGCCGATTTGGGCGCTGAAAAATTTATCGACATCAAATGCCGCATGGCCGGGCTCAAACCCTCCGCCGTGGTGCTGGTGGCTACGGTAAGAGCACTTAAATTCCACGGCGGCGTGGTTAAGGAAGAATTAAACCAGGAAAATCTGGCCGCGCTGGAGCAAGGTTTTGCAAACCTTGAACGCCACCTGCACAACATCACCCATCATTACGGTCTGCCTTGCGTCGTGTGCATCAATCACTTCACCTTCGATACCGATGCGGAAATCGCTTTGCTGAAGAAAAAATGCGAAGCCTTGGGCGCAAAATGCGTGGTTTCCAAGCATTGGGCGTCAGGCGGCGCCGGCGCGGAAGAACTGGCCCACGCAGTCAGCGACATCGTCGACAACCGCGAACCCGCGTTTAACTACGTTTACGACGAAAACCTGAGCCTCTGGGAAAAGATCGAAGCCATTGCCACCAAGCTGTATGGTGCCGGCAGCGTCACCGCCAGCGCCAAAGTCAAAGCGCAACTGGCCGCATGGAATGCCGATTACGGCACGTTCCCGATTTGCATGGCCAAAACCCAAATGTCGTTTTCAACTAACCCGAACGCCAAAGGCGCGCCGTCCGGACATATCGTTGACATCAGCGATGTCCGGCTGGCAAACGGCGCAGGCTTTATTGTCGCAATTGCCGGTGATATGATGACCATGCCCGGCTTACCTAAAGTACCCGCTGCGGAAAGAATCGATATTGATAATAACGGCAAAATCACCGGCTTATTTTAACCATAGAGGGGGCTCAACACCCTGCCCCTACCTTAATTCCCTTTCATCCAAGGTAGCATCATGACAGACAAAAAATTTCGGCTCGTTACACGCAGTGATTTTGACGGCTTAATCTGCGCGGTTTTATTAAAAGAACTGGACTTGATTGACGACATCAAATTTGTTCACCCAAAGGACATGCAAGACGGCATTATCGAGATTAACGACCGCGACATTACCACCAACCTGCCCTACGTAAAAGGCGTTCATCTTGCGTTTGACCATCATTTAAGCGAAACCATCCGCAATGAAAAAGCCGACAATCACATCATAGATCCGGACGCCCCTTCAGCCGCGCGAGTCGTTTACGACTATTACGGCGGTGCAAGCCGCTTCCCGGCCGACTGGAACGAGATGATGGAAGCCGTCGATAAAGGCGATGCCGCGCAATTCAACCGCGAAGAAATTTTAAACCCGGAAGGCTGGGTATTAATGAATTTCCTGATGGATGCGCGCACCGGTTTAGGCCGATTCCGGGACTTTACCGTGTCAAATTATCAATTGATGATGAACCTGATCGATTACTGCAAAAATCATAGTATCGATGACATTCTGCAACTTTCCGACGTTCAGGAACGCGTCAATCTGTTTAAAGAACACGAAGTGGCGGCCAAAGAACAAATTCAGCGCTGCTCTACGGTTTACAACAACTTGGTGGTATTGGATTTGCGCGATGAAGAAATCATCTACGCGGTCAATCGTTTCATGATTTATGCGCTGTATCCCGAGTGCAATATCTCCATCCATGTGATGTGGGGCGTTAAGCAACAAAACACCGTGTTCGCGATAGGCAAATCTATCTTGAATCGCACCTCCAACACCAATGTCGGCGAACTGTGCTTAAGCTATAACGGCGGCGGACATTTGAATGCCGGCACTTGCCAGGTCGATAACCAGGACAGCGAGCAACACTTAAAAGCAATTATTGCGAAAATCAACCTGGACGGTTGATTAGAGTACGCGACTGGCGGAACACGCCTAAAAAGGGTTTCCGCCTTGTTCGCCCCAACCTTCCGCTTGATAACCCCCAATACCAATCAGTTAAGCGCCGTAGGAGCGGGCCGCGCCCGCGATATTTGGGCAGCCGTTGTAGCGTTTTAGCGGCTTCATCGCGGGCGCGGCCCGCTCCTACGACGGCAATGTGCTTAAATGGCATTACCCCGCAGCAACCTCATCAACACCCACCAACCAAACCTTATTCTCCTGTATAATGTTTAGCCAATCTTTTAATAACTTACCGCGTTTATGTATAGATATGAAGGCCGCGTTATCCACGAAAGCCACGATGACGACGGTATTTTAGAAGTCGTCGAAACTGATGGCGTAAGGTCGCTGCACTTCGGCTCGTTCCCCCGGCAGAGCAGCATGCTGCTGGCCGAGCCGGATAAACTGTATCTGAATTATGTGCGGGCCATGACCAGCTGGCTGTTATTCAAACCCACACTGGATGACGAGGCCTTGATTATCGGCTTGGGCGGCGGCTCATTAACCAAGCATTTACTGCATCATTTCCCGGACTGCCGCTTGAAAGTCGTGGAATACCGGGAAAGCGTGGTCAAAATCGCGCGCAGTCATTTCGGCCTGCCGCTCGACCCGCGCCTGAAAGTTATTATCGACGACGGCGCAAAATACGTACGCCAACGGACCGAGAGCCAAAGCGAGCAATACAGCCTGATGTTTGTCGACGCGTTCGACCATGAAGGCATGGCACCGTCGATCAGTAACCATGCGTTTTTCGATGCCTGTAAAATGCTGTTAAAAAAAGACGGCATGCTCGTCATCAATCTGTGGGGCGGTGCCGGCAACCCCTTATTCAAGCAGGTTGCCCTGTGGCTGGGGCGTACTTTTGACTGGAGAATCCTGTTTCTTCCCGTTCCTGACCGCGGCAATATTATCGGCTTGGCCTTTAATGAGGATGCCCCGCTCCATTCCATGAAAGACTTGAGAACCCGAGCCATTGTCCTTGAGCAGATTTACCAGATTGAATTTATCTCTTATTTAAAAGAAATTGCCAAACACAATGCCAGCGTCCTCAACAACTCGATACAAAAATAATGTCTAGCGCCTTGCAAACCGAACCCAACCTTTTTAGTTACCGCTTATATTGGGCGCAGCGCTTTGGCGTCGCCCCTGTTTTGCCGATGAGCAAGACTGAAATGGACGAATTGGGCTGGGATGCCTGCGATGTGATTCTGGTAACCGGCGATGCCTATATCGATCACCCGAGCTTCGGCATGGCGCTGATTGGACGATTGCTAGAAGCGCAAGGATTCAGGGTCGGCATCATCTCCCAGCCCGACTGGACCAGCGCCAAGGATTTCATGAAACTCGGCCGCCCGAACCTGTTTTTCGGCGTGACCGGCGGCAATATGGATTCAATGGTCAATCGTTACACTTCGGACAAAAAAATCCGTTCCAACGATGCCTACACGCCGAACGGCGCGGCGGGCAAACGCCCTGATCGCGCCGTCAACGTTTACTCGCACCGCTGCCGCGAAGCTTACAAGGATGTGCCTATCATCATCGGCGGCATCGAAGCCAGCTTGCGGCGCATCGCGCATTACGATTATTGGTCGGACAAGGTTAGAAAATCGGTGCTGCTGGACTCCAAAGCCGACCTGCTGGTTTACGGCAACGCCGAGCGTCAGGTCGTCGAAATCGCCCACCGCCTGGCTAACGGTGAAGCCATATCGGAGCTGAAAGGCATACGCGGCACGGTACATTTCGTTAAACAAATACCGGAAGGCTGGGCGGTTAAAGATTCCACCGATATAGATAAACCGGGCGCGGCGATGGTGCCTATCGACCCATACCAGGAACAGCCTGCCTGCGATAAAAAACCGGAACAGAGCAATGCGGACGAAAAAGTCATTCATTTTGATAAATTGCAGATCAGGAACCAGCGTTCACAAACCGTCATCCGCCTGCCCGCTTATGAAACAGTAAAAGACGACCCGATACTGTACGCTCACGCCTCGCGCGTCATGCATGGCGAAACCAACCCCGGCAACGCGCGCGCATTGATTCAACTGCACGGTTCCCGGCAAGTATGGATCAATCCGCCCCCGATTCCGCTAACCACCAAGGAAATGGACGGCGTGTTCGACCTGCCCTACTCCCGCCTACCGCACAAAGAATACGGCAGCGCCAACGTACCCGCCTTTGAAATGATCCAGCATTCGGTCAACATCATGCGCGGCTGTTTCGGCGGTTGCACCTTCTGCTCGATCACCGAGCATGAAGGCCGCATTATCCAGAGCCGCTCGGAAGATTCGATCATCAAGGAAATCGAAGCCATCCGCGACACCTCGCCCGCTTTTACCGGCCATATTTCCGACCTGGGCGGCCCCACCGCCAACATGTACCGGCTGGCCTGTAAAGACCCGAAAATCGAGGCTGCGTGCCGTAAGCCGTCCTGCGTTTATCCCGGCATTTGTCCTAACCTGAATACCGACCACACGCCGCTGATCAAACTCTACCGCAGGGCCCGCGCCCTGCCCGGCATCAAGAAAATCTTCATCGCCTCCGGCTTGCGTTACGATCTGGCCGTGGAATCGCCGGAATACGTCAAGGAACTGGTCACCCACCATGTCGGCGGCTACCTTAAAATCGCCCCGGAACATACCGAGCAAGGCGTGTTATCCAAAATGATGAAGCCGGGCATGGGCACTTACGACCGCTTCAAGGAAATGTTTGACAAGTATTCAAAGGAAGCCGGTAAAGAGCAATATTTGATCCCGTACTTTATCGCCGCCCACCCCGGCACGACCGATAACGACATGCTCAATCTGGCGTTATGGCTAAAACACAACGGTTTCAGGGCCGACCAGGTACAGGCCTTCCTGCCGTCGCCGATGTCCATCGCCACCGCCATGTATCACTCCGGCAAAGACACTTTGCGTAAAGTCAGCCGAACTGCTGAAGACATTGCCATACCTAAAAGCTTCAAGCAGCGCCGCCTGCACAAAGCCTTCCTGCGTTACCACGACCCCAAAAACTGGCCGTTGCTCCGCGAAGCCTTAAAAGACATGGGGCGCAGCGATTTAATCGGCAATGGCAAGCAGCATTTGATCCCCAGCTTTCAGCCCAAAGGCACGGTAGAAACGCCGGAAAAAATCCAGCGCTTTAAAACTAAATATACCGGCTTGGACAACGCCCGTTCAGAAAAAGGCAAGCCGCATCCGATCAACAAAAACAACGCAAAAAGAAAGCCAAAAAAATACTAGCCAACAAAAAAATGTTGTGTATAATACGCGCTTCTTCGCTGGTGTAGCTCAGTCGGTAGAGCAGCTGATTTGTAATCAGCCGGTCGCGGGTTCGATTCCCATCGCCAGCTCCAAGAATTTCAAAGGCCTTAGACAAAAGTCTCGGGCCTTTTTTATGCCTATAGGACACAGGCGGGACAATTTAAAATAAATAACTGCAACAAGCCACAATACAAAATAGCACATTTATAATTAGTTTTGCTGATACGGCAGTTTGCGAGGCGTTGAATTTTTTGTTGCGCCACTCAATTTAGGTTTTAGCCACAATGCAATTCATGTCCAGCTAAATAGCTACTCTTGCCATAGAAAGCAAATGGAAAACCTCATAATAATAATTACATGTATAACCCTAGCTCTTTTATTTAAGTATTTAAATATCAAGAGCCTATCAATACAGGCATTATCTCGAATATTCGAGAATAATTGGTATAGGTTTTTAGCAAAACCTTTTATGCTAGCATTACCTAGCGCAACATTAGCTTGTTACAAAATAGAGCCACTCAAAGGCAAGATTCCAGGGGATATCATTGCCTGGATAGACAAAGAAGTGGTTTTTTAGTTGTAGGGCTGTTTATGGTTCCACTACTAGTGGGCATTGAGGACTTTATCCGTAAGTTGGCTCCAGCATATTCTAATAGCTTAACATCAGACGGACAGTCCACTCTTTTGAGAGCCCTGGACTATCCTGTGGATAAGAAAATGAATCATTTTCTATCTGTGCTACGTTCAGCTAAAGATAGCATGACATCTGGACAGATATTTCAAGCAATCACCCAGCCAGATAAGCAACTGGCTGAAATAACCCGTGCGATTCATATTTTTTTCGAGAGCTTGGCTAAGCTACAAGATGAACAGCTTGATTTTACAACTGTTCTTTTTAAAATGGATGACGGAGCTCCTGTAGAAGGTTGGTGTTATTTTCCAGAATCAAAAAGACCAGAGCAAAATTTACTTAATGACCCGAAGTCTTTGGCTGCTAATGCAGCTAAGAATAATGGCAGGACAATTATCATTCAAGATATTGAAAAAGAGAAAAAAAGCCAAGGTCTCAAATTTCTCAACATTGCCCAACAGAAAAAGGTTCGGCCATTTGCTACCCCATTAAAAGCACACACACCAAAAGCATCCCACTTGTTCTTAGAATTACTACAGATAAAGCTTTTTTTTCATCCAATAACAAGGTACTGTATGAAAAAATACTTGACCGATTTGCAAAAAGAATTCTTATTGAATATGCACTTAGCGAGTTAAAAAATTATGCATCAAAAAAAGCCAACTAGAGCAAACGCCAAAGATCAACACCTAAGTAAGCCATTGATTATACTTGGAAATAGCAGCAAAGAGCAGCTGAAATCTGAAGCTAAACAATGGATAAAAGAAGCGCAAAAGGAATCCAAAAACTGGGGCAAAATATTTGCTCTTTAGTTCAGTGTTCCCCTAAAAATCGCGCTGTCATTGAAATAGATTGCATCATTTCCTAAAAACATACACCTTCACCAGCTAAAACCACTAAATTCATTCCCCAAGCACATATCCTCAGACCAGCAAAAAAATACCAACCTGACAGCTTTTTATTTTAAACCGCCCCTTTAGTGTCCTATTAAAGGCGATTTATTTTTAAGGCCTTGATCCAATAGCCCTAAATAATTAGAACAGCCGATCGCGAGTTCGATTCCCATCGCCGCCCCAAATAAATAAAAAGGCCTTAGATTTTTCTAAGGCCTTTTTTTATGTCTGTCGCTTTATAAGTGACATTTAGCCTAAAAATCAGTTTCGTAAAACGGCCATTCATAACCTCAAGTTAACCAGATTTTTCTGCTTCGACTTCAATCATTACCATAGCCACATGAGCTTTACCATCTGCTGCTAGCGGCACTTTATTCAGATATTTAGCACAAACCTCTTCGATAAAGGCCTTCCTTTGTTCTGTTGGAATTCGCTGCATATAGGGTAACCATGTGGTTCGAATCCATCCTTCCAACCCTGATTTTCCATCATGGGTCATATCTTTAGGCATGAGTTCAACGCGTTTTATAGAAAATCCGGATTCCCTCAATAGCGCTTGATATTCATCGACACCAAGAAACGTAAAAGGAAATTCAAATTCAGTAAAATACTGCGCCCATTTATCTGAAGCGCTAAGGTCATCCATGATCGAAAGCATGCCTTCAGCATCGCCTTTCCCGCCCATTCGCAGATGAATTTTTCCTCCAACCCTGAGGCTCTTGTACAAGCCTTCAATAACAGGTTTATGATTCTTGACCCAATGCAGCGCCGCATTCGAAAACGCCACGTCAAAACGGCCTTCAAATGCTAAATCACTGGCATCCATGATTTGAAACGACAGATTAGGATGCCGGTCTTGTGAATATTTTTCCTGTGCCAGCTCGATCATTTGCTTCGAGTTATCAACGCCGACAACCGAGCCGCCTCCCGCTAACCGGGCGATTTCCGCGGTTACTTTGCCGTCGCCGCAACCTACGTCAAGAATGTCTTCCGCGCCTGTTAAGTTCAGATTTGCAATCAGTTCTTTCGCCCATTTTTGTTGGGCTTCCGAATTTCTCTCATAATCCTTCGCATTCCAGCTGTATGTATTCATCACAAACTCCTAAATAAATGGATAATGGGATATTGTTTCTCCATCTTTATAACGGGTACAAGATGACAATTTATGCTGGTATAAAATACGCTATGATCGAATCCAACCCTCGACGCATTCTTGGTACTTTCATTCGTACACATCGCGAGTGTTTACCGCCGCCCAAAACTGCGGGACGTCGCCGAACACCCGGTTTGCGACGCGAAGAATTGGCTGAAGCTGCCGGGGTCAGCGTTACCTGGATCACTTGGCTTGAGCAAGGACGGGATGTTGCCGCTTCCGCCGCGGCGCTGACCCGGCTTGCCGATGCACTAAGGCTGGCTCCGGCCGAGCGCGCCTCGCTGTTCGATCTGGCGGGAAAACGAGATCCGGCCGCCCCTGCCGAAGCCCAGGCCGACCTGCTGCCGGAGCTTTTAACTTTGCCGACGCTGTTTGCGGGGCCGGCCTACCTCCTCGATCGCACCTGGACTGCCCGAGCCTGGAATACTGACGCGGCCAAACTATTCACTGGCTGGTTGGACGAAGCGACTAAAGAGCGCAATCTGCTTCAATTCGTCTTCCTCTGTCCGAGCGCAAAGCTATTAATAGCCGACTGGCCGGAACGAGCCCGCCGTCTGGTTGCCGAATTCCGCGCCGATTACAGCCGCCGTCCGCAAGATGCAGCCATGCAAGCACTGATTGACGATCTATTGGCCGGAAGTCCGTTGTTCGCCCAACATTGGCGCGAACAAGCCGTGCTAAACCGCGAAGGGGGCGAACGCAGGTTTAATCATCCATTACATGGGCCGCAATGTTTTTTGCAAACCACTCTGCTGGTCGCCTTGCAACCGGAATGCAAACTGGTCTGTTTGGCAGCTATGGAAAAATAGTGAAAACCGGAATTATTGCGTTAATTACAGCTTCGGTGAATGCGCGCAGCTTATCCCCCTACAAGCGACACCTGTTAAAGGTTGAAGTAAGCTGGGTAAGTGCGGCGCATTCAGCTAAATCTAACTCACGCGGTGAACCAAGAGCGAAAACGCTGTAAGAGAACTTACTTTCATATAATTCCCTGTTATTTCTTATCCAAACCGATAAAACCTAATGCCCGCAACCGTTTTTTATCTGTTCGTATCGTATCAAGCCGGATTTTACGCGCATAAAGCTCGGCCTTAGTCTGCGCATAAAAAACCAGTAAGCGGAAAAATCCGGTATTTAGCAATATTGATGTTGCCGCCCGCGTGATCAAAGGCGCATATCTCACAAACAACTCGTCTTGCAAACTGACAATGGCTTCGACAGTGCCCGGATCGCCTTGACGAGCCGCACGGCCGAATAATTGCCTATCCACTCGCGCGCTTTCATGAAACTCGGTCAATATTACGTGCAACCCGCCTGTTTCAGCCACTTCATCCGATAGCTGGATGTCGGTGCCTCGACCGGCCATATTGGTGGCTACCGTTACCTTACCCGGCAAACCGGCCTGCGCAACCGCTTCCGCCTCAATATGGTCTTGACGCGCATTCAGCACGGTATGCAAAACGCCCCTGTCGGCAAGAAGACTACCGAGATATTCAGAGCCTTCTACCGAACGCGTACCCACCAGCACGGCTCGTCCCATAGCCGCCAATTCGGCGGCGCGGACCGCAACATGCCGCCATCGCGCTTCCGAGGTCGAACATACCCGATCCGGCAGTCTTTTGCGGCGGCTGGGCTTGTGCGTCGGCACTTTAGCTACCGAAATATCGTAAACCCGCTTCAACTCGGGCTCGATTTCCTTAGCGGTCCCGGTCATGCCGGAAAGAAGCAGGTAGCGGCCGAAAAACCGCTGATAGGTTATTTGCGACAAAGTTTTCCGTTGCCTGCTTATTACGCAATTTTCCTTAACTTCGATCATCTGATGCAGGCCTCGCTCCCAAGTCCGGTCAGGCATGGCGCGACCGGTAAACTCATCGACAATCTGCACTTTGTTTTCGGCAACGATGTAATGCCGATCGCGTTGAAACAAATACAAGGCCGACAGGGCTTTTTGCACCAGTTCGCGACGCCATAAGGACGATTTCCATAAGCCGTCCAAATTTTCGGTCAGGCCTTTGAGCGTTTGATTTCCCGTAGCCGTAAGCCAAATGTCACGATCCTTGCTCTGCACAAAATCCACATTGACGTTTAACTGCCGCGCCAAAGCAATGGCCTGCCTGTAAACCGCATCGTCAATGTCATCGGGTGCCGTTTCCGAAATAATCAGCGGCGTACGCGCCTCGTCGATCAGGACGCTATCGGCCTCATCGACAATGGCGACATGCAGGCCGCTTAAGAGTAATCCCGGCGCAAAACGGCTATGCTCCAAACGGCGAAGCTTGAGATGCGCATGCAACGCCCCGCCTGCCGCGATCCGGTCTTTTAAATAATCGAAGGTCAGCTCCTTATTTGAAACGTAGACAATATTGTTGGCGTATTGCTCGCGACGCGCCTCCAGAGCGGTATCCCGAATAACTACGCCCAGCGAGAAACCGAAAAAAGCAAACAGCGGCGCATTTTTTTCGGCATCGCGTTCGGCCAGGTAATCATTGACGGTAACGACATGCACAAAAGCTCCCGTGGCCGCGGCCGTGCATATCGCCAAGGTAGCGGCGAGTGTTTTGCCTTCCCCGGTGGACATTTCGGCAATCTTGCCTTGCAACAGAAACCGCCCGGCCATCAACTGGACATCATAATGACGCATGCCCAGTATGCGCCTCGATGCTTCCCGTATCGCCGCAAAAGCCGTCGCCAGCAAAGCGTCGCGAAAGCCTGTTTTTTGCAGCTGTCGAGCCACGTTGGCCAATGCGGCGCGCAACTCATCGTCTTGATACTCCCGAAGCGAAGATTCCAGCGCATTAACCTTTTGCACAAAACCTTTGGCTTTAGCGCGGCCACTTGAAGAGAAGCGCGCCATGAATCCGCGCAAGCGTTCCTCAAGCTCGGGTTCATGCACGTCGAGCCGCTCGACATAACAGCCATCGCTAATCTCAACGGCGCGTCCGGCCAGCAGCGCCCGAATATCAGACACCGAAGCGGCTCAGGAACAATTGCCGCAACCGCCGTAAAACCTGACGGGCTACAGGTTCGTTACCATGATCGAAGCGCACATGGACGCGCTCCCCAAAGGTCACTGTCGAAACCGTCGCCGGCAAGGCAAGATCGACAATAAAAACCCGCTCGACCGTCTTCAATCCGTCCGGGTCGTTGGGGGCAGTAACGATGGTTCCGCCGCCGCTTAACGATAAGGCCGCAGACGGCAGTTCGTTTATTCCGCCCGCGGATTCCCTGGCTAAGTTAACGCGATGGCTTTGCGCGATCCAGTTCGATAAGCGCAGTTCTATCGATACCAACCGAGACCGCACCAGATCTATATCGTCCTGAGGAACAACCACGCGCGCCAATAAGGCCTCGCGCTCCAAGACATGACCGATCAAGTCGCCTTTTTTGAAATATTTGCCGGGCATATCCTGCGGCTGCGTAGCGACAAAAACGCCGTCGGTATTGGCATAGCCGATCAGGTTTTCAGCGCGTTTTTCCAATTGGCTCAGCTTCTCTTGTTCGCCCTGCAATTGCCGAAATAAAACGACCGCTTTGGTCGGGTCGGAAAATTGTTCGGCGTCATATTTTGCTTGGGTTTCTTTAACCTTGGCTGTTGCAACGCTAAGCTCGGTGAACAGCAAATCATCTTCCAGTACATACAGAGGCGTCGATTTCTTGACCCTCACGCCGGGATCAACCAGCCAGCGGCGAAAAAAACCGTTACCCCCTGCCCGTAAAATGGCTTGGTCCGGCAACCAGACCACCCCTTGAGCCTTGGTATAAAGCGGCATGGGCAGAACGAAGCCCAACAGCCACAGGCCGATTGCGATAGCGGCCGAAACCAACAAGGCGGACTTACGCCGCCACCTCAAATTAGGCGAACCTGTAACATGCCTGTAAGCCGCCCATAACGGCATGGCAACCAGCTTAATGCCGCCCCATAGCGCCAGCAGAGCGCCGAAAATAAAAAACTCCCCGCCGATAAACAGAATAATCGATACCGTGACGAAGGTGCGATACAGCCACGCCAGCGGCGTATAACAAAACAACCACAGACGCTCCGCCTTCGTCTCATGGGTCGGGGCAATATCATGCGCGCCGAAAACATGCCGATCCCAAAGATAACTCAGATACTTTTGCCCGCGTTGCGCGAGATTGGGAATTTCAATCAGATCGCTCAGTATGTAATAGCCGTCGTAGCGCAATAACGGATTGCCGTTAACAACCAGCGTGGAAACCCCGGCGACCACCATCACATTAAAGGCCATCGCACGAACAATGCCCGGTTCAATCAACAACCAAACATACAGCGCCAGTGCGGCCAGCAACAGTTCGACCAAGATGCCTGCCGCGGCAACCAAGGCGCGTTGGTATTTGCACAGAAACGCCGCCGACGATGACGCATCCACATAAGGCACCGGCGTAAAGACCAGAAACATCAAGCCCATTTCATGCACCGCACCGCCCCACACTTTGACCGCAAAACCGTGCCCCAATTCATGCAGCAACTTAACGACCGGAAAAACCAGCGCCATGACCATCAGGTTGCTTGACGACAGCACATTATCCGATAAGTTGTTGGTTAACTCGGGCCAATGCTGCCCAGCCAGAAACAGGGCGGGAAGCACCACCGCCAGCCACAGCAAAGCGCCCGCCGGGCTAAAAAGCCAAGCAACATTTGGCGTCCGGCGCGACAGGAAAGCGTCGGGATCGACCAACGGCAACTTAAGGCTCATCGGGTTAAGCAGCCACTGCTTCAAGGTAGCGATGCGTTTTTTATTATAACGTTGCAGCAGCGCAACAGAGTCCGGCGCAGAGTCGACTTGCAACAAGTCTGCCGCATGCATTTGCACTAACAACTCGACAACCTCGTTTTGGGTGCAGGCATCCCCTTCCCCGCCGGTATTTGCCTGCTCCCACAGCGTTTGAACGGATCTTGCGCCATCCATTCCCTTGACCAGCGAATAGGCTTCGGGAGAAAGCCGGTGATAGCGGCCGCCGGTCTGATCCTGCACCACATACCAAAGCTGGCCGCGATAGACATGGCGATGCACCCGCGCTTGCGGCATCAGGCGCGGCTTTAACTCGGCAACGCTATGCCATGAGGAACTAAAAAGGCTGCGGGTCATGGGCGATGCGCTTCATCCTAAAACCGCGACTAGAGCGTATGGCAGCCGTTCGTGCTGAGCTTGTCGAAGCATGAATGGCTGCCATACGCTCACCCATTTGCCGATCATGCCAAAATCCCGCCCCCCCTTCGACAGGCTCAGGGCGAACGGGATTTTGGTATGATCTATTTCGGTTTCCAAGTTCATGGCATCCAAGTCCATAGTGTCAGCTTTAGCCAATCGGTAAAGCTATGAAACAATACCCAGCACAAGGAATGGCGGTCGGCAACCACTTTCCCGATGCCTTCCATGCCCGGACGCAGCCGCGCAGACGCTTGGGCAAGACTCGCCTCGACCCTAAAGAAATTTTTCCCATCCTCAGCCGTTGCAACCGGCGTCACTTTTTGTATTGTTAACGGCATAGGATTGCCGGCTATGCCGGTAATGACCAGCATTCCCGGTTGCCCGACCTCGATATGGCGAATGTCCCGCTCATCGACTTGCAGAATCACCCGATAACTTTGCAACGGCGCAATTTCAAACAACTGCTTGCCGACCTCGACCGGCGCGCCCACTTGCTGGCTTAAATCGCCGGACACCACCAATCCGTCGAAAGGCGCAAGCAAGCGTGCAGAGTCAATCTTTTTAGTCACCAGATTTAATTCCGCCTCAGCCTGGCTTAACTGAGCGCCCAGCACCTGCACCGCGGTCAAGTCATGAGTCGCCATAGCCTCGCGCAAACGGTTGTCATACTGGTCGCGCTCGCTTGCCCAGCGCGCTTTTTCGATCATCAGCTCGCGATCGTCCAAACCGGCCAACAATTGTCCCTGTTTGACCGTATCGCCTGCGCGGACACAGGCCGAGCCTACAAAGCCGTCGAATGGAGCCGATACCACGCGTTGAATCTCACCTTCAATGACCGTTTTCGCAGTTACCCGGTAATCGATAGATACCAAGACTAAAATTGCAAAGAGCAGTAATAATGACGCCGCTGCCGACTTCCATATCAGGTGGCGCGGCCCGAAAAACTTTGCCAACATCGATTTAGCGTCATCCGCCAGGCGCATCCCGCCGTTTTGTTCCGCCTTTTTACGTTGCGCAATAATCGGCGCGGCCAGCGCAGTAAAAGCATCCAGCCAGGCCGTATCAGCCTCATCAAAAGCCTTGCCGGACGACTCCAGCACCAGCACGCCGATACTGCGCCCGCCGTCAAAAAGCGGGCAGGAAATAACCGCCCGTGAACCGGATATTTGCATCAGCTCCCGCTGCATGGGGAAATGAGCGCTCTCAGAAGCAGCATCGAACAACACCGTCTTCCCGTGGTCGTAAGCCTCTTCCATAGCCCGCCGGTAAGCCTTGGCAAGCGAGCTGCTCTTTTCAAAAACCGCTGCGTCTGAAAGTGCGGCCAACTTGACGCTATCGTTGTTGACCATGCCGATGGCAACCCTGGCGCAATCAAGGCGCTGCCGCAGTTCGTTGACCATTTCGAACAACACCCGCTGTAATGTCCCATGCCGCAAGACGACGGCAATCGCTTCCAATACCGAGCCTACACGCGCCTTGGCGGTTATTGCCTGATCCAGCTCCCGCCTGGAAAACAGGTTCGTCAGCCAAGCGCCGGCCCAATGAAGATCGCGAAATATCTTATTGACATCACCGGCATCGCAATCGGCTTCGACGGCAACAACCGCAATCACCCTCGCCCCTAAAATAATCGGATAAGAAATCTGGGTTAAATGGCTCAAGTCGATCCGGTCTACTGCATCCCCCGCTTGCTGCGATAAGGCGGCGGATTGGAAAACCCCGCGTCGATCCCGCAAGCAAGTCTCCACTATGGTTGCCAGCCTGCCCATGCCGGGACTCGCTGTCGGCCACACGGCCATCGGCACATAGTTTTGCGCCGCCTGATTTTCGACTAACACCGCTGCCGCAGTTGCGCCCGGAATCTGTTCGCATATCAAGGTAAGCCAAGCTTGGCATAACTCATTTGAGGTATCGGCATTAATAAAAGCATCCCAAGGCGACGCCGCCGTTATGATTTGCTCTGCCGGGGCCGAATCATTATCTTGCGGATTTTGAATCACTCGACCAACCCCTTGAATATCTTGCCTGTTTCCGGCGTCGGCATGTCCACAAAAAGGCTATCTAAAGCGGCAATATCCTCATTGATCAAAACCCCCATAATCGATTTCAACTTTACAAAGTTAACGACCTGATCATAGCGGCTTTTGCTGTAATCGCGCTGCGCTTCGGACAGTTTCTGCTGCGCTTCCAGAACGGCTGTTTCAAACTTCAAGCCATTTCGGCTGGCAACTGTCGCCGCCAGTAATGCCGAGTTTGCCGCCTTGATGGCCTGTTCGGCGGCACGGTTTTTTGCATAGGCCGAATACCAGCCATACCAAGCCTGCTTGGCGGATAAATTCGATAAATGTCTTGCCGCATCAATATCGAACCGGGCTTTTTCTTGTTGCGCAACGGCCTCATCGACCTTGGCCGACTGGGCGCCGCCGGAATAAATAGGCATATTAAGCTGCAAGCCAACGCTTCCCAGCATAATGTCATAGCCTGCCTGCCCCGGAAAGCCGCCGACTGCCTAGCTATTTTTGCCATAGCTGGCGACCAAATCCAGAGTCGGCTGGTGTCCTGCCTGCTGCTTGCGAACCTCATCGGAAGCCGCTTGATGCGCATGCATCGCCGCCAGTATATTGTGATTGCCGGCCGCCACGCCGTCTAACACCGCTTTGAGCTTTTCGTTGCTCAAGTCGGCCAGCTCGGCGTCCGTGCGCATGAATGTAGGCGTGATTTGATCGACATTACCGACAAGCTGCTCCAATGCCGCGCGTTTAAGATTTAAATCGGTCTCGGCGAACACTTGCTCAGCCATCGCTTGATCCCGTTTTGCCTTGGCCTCGTCAAGCTCCGGTTGGCCTATGTAATTAAGCTCGAAGCCGCGTTTCGCCTCCTCCCAACGGTGTTGCGCAACGGCAAACCGGTGCGGGGTAAACAGCACCTGATCTCGAGCCGCCAGCAAATCGAACCACACCGAAACAACCTTGGCCAAAAGCTCCTGCTCGGTATTCGCCAATTGCTGCTCTGCCTGAGAGACCGCCGTTTCAGCTTGCTGCAAGCCAATATAATTTGGGCGCTTCCAGATCGGCTGAGTCAGGCTTATTTGTTCGGAGTCGCTATCGTATTGATCCTGCGCAGGAGGCACTTCCTGGCTACGGGTCTGGTAATTGCGTTTGTTGAAATTAACGCTGGCAGTCACATTGATTTGCGGCAGCAATCCGCCGAATGCCTGCTCAGTACGCGCGTTGGCAGCCTGTACCGCGGCCCTGGCGCTAAGATAGGCCGGTTCATTAACTCTCGCCATGTCTAATAAGGCCGATAAGGTCTCGGCCTGAGCTATGCCGGGCAAAGATAGGCTAATCGCCAACATCATTCGCCAACAGCGAAGCATATGGAAAAAAGTGGCGGGCTTTATTATTAAAGTTATTTTTTGAAGACTCAATACACTGCTGATCGGCATGCAAAAAACTCTTAATTAGTATTTGTAGTCAGCGACTCTTGCATCGGTTGCGGGCAATCAAGAATACGCTGTTATCATTCGGGATGCTGTTTACGAATCAGATATAGTTATTGTCTCTATCCAAGAGATAATTCGCTGTTAGTCTCGCCAGCAGCGGTGGCGTTGCGATCATTGCAGGGTTGCATAGGGTGAACAGATAATGACTAAGACCTTCCGCGTCTACCGCCCTGTTTTACAGGATTACATTACAACGCTCTCAACTTGTTTAAAAGCGTTTCTCCCTCATCGCAATCGATAATCCAATCGCCGATTTGTTCCAGCGTATCGGTATCCATTACCGGCTGTAGGATAGTTTGAGCGGTTATGGCGGTCGCCTGTCCAAAACGGCGTTGCATTAGCCGAACCAGTAGCATTTTCTCTGATTCAATACCTTTTTCCATTCCTTTTTCCATTCCTTTTTTAATGCCTTTCTCCATGCCTTCAATCCATCCCTGCTGTTTCCACTCATTGGTCCATTCCGATACACGTTGTGCCAACATCGTTTTTATCTCCGCTAAATCGTTAATGTGGGGCATGGGCTGCTCAAGACTTTCAGCGGGCAAAAGCACCCGCTTGATCCAGATGGTAAAACTACGCCTTAATCGAGTTTGCTCCGGCGTTGCCAGCCATTCTATCAAATTACTGATCACTTCGATTATATCTTCTCGCGTCGTGGAGTTTTCCAGTCGAAAAACGGCCGCAACCAGGTTTTTTAAGGGTGTCAGTTCTTTAAGATCGAAAGCGCCTTCGTCCAGCAACAGGTAGTTTAACGACGGCAGGTATTTTTCCAATCCGCCGGGGACTTTGACAATCAGGTCTTTTAACTCGGTAGCTGCATCCCAGCGTTTTTCTCCGTTGTATAAAACGACGGGGAGAATAGGCGGCAGTTGTTTCTGGGCGGTCAGCTGTTTGGTTTTTATAAGATCCTGGTAAAGCAGCCCCATGTAACTCATCAGCCGGACGGCCATGTAGGCGTCTATGGTCGATTGGAATTCAATCAGCAAATAGACGTAAATCCAGCTTTGTTGGTATTTAACCCGCCAGATCACGTCGTCTTCCCGGCTGCGCAAGTCATCGGTGATGTAGCTGCCGGATACTTTTTCAAGGGTGGAGAAATCCAGCTCGTTAACCCACGGTTCGTGGACAAAGCCTTGCAGTAAGTCGATGATGATTTCGGGTTCCGAAAACAGTAATTTATACGAGGAATCGTGGGCTTTATTCATGGCTGAATGCTAACGCACTATTTTGCTGATAATAAATGTTAATGGGCCATTAAACCAAGCGTTGTTGTCGGGCATAAACAGTATGCCCGACCTCCCGCCCGCATTTTTGTCACTTCATTTTCACCACTAACCCCGTCAGCTCTGCCAAGCTTTGCTCTTTGGATCGCTCGGTCAACTGTTCCGCAACCCAATCGTCTTTTTTGAGCTTGCCCAGGTTCGGCGCTTGGCCTGCCCAGTCGATCTTATCCTCCATCCCGCTGCTGTGCCGATTGACGACGATAGCATCTTGCCGGTCGTCATGCCGTTGCCTGTAATCGGCGTGGACGGACTGCACGATAATCTTGGCGCTCCGTTCGTCATCGTAGCTTGGGTAGCCGTGGTGCTCGCTATGCCCGAAGCCGTGATGCCAACCGTTGTCGTGATGGTCTTCGTCCTCGTCTTTTTTAGGCAATACGGTCAAGGTGATGATTGCCGTGGTGGCGAGCTTACCGTCGGAAACGGTGTAAGTGAAGGTCTCCGTACCTGAGAATTCGCGCTTTGGCGTGTAAGTGTAAGTACCGTCGGCGTTCTTGCTGAGTTTGCCTTTCTTAGGATCGGTAAAGCCCAAACTCAGCACGTCGCCATCGACATCGCCGATCAGTCCGGCAAAGTCGATGATGCCGCTGCCGCCTTCGCTCAGGGTGTAACTGGCGCCGACGGCGAGCGGGGCGTCATTCACGGGCAGAACGATGACCAACAGATCGGCTTCGCTACTCGCTTGCGATAGGTTGGCTTGCTCGGTGCTGGTGGCGACAATTTTCAGCGCGAATTGGCCGTTGAAATCCTTGGGCGGTAGGAGGGTCAGCTTGCCCAGGTTCCAGCCGGTCACATCCGCCGTGGCATTGTCCAGGGTCGCGCTGAAGCGGTTGACGCCGTCGCTCAGCGTCGCGCCGACCGGAATAGCCCCAACGGTCAAGGTTAAGATTTCGGAACCGTCGGTATCCTGCAACAGCGCGCCGATGGCCGATAGCGGAACGGCGCCGTCCTCAAAGCCGGTGTTGGCCGGGAGGGTTTCAGTCAGGCCGATGTTGTCGATCATCATGCCGCGACCATTAGACTCGCGCCGGCTCGCTTCGTTGACGATGCGGAGGGTTTGCGCCCCGCCGGTACCGATGAATTGGAAAGTACGGGTTTGCCAGTTGAGCATTGTGTCTGGGCTGGTGCTTTCGTCACTGCCGATTTTTACGCCATCAAGGTAGATGCCAATCCGGGTGAAGTCGGTGCCGTAACCCAGGTGGCCGGCGAGATCCAGGCTCAAGGTGTAGGTCGCACCGGCGAGGGTGTCGATACGGCGCTCGATGCCCAGGGTTTCGTGACCTTCTCCCTTTGCATCGTTGAGTTCGAACCAATTGCTGCCGTTGCCGTTTACGGCATTGACAACTCTGCGCTGGCCTTCGGCATCGCGCATAAGGTCGCCGCTGCTCCAGATTTCGAAGCTGCCGTGCTCGTCGTGACGGTCACGGTCATCATGGTCGTCGTGTTCATCATGGTGTTGCTCGGGCCGGGCAACAAATATCCAACCGTCGAGTTCGCGCTGCTCAAGCAGTGTCGAGTTGACGTTCCGGTTAGCCACGCTTTCCCAGCCGGTGCGGAACAGTTCGCGGCTAGCGCCGCCGACTTCGCTCAACACTAAGGCCGGGGCATCGGCCACTGCATTGACGATAAGCCGGACGGTGGCGATAGCTGAGTCGAGTTCGCCGTCGTTCAGTTTGTAGCTGAAGCGGTCTTCGCCGCTCCAATTTTCTAGCGGGGTGTAGCTTACGGTGTGGCCGGCGTTCACCACCAGGGTGCCGTGCGCCGGCTGGTCCACGATAATCAGGTTCAAATTATCGCCATCGACGTCATAATCGTTAGCCATGATGGACAGATGGATGCTGTGGTCTTCATCCAGCGTGTCGCTATCGTCCTGCGCGACCGGAGCGTCGTTCACTGCGGTGAGGGTCAGACGCACCAAAGCTTGGCCGGAATCCAGTTGGTCGTCGCTGACCGAATAGCTGAAACTGTCTTCGCCGTTGTAATCGGCCTGCGGGACATAGGTATAACTGCCGTCGGCGTTCTTGAGCAATTGGCCGTGCTGTGGATTGCCGACGCTGACGCTGAGCGTATCGCCATCGACATCGCTGGCGCTGCCAAGCAGGTTCAGGGTGATGCGCCCGTCTTCGAGCAGGGTGGCGGCAATGGCGCTAGCCACCGGCGCATCGTTGACGGGAACGATAGTCAGCATCACCGTGGCGATAGCAGAATCCAATTCGCCGTCGTTGACTTTGTAGGTGAAGCTGTCGGCTCCGTTGTAGTTCGCATCCGGCGTATAGGTAAAGCTGCCGTCGGCGGCAACGCTGGCTTGGCCGTGTTGCGGCCCGGCGACGATGCGGCCTTGCAACAGGGTGCTGTCGATGTCCGCCGCAACCGCCAGCAGGCTGCCGGTGATCGGCGTGTCTTCGTCGGCAGTCAGGCTTTGGTCGCCTGCGGTCGGTGCGTCGTTGACCGGGGTGATGTCCAGCGTCACCGTAGCAAGGTTAGAGTCCAGTTCTCCATCGTTGACTTTATAGGTGAAACTATCGGTACCGTTGTAGTTCCCATCCGGCGTGTAAACCCAGTTGCCGTCGGTGTTCCGGCCAAGACTGCCATGCGCCGGATCGCTAACAATGACAGAAGCGAGTGTGCTGCTGTCAACGTCAACGGCCAGCGACAAGAGGTCGATAGTGACCGTGGCATCCTCCGCCAGGGTTACCGCACTGTCAGCAACAACCGGCGCATCGTTGACCGGGGTGACGGTCAAGGTCACGGTGGCGAGGTTGGAATCGACCCGGCTGTCGCTCAGTTTGTAGGTGAAGGTATCCTGTCCGTACCAATTTTGCTCCGGGGTGAAACTAAAGCTGCCGTCGGCATTGATGGCGACTTGGCCGTGGCTCGGGGCGTTGACGATGACCGGCACAAAACCCGGTTGGTAAGCGTTGAGGTCGTTGGTCAGCGCTTCGATGACGGTGGGCGTATCTTCGGTAAGGGTTACGCTGTCATCGCTGGTTTGCGGCACGCCCAGGCGCAGGTCGCGCACGGTGATTTGGCTGTTGCCGGCCTCGCTGCCTTGGCCGAAGCCGATCAGGTCGAAGGACAGGTTGACGGCGGTACCGGCGGCAATACCGCCGAGGTCGACCAGGTAGGTGCGGCTGCCGTCGGCGTTGTTGATACGGGTGATGCCCGAGGCGTAGTGCTCTTCGCCATTGGCCTGGAGGTTGAGGAACGCGTCGTTGCGAGTCAAACCGGTCGCACCGAGCAGCGACAGGCCGGTGTTGGCGTCGAGCAACGCGACTTCGAAGGCATCATCCGGCCCTGTTGCCTGATCGCCCAGCGCGCTGTTGGCGAGGGTAAAAGACAGGAAGCGGTCGTGTTCGCCGAGGACGAAGACTTGGTTGAGGCGGGTTTGGCTGCCCGCCGCTTCGCTCAATACCGCCGCGCCTCCCGCCTGCCCTGAACCCGCCGAAGGATTGACGGCGACGTTGCCGGTGGTTTCCCAACCGTCTGCGCTGTTCAGCTCGCTATTAACCAAGGTTGGGTTGGCGGCGATGTCGTATTGTGCAGGAGCGTTGGCGGATAGGGCATCCCCAAACAGGCTGCCGGCGCTGTTATTGTTGCGGCGCGTCAGGCCGAGGAAGGAGATGCCGAAACCGGCGCCCAGCGGCAAGGTGGGGATCGGCGATGGCGCGGGGATGGGCGATTGGGTGCCGTTGCCGGAAACCGCAGTGCCGTCTAGCCCGGCCAAGTTTTGCTTGGCTTCCGCCACCAATTGCGCCATCAGCGTCAACTCGTCAGCCGACGGCAAACGCCGCATGCCTGGGGTTAAGGTGGTTCCCATGAAGTCATGGGCATCGGCGCTGTGCTCCAAACCTAAGGCATGGCCGTATTCATGCAGCAGCACGGACAGCATGTCCATTTTGCCAGCGGCCTCGCTGCCGGCTTTGGCAACCCATTCGTTGGGGTTGCTGGTGGGCAGGAAGTCTTCGTTCAGGTACGGGGTGTAGTCGATGTACCAGCCGTGGCCTGCGGCGTCGGTGTCTAGGGTGATGGTGGCGTTTGCGCCTTCGCCTTTTGTCTCGCCTACGGCTGCGCCGGTGAGGTTGTTGAAAGTGACAGTGGGGGTTAGGTAATCGTAACCTGGAAAAACAACAGAAAACGATGATGCCTCAGCATTATCAGAAATTTGCCAACTCCCTCTAGGAGCCTGTCCGAGAATGAGCACTCTCGCAAGCCATATTAAAGCCCCCGAAAAAATTTAAATTTTTTTGGTGGGATTTTTGGGATTTACCTAAAAACAGCTAATTGTGCATGTTATTATCGCCC
>Ga0208270_100037_pt1 | contig 102855 bp, 89 predicted proteins | sample LakWasM109_LOW13_2_FD_183925 | JGI IMG/M metagenome (GOLD analysis project Ga0208270, IMG submission 183925) | Freshwater sediment methanotrophic microbial communities from Lake Washington under simulated oxygen tension - Sediment Metagenome... | ecosystem: Environmental > Aquatic > Freshwater >...
ACTGACGTTTTTCTTCGTCGGTCAAATTGACTTTATATTTAATGGCTGGCATAACTGAACCTCACTACGCCAAAGCCAATAGCTATATCACAAATTATCGCTTCGCTTCAATATGACTGACTACTAGTCTTATATTGATTATAAGTTTTTCAAAATTGAAACAATAAGAAAAGCTACTCCACTGGCAGTTTTTTTGCTGTTGGTAAGTGCCATTTTTATGGCAACTATCAAATAAAATTAGAACTTATTCATTATGTTATTGATTCTAATTAATGTTTTATTAATGGCACGAACTTCGCTTTAGCCGTTGTAGTCTTGATACGTTCCCAGTGTGTCTTTTCGTGGCCACATTATTTCAAGCTTCGTTCAAACGTATAACCTCAGTCAGGCGAGGTAGTTTTTTAGCGAAAATGTGAAATTGTCCGCATTTTTATAATGTATTCTTTGCTAATGGATTATTTTATAAAATTTTAAGATTTATATACGGTAGTATTTGGGCTAATTATTATTTGTGGTAGCGATAATTTATAAAAATTAAAAAATTAAAAAATTAAAAAATTAAAAAATTAAAAAATTAAAAAATTAAAAAATTAAAAAATTAAAAAATTAAAAAATTAAAAAATTAATTAAAGTTTAAGTGTCCATGGTCGCTAACTGTTTTAGCTTAATAGTTTGCTACATTCGTGAATACTTAATAATTTATAAAATATTTATAAATCATATGGTTAGTAAATCTTGCTCACAATTAGGTATTGCAACTAAAGAAATAACGTAAAGCTGTAAAAATGTATTCATGCGGATGGGTTATCTCAACTGTTGTGCATTTATTGCCAGCTTAGTCGTTAAAAATTATTTTATATTTACAGTTAAAGTTTGAGAGTACTGTCTCGTTTTTTAAGTTAAAGAGACAAGCAATTATAAATAACGAGTAGCTAAATTTTTTATTAGAGTGGTTTAAGGGGAATAAAATGGCATCAATAATATCATCATTAAGTACGGCGCAAATTGCTGAGTTGACCACTTCACAAATTGTATCCCTAGGAACCACTGATATTGCGGCTTTTAGCACGACTCAAATAATTGAGCTCACTACAGCCCAAGTGCAGGTGCTGAAAACCAGCCAGATTGCGGCGATAACCACTGCTGATATTGAAGTATTGTCCACCACCCAAATTGATGTATTGACCACGGCGCAAGCCGCAGCGTTGACCACGTCTCAGATTGCGGCGTTAACCACGTCTCAAGTCCCTTCACTCCAAACTGCCGACGTCGCGGCGCTGAAGACCGGTCAGATTGCGGCGTTGGCGACTGCCAATATTGAAGTATTAGAAACTTCGCAGATTGTCGCGTTGACCACCGCGCAGACGGCAGCGTTGACCACGGCCCAGATCGCGGCGTTGACCACGTCTCAAGTGGTTGTATTGGAGACGGCTGATGTAGCGGCGCTAAAGAGCAGCCAGGTTGCGGCCTTGACCACGGCCGATCTCGCTCTGTTGGAAACTGTCCAGATCGCGGCCTTGAGCACTGCCGGAATTGCAGCCTTGGGCACTACCCAGCTTATCGAGTTGACTACTTCGCAGGTTGTCGCATTGCGCACCGCACAAGCGGCGGCGTTGACCACGGCCCAGATCGCGGCGTTGAGCTCAACCCAGGCGGTTATACTGGAAACGGCCGATGTAGCCGCACTGAAGAGCGGCCAAGTTGCGGCCTTGACCACGGCTAATCTCGTACTATTGGAAACTGCCCAGATCGCGGCCCTGAGCACTGCCGGGGTTGCAGCCTTGGGCACCACCCAGCTTAGCGAGTTGACCACTTCCCAGATTGTCGCGTTGACCACTGCACAAGCGGCAGCGTTGACCACGGCCCAGATTGCGGCGTTAACCACCACCCAGGCGAATGTGTTGGAAACAGCCGACTTGGCGGTGTTGAAAACCAGCCAGATTGCGGCGTTGGCGACCGCTAATATTGAAGTGCTGGAAACTTCGCAGATTGTTGCGTTGACCACCGCGCAGACGGCAGCATTGACCACGGCCCAAATCGCGGCGTTAACCACGTCTCAGGTGGTTGTGCTGGAGACGGCCGATGTGGCCGCGCTGAAGAGCGGCCAGGTTGCGGCCTTGACCACGGCCGATCTCGCGCTGTTGGAAACTGCCCAAGTCGCGGCCCTGAGCACCTCCGGGATTGCAGCCTTGGGCACCACCCAGCTGATCGAGTTGACCACCTCTCAGGTTGTCGCGTTGCGCACCGCACAAGCGGCGGCGTTGACTACGGCCCAGATTGCGGCGTTAACCACCACTCAGGCGAATGTACTGGAAACAGCCGACTTGGCGGCATTGAAAACCAGCCAGATTGCGGCGTTGGCGACTAACAATATTGCAGTGCTGGAAACCTCGCAGATTGTCGCGTTGACCACCGCGCAAACGGCAGCGCTGACCACGGCCCAGATCGCGGCGTTAACCACGTCTCAGGCGGTTGTGCTGGAGACGGCCGATGTAGCCGCGCTAAAGAGTGGCCAGGTTGCGGCCTTGACCACGGCCGATCTCGCGCTGTTGGAAACGGTTCAGATCGCGGCCTTGAGCACTGCCGGAATTGCAGCCTTGGGCACCACCCAGCTGATCGAGTTGACCACCTCGCAGATTGTCGCGTTGCGCACCGCACAAGCGGCGGCGTTGACCACGGCCCAGATCGCGGCGTTGAGCTCAACCCAGGCGGTTATACTGGAAACGGCCGATATAGCCGCGCTGAAGAGCGGCCAGGTTGCGGCTTTGACCACAGCCAATCTCGCGCTGTTGGAAACTGCCCAGATCGCGGCCCTGAGCACCTCCGGGATTGCAGCCTTGGGCACCACTCAGCTGATCGAGTTGACGACCTCTCAGGTTGTCGCACTGACCACCGCGCAAGCGGCGGCGCTGACTACAGCCCAGATTGCGGCGTTAACCACCACCCAAGCGAACGTGTTGCAAACGGCCGATTTGGTGGCGTTGAAAACCAGCCAGATTGCGGCGTTGGCGACTGCCAATATTGAAGTGCTGGAAACTTCGCAGATTGTCGCGTTGACCACCGCGCAGACGGCAGCCTTGACCACGGCCCAGATCGCGGCGTTAACCACGTCTCAAGTGGTTGTGCTGGAGACAGCCGATGTAGCGGCGCTGAAGAGCGGCCAGGTTGCGGCCTTGACCACGGCCGATCTCGCGCTGTTGGAAACGGTTCAGATCGCGGCCTTGAGCACTGCCGGAATTGCAGCCTTGGGCACCACCCAGCTTATCGAGTTGACTACTTCGCAGGTTGTCGCATTGCGCACCGCACAAGCGGCGGCGTTGACCACGGCCCAGATCGCGGCGTTGAGTTCAACTCAAGTGGTTGTGCTGGAAACGGCCGACTTGGCGGCACTGAAGAGTAGTCAGATGGCAGCGTTGACCACCGCCAATATTGCAGTTCTGGAGACGTCACAGATCGCTTCCCTGAGTACTGCCGGAGTTGCGGGCTTGAGTACCACCCAGCTTATCGAGTTGACCACCTCTCAGGTTGTCGCGTTGACCACTGCACAAGCGGCGGCGTTGACTACAGCCCAGATTGCGACGTTAACCACCACCCAGGCGAATGTGTTGGAAACAGCCGACTTGGCGGCGCTGAAAACCAGTCAGATTGCGGCGTTGGCGACCGCCAATATTGCAGTGCTGGAAACCTCGCAGATTGTCGCGTTGACCACTGCGCAGACGGCAGCATTGACCACGGCCCAAATCGCGGCGTTAACCACGTCTCAGGTGGTTGTGCTGGAGACGGCCGATGTGGCCGCGCTGAAGAGCGGCCAGGTTGCGGCCTTGACCACGGCCGATCTCGCGCTGTTGGAAACTGCCCAAGTCGCGGCCCTGAGCACCTCCGGGATTGCAGCCTTGGGCACCACCCAGCTGATCGAGTTGACCACCTCTCAGGTTGTCGCGTTGCGCACCGCACAAGCGGCGGCGTTGACTACGGCCCAGATTGCGGCGTTAACCACCACTCAGGCGAATGTACTGGAAACAGCCGACTTGGCGGCATTGAAAACCAGCCAGATTGCGGCGTTGGCGACTAACAATATTGCAGTGCTGGAAACCTCGCAGATTGTCGCGTTGACCACCGCGCAAACGGCAGCGCTGACCACGGCCCAGATCGCGGCGTTAACCACGTCTCAGGCGGTTGTGCTGGAGACGGCCGATGTAGCCGCGCTAAAGAGTGGCCAGGTTGCGGCCTTGACCACGGCTGATCTCGCGCTATTGGAAACGGTTCAGATCGCGGCCTTGAGCACTGCCGGAATTGCAGCCTTGGGCACCACCCAGCTGATCGAGTTGACCACCTCTCAGGTTGTTGCGTTGCGCACCGCACAAGCAGCGGCGTTGACCACGGCCCAGATCGCGGCGTTGAGCTCAACCCAGGCGGTTATACTGGAAACGGCCGATATAGCCGCGCTGAGGAGCGGCCAGGTTGCGGCTTTGACCACAGCCAATCTCGCGCTGTTGGAAACTGTACAGATCGCGGCCCTGAGCACCTCCGGGATTGCAGCCTTGGGCACCACTCAGCTGATCGAGTTGACGACCTCTCAGGTTGTCGCACTGACCACCGCGCAAGCGGCGGCGTTGACCACAGCCCAGATTGCGGCGTTAACCACCACCCAAGCGAACGTGTTGGAAACGACCGATTTGGTGGCGTTGAAAACCAGCCAGATTGCGGCGTTGGCGACTGCCAATATTGCAGTATTAGAAACTTCGCAGATTGTCGCGTTGACCACCGCGCAAGCGGCGGCGCTGACTACGGCCCAGATCGCGGCGTTGACCACGTCTCAGGCGGTTGCGCTGGAGACGGCCGATTTGCGAGCGTTGAAGACCAGTCAAATAGTGGCGTTGAGTACTGCGAATATCGTCGAGTTGACTACAAGTCAGGTTGAGGCTCTAAGCACTCGTCAGGTTGAAGCGTTGACAACGACTCAGATCTCAGCTCTATCGACTACTCAAATATCACATTTGCATTTGGGTACGCCTATCGTATTGGATTTGAATAACGATGGTGTCAAAACGCTCAGCATTTCAGCAGGCACAGAGTTTGATTTATTTGCAACAGGTAAGGCAGTTAATACTGGATGGGCTTCTTCATCAGATGGTCTTCTAGCTTTGGATCGCAATCATGATGGCAAGATCAACGACGGTTCCGAACTTTTTGGAAGCTCTACGACTCTTGCTAATGGTGAGAAGGCTAGCGATGGTTATGTTGCCTTGCGCGAACTGGACAGTAACGGTGACGGTTCAATCTCTAAAGACGATGCGGAATGGGCTAACCTAAAAGTTTGGGTAGATAAAAACTCTGATGGTATTAGTCAAGATGGTGAAATGCAGACACTTGATTCTTTAAATATCACCAAGCTTAATCTAGCTGCCGAAACGACTACCATCAAGGATAATGGTAACTTGATTGGCCTAAAATCCAGCTACGAGACTGCCGATCAAGCTAGCCACGATATGGCCGATGTCTGGTTTGTTGCAGACAAGAACCAGGATCTGCGGACTCAAGTGAGTGGCTTGACTCAAGCGATCGCATCATTTGATGATTCGCAATCCGGTACAGGAAGCGATCCTGCCAATCCGATGGCAAGTCTCTTGTCCGGTGCGCAATCGACGGCAGGAAGTCAAGCTGTTGTTAATGTAGGAGGAATAGTCGATACATTGAAGCAATTTGATAGTAACGGAAATCTGATTACTAACGCAGGCCAATCTTCAAGCACTCTTCAAGCGGGGGTCGGTGAACAATCGTCATTGGTAAATGCTCAAGATCCTACCAAAAACGGGTTCTTAGCATCATAACATTGTAAACCGGTTGTTTTTAAGAAGACGGCAAGACTGAAAGGTTTTGTCGTCTTTTTTTATGTTGATCTATATAATTTAGTATTTTGGATGGAAGACCCAATGCTCAACAATAAAACTATCCTCATAACCGGCGGCACTGGCTCGTTCGGCAAGCAGTTCGTAAAAACCATCTTGGGGCGCTTCCAGCCCAAAAAGGTCATCATCTATTCACGTGATGAACTGAAACAGTACGATATGGCGCAGACATTCAATGCGCCACAGATGCGCTATTTCATCGGCGACGTGCGCGATCAGTCGCGTCTGAAGCAAGCGATGGATGGCGTCGATTATGTGATTCATGCGGCGGCGCTGAAGCATGTGCCGGTAGCTGAATATAATCCGATGGAATGCATCAAGACTAATATTTACGGCGCGGAAAACGTGATTCAGGCTGCTCTGGCGTCAGGAGTCGAAAAAGTTATCGCGCTGTCTACCGACAAGGCGGCGAACCCTATCAATTTGTATGGCGCGACTAAGCTGGCATCAGATAAGTTGTTTGTGGCGGCCAATAACATGGTGGGTGAGCGGAAGACACGATTTTCCGTTGTGCGCTACGGCAATGTGGTCGGCTCTCGTGGATCGGTTATTCCGTTTTTCCAAAAATTGCTCGATGACGGTGCCACTGAGTTGCCTATCACAGATGAGCGCATGACCCGTTTTTGGATTACGCTGCAACAAGGTGTCGACTTTGTCATCAAAAATTTTGAACGCATGCATGGTGGCGAAATCTTTATTCCGAAAATTCCGTCGGCTACAGTGATCGGGTTGGCCAATGCAATGGCGCCAGGTTTGCCGATGAAGATAGTCGGCATTCGCCCCGGCGAGAAATTACATGAAGTGATGTGTCCGTTCGATGATTCGCACCTGACGCTGGCATTCCACGACCATTTCGTAATCAAGCCTTCAATAGTTTTCACCTCGCGGCCCGACTTTGCTTGCAACAATTTGGGCGAAATAGGCGAACCGGTTATAGGCGGTTTTGAATACAGCTCCGGCACCAATACCGACATGCTCGATGTGGAGGGCTTGCGCAAGCTGGTCGCGCAAGGATATGAGTCTTGATTAGTGAATACATGAATCATTCGTGAGGTTAGTCAGATGAATATCGCAATTATCCCTGCCAGGGGTGGCAGCAAGAGAATTCCGCGAAAAAATGTCCGTGATTTTTGCGGTCAGCCGTTGATCGCGTATTCGATCAAGGCCGCTAAGGCTTGCAGCTTATTTGATCATGTCATTGTCAGTACCGATGATGAGCAAATCCGCGAGATTGCCAATGCATGTGGCGCAGAGACACCTTTTGTGCGTCCTGCAGAACTGGCGAACGATCATGCGACTACTGTTCCTGTTATCAAGCAGGCGGTCGAATGGGTGCAGGAGCATATCGGCAAAGTCGATAATGTCTGCTGCATTTATGCGACAGCACCGTTCATTCAGGCCGACGCCCTGCAAAATGCTTATGATTTGTTGATCCGGAAAGCGGTTTCCGGGTATGTTTTTAGCGCAACCACTTTTCCGTTTCCGATCCAGCGGGCGTTCAAGGTCAAGCCGACAGGATTCGTTGAAATGTTTGAACCGAAAAACTATATGACCCGCTCACAAGACTTAGAAGAGGCGTATCAGGATGCAGGCCAGTTCTATTGGGGTTCGGCCGAGGCTTATTTGAGCGAAAAAATATTCTTTTCCACCGACTCGATGGCCTATGTCCTGCCGAGACATATGGTGCAGGATATCGATACGCCGGAAGATTGGACGCGGGCGGAATTGATGTACGAAGCGCTGAAGAAAAACGGCGACATCCAATAGAAATGACTGGGCCAGGTTTCATTGCATGGCCCATCTTCCATTTTTTATGGTAAAGACAAATGATCGTTCAAAAGAAATCCTGTGGCATAAAGTGTTGTCCCTAGCCTGTTAGATAATGAAATTTTAGTTATCCCCTAAGGAAGCGCTGATTAAGTCCTTCGACAGGCTCAGGATGAACGGTAAGTTGTTGATTCCGTTCGTGGTGAGCTTGTCGAACCATGAGCGGAATCGATTTGATCAGCGCTTCCCTAAGTCGAGGCCTCACGTGCAGCTTTAACGAAACGGGACATATGAAGCCTGGAGCCGACAACTGCAATGGGTACAATAGTTGGTAGCCGGCTTGTCACAGAACATAAAAATATTTTCAAGTAGTACTATAATACTTACCGCTTCCATTCATTTTTGTTAAAAAACTTTGACTACCCACATACTCGTTACCGGCGCGACCGGATTACTCGGCTGTGCTTTAGTGCCGGCGCTCGAAGCGTGCGGACATACGGTAACACGACATGGATTTCACGCTACGGCGCAGGTGCAGGCTGATCTTTGCAACTATGCTGAAACAGCCGCTATGCTGGCGCAATATCAACCCGATTGCATTATCAACCTGGCGGGATTGACCAATGTCGATACCTGCGAGCTAGACCCTCATAGCGCCTACCTGCTTAATGTCGTTACAGTCCAAAACCTATGTGGCGGGATTAAACAGGAATCTCCCGGTTGTCATTTAATACAAATATCGACCGATCAGCTCTATGACGAGCCCGGCCCGCATAGGGAGTCTGAGGTCATGATCCGCAACAGCTACGCCTTTTCCAAGGTCGCAGCGGAAATTGCGGCATCGAGTGTTCCCTCGACCATTTTGCGGACCAATTTTTTCGGACGCAGCCGCTGTACCAAGCGAGTCAGTTTCAGCGACTGGATTTATCAGAACTTGCAACAGGGCTTGCCGTTGCAGGTGTTCGAGGATGTCCTGTTTTCTCCGCTCTCAAGTCCGACCCTGTGCGATATGATTGAACTTGCAGTGCAGCAGCGTCCGCTCGGTGTTTTTAATCTAGGAGCGCACGATGGCTTGAGCAAGGCAGACTTTGCCTACGCATTGGCGGAAGAGCTGGGCTTGCCCAGCCAGACCATGCGGCGTATCCATTTGAATGAAATGCCCTCATTGAAGGCGCATAGACCAAAAGACATGCGCATGGATAGCACCCGATTCGAACAGCAGTTCGGCCTGCGCTTACCTAAACTCATTGATGAAATTATCTTAATACGGAGTCAATACCTTGAATAAGCCTGATCGCGTCTTGAACATAGCCGGTAAACTGATAGGCGATGCCTATCCGACCTATTTCATTGCAGATATTGCAGCAAACCATGACGGCGACCTGGAGCGCGCCAAGGATTTGATCTTCATGGCCGCCGAGGCCGGTGCCGATGCCGCAAAATTCCAGCATTTCAAAGCCAATACGATTGTCAGCGATGCCGGATTCAAGGCGCTCGGCCAACAAAAATCGCATCAGTCCAAGTGGAAAAAAAGCGTTGTTGAGGTCTATCAGGACGCCAGCGTACCCTTGATGTGGACCACGACACTGAAAGAAACGTGCGACAAGGCGGGTATCTGTTTTTTCACCAGTCCTTACGATAAGGCACTGGTCGATCATATCGATCCTTATGTGCCGGCATTCAAGATCGGCTCAGGTGACATTACTTGGCTGGAAATCATCGAACATATTGCGGCCAAGCAGAAGCCCTACATTATCGCCACCGGCGCCTCCAACATGGACGACGTGCATCGGGCGGTCGATGCCGCATTGGCCATCAATCCGCAAATCGCGCTGATGCAATGCAATACCAATTACACGGCCAATCTGGAGAACTTTCGATACATCCAACTGAATGTGCTGAAAAGTTACCGTGCTATGTATCCCGACATGGTGCTCGGCTTGAGCGACCATACGCTCGGCCATAGCACGGTGCTGGGCGCTGTTGCGCTCGGTGCCCGGATGATAGAAAAGCACTTTACCGACGATATCGGGCGCGACGGTCCCGATCACGGCTTCTCGATGAGTCCAGGTGCTTGGCGTGCTATGGTCGAGGCGACCCGCGAACTTGACCATGCGCTGGGTAACGGCATCAAGCGGATTGAGGCAAACGAAGTCGAGACTGCCGTACTGCAACGGCGCTCAATCCGTTTGGTGCAGGATCTAAGTGCCGGTACTGAATTGACGCGCGACCATTTGACGATATTGCGCCCTTGCCCGGCCGACGCGATTTCCCCCGCGTTGATCACGCAAGTAGTGGGCAAACGGCTTTCACGCGATCTTAAATCCGGGGAGTACCTGAAATGGAACGATCTCGCATAGCGATCATCGTTCCTGCCTTGAACGAGGCGGCTACGATAGGTGCGGTACTGGCGCGGGTCAAAGAATACGGTCTTCCAATCGTGGTCGACGATGGTTCAAGTGACGCGACGGCGGCGCTCGCGCGTGAGGCTGGCGCTGAAGTGGTCACTCATCAGCAAAATCGTGGCTACGACGGCGCTCTTAATTCAGGCTTCGCCCGCGCCGCAGCTTTGGGCTGCGCGTATGCGATCACAATCGATGCCGATGGCCAGCATAATCCGGCGCAATTACAGGAGTTGATCGCCTACCTGAATCAGGATTACGAACTGGTGCTTGGCGTGCGCGACCGCTACCAGCGTATCGGCGAAGTGATTTTCGCCTACTGCACCAAATGTCTGTGGAATATTTCCGATCCTTTGTGCGGAATGAAAGGTTATTCGCTCGATCTTTTCAACAAAGCCGGTCATTTCGATAGTTTTCAATCGATAGGCACCGAGCTCGCAGTGCGTTCTTTGGTTAACGGCTGTCGTTATATCGAGATGCCGATCCTTACACGCGACCGCCAGGATGAACCCCGTTTCGCACGTAAATTCGCGGCGAATTACAAGATACTGCGCGCGATGACGATACTGGTGTTGCGCTACAGCATGAATAAATTAAAGAACTAAGTGATGGCTGAAAAAACTCCCGTTAATGTGGCAATCATCGGTTGCGGCCTGATCGGCGCGCAATGGGATGCGTTTGTTCAGCAACCATCGGTATCCCTGACTCATGCGGCCGGATTTTCGAAGCATCCTGATGCCTGCTTGGTTGCGGTTTGCGATCAAAACATACAAAAAACCGAGCAAGCGGCGCAGCGCTGGGGCGCTCGGGCCTATACCGATCAGGACCGGTTGTTTGCCGAGAATCCGGTCGATGTGGCGGTCATCGCCACTTCCAGCGCGGCGCGTTGGTCAGTGGTTAAAGCGGCGCTGGCGGCCAACGTCAAGGTATTGGTAATTGAAAAACCGCTCGCGTCGACGCTGGCCGAAAGCAGGAAGCTGGTTGCCGAGATCGATGCGGCAGGCATCAAATCGGTGGTTAATTTCTCCCGCCATTGGGATCCCAGCATGCGCCGGTTGCGCGATAGCTTGAGCCAAGGCGAGTTCGGCCCGATTCAGCGCATTGTCGGTACCTACGGTAAAGGCATTTCCAATAACGGCTCGCATATGATCGATTTGGTCGCTTTCCTGTGTAACGCCAAACCGGTTAAAGCAAGGGCCTTAGGTTCGCCGTTGGAACCGGGTGAGGCGCTTTGGTCAAGCGGCAAAGATCGTGCGCTCGATGCGCAGATCGTCTTTGCCGATGCGGCAGGGAAGCAGTTTCATCTGACCATGATTGCTACCGACCAGACGGCTTTTACCTGTTTTGAATTGCGCGTGATCGGCACCCGTGCGTTCTGCGAACTGGCGCTGGGCGGGAGAAAAATCACTTACACGCCGGTTCGGGACGATCCGCATTACGCCGGCTATACGATTCCCGGCGAACCGGAGGCTCAATCCGCCAGGGGGATGGAAGCCATGGACAGAATGGCCGATGAAGCGCTGCAACTTGCGTTGGGGCGGATCGGAGAGTCCAGCTGCGATGTGCATACCGCGCTGCTGACGGCCTTGACCGTTGAAGCCGTCAATCTGTCGGAGTCGGAAGGCGGAAGCTGTATAGAGATAGCTTCGTTGACTACAGAATAATGATGAAGGAGAGATAGTTTTGGCTGAATTAGCAATTGCAGGTGGCGTAGCCACACGGGCTCAGGCGTTTCCGGTTCGGCGCACAATGGGCGAGGCCGAGAAACAAGCGGTAATCGAAGTCATGGACAGCGGCGTATTGTCCGGCTTTTTCGGCAGTCCCGGCCCGCAATGGCTGGGCGGTTCCAAGGTTCAGGAGTTCGAGCGCAAATGGGCCGACAAATACGGTTTCAAACATGCGATTTCGATTAACTCCTGGACCACAGGATTGATGACCGCTGTCGGCGCGATCGGGATCGCTCCGGGCGACGAAGTGATCGTGTCTCCGTACACGATGTCGGCCAGCGCGACCGCGATCCTGTTCTACGGTGGCATCCCGGTCTTTGCCGACATCGACCCGGACACATTCAATATAAGCGCCGCCAGCATTGAGCGCTGCATTACTCCGCGCACCAAGGCCATCATGGTGGTGCATATTTTCGGGCAAGCCGCCGATATGGACCCGATCATGGAACTGGCACGGCATCACCAGCTTAAAGTCATTGAAGACGCGGCCCAAGCGCCGGGCGTTCATTACAAGGGCAAGCCGGTCGGCGCGATAGGCGATATCGGCGGTTTCAGCCTTAACTACCACAAGCATATCCATACCGGCGAAGGCGGCATGCTGGTGACCAATGACGCACGACTGGCGCAACGTTGCCAATTGATCCGCAATCACGGCGAAAACCTGATCGAAGCCCAGCAGGTCGAAGACCTGACCAACATGATGGGATCGAATTACCGGCTGACTGAATTGCAAGCCGCGATTGGTTGTGCCCAGCTTGACCGCCTGGACGGCTATTTGACGCATCGCCAACGCTTGGCGGCCTATTTCGGCGAGCAGTTGGCCTCGATTGCAGGATTGACCGCGGCCAAGATCGCCGACGGCGCCGAGCATGCTTATTATTTATATCCGGTTAAATACGACGCCAAAGTGACCGGCATTGCGCGCAATGTGTTCGTCAAAGCGGTCAATGCGGAACTGCCTCTGCCTGAAATCTGGGAACAAACCGGCTGGGTCGAAGCCTATGTCAGGCCGCTGTATCTGGCGCCGATGTACCAGAAAAAGGTCGCGTTCGGAACGCCTGGCTTTCCGTGGAGCATGAATCCTGAGGTCGACTACAATTATAAGCATGGCATCTGCCCAGTGGTGGAGCGCATGTACGAGGAAGAACTGATCTATACTCCGTTAATGCGTGAGCCGCTGCTCGAAAGTGATATCGATGATTTCGTCGCGGCGATCAAGAAAGTCTTGTTGAATAAGGCCGAATTGCAGTCGCTGTGAGCATAAACCTGTTCAGCCGACGGTAATTTTTACTGCACGGATTCACGCTGTTTTGCTCTCACTAATATTACAAGCCTTGTTGAAAAAGAAGCGGAGAAAAATCAAGTGCAACATCTTAACTTGCGATTGACAGGGCAATTAGTGACGCTAAGGCCGTTTGCCGAAGCCGATATTGCCCAGCGTTATATCGATTGGCTAAGCGATCCGGAACTGATGAAATACAGCAATCAGCGCTTTCGCAGCCATAGCGCCGACAACTGCCGCGACTATCTGGCGTCATTCCACAACAGCGATAATTTATTCATGGCCATTATTTACGACGGACAATTGGCCGGCACTATGACCGCCTATGTTTCATCGGTCCATCAAACGGCCGATATCGGTTTATTGATAGGAACTCAATCTCAGGGGAAAGGCCTGGGGAAAGATGCATGGGTGGCGCTGATGGCGCACCTGTTCCGGTCGGGCATCAGGAAAGTGACCGGCGGAACCTTGCGTTGCAATAGCGCAATGGTGCGCATCATGGAGAGCGCCGGAATGCAGCCGGACGGGATCAGGGTCGCGCAAGAGCTGGTCGATGGCAAGCCGGAAGATATTCTTTATTTCGCAAGGTTTAATTCCCCGTGTACGCTGCCTTAGACGCTCCAGTCGCCGTTGTCGCCCATGATGCAGGGGCCGCCAACCATATTTTCGCTTGGCTGAGGACAAGCGGCCACCCCAATATTATTCCCTGTCTAGCCGGGCCTGCTTTGACGCTGTGGAAACAGGAATATGGAAAACATCCGCAAACCGAGCTGGCCGATGCGGTCGCCGGTTCTAAAACCTTGCTGAGCGGGACAGGATGGGCCAGTCATGTCGAACACGATGCCCGGCGTTTGGCACGCCAACTCGGCATCAAGTCGATTGCGGTGATCGACCACTGGACTAATTACCGGGAGCGTTTTATCCGGGATGGACATGAAGTTTTACCCGATGAAATCTGGGTCAGCGATGCTTATGCCCGAGAAATGGCTGAAACCATATTTCCGAATATCAAAATTGTGCAACAACCCAATGCTTATCTTGCTTATCTGGTCAGCGAAGTCGAGCGAATCGAACAGTCCGGAACACCGGAAGCGGACGACAGGTTGCTGTATGTGCTGGAGCCGATACGGCAGGCCTGGGGAGATTCCGAGCTGGCCGGCGAGTTTGCCGCGCTCGACTATTTTGTTGAAAATTTGCATTGTCTGCAATTGGGGAAAGACGTGCAGATTCGCTTGCGGCCGCATCCATCCGATCCAACCGGCAAATACGATCAATGGATTCGCAAACAAGGAAATCCGAACATTATGCTCGATTGCGCTCCGACTTTAGCCGAATCGCTGGCTTGGTCGACGTTGGTAGCCGGTTGCCAGACTTATGCAATGGTGACAGCGTTGGCGGCGGGGCGCAAAGTCATTTGTTCGATTCCGCCGTGGGCACCGCCCTGCGTATTGCCTCACCCTGAAATTATCAAATTATCCGCTTTAATACCACCAACATTCTCCGATCAGAATGTAAAGAATGAATCACGCTAATAAATGGGTCTCATATGAATACTACTAGTTACGGACAGCCTCTTTTTCCTGAAATGCGCTACTGCGCCCGCTGCTGCATGCCGGAATCGAACGAGGGCATGCAGTTTGACGAGATGGGCATTTGCCAGGCTTGCCAGTCTTCGGAACAAAAAATCCGTATCGATTGGGTTGAGCGCGAAAAAGAGTTGGCGAAATTGCTCGATTATTACAAAAGCTTGAACAATGAGTACGATTGCATTATCCCTATCAGCGGCGGCAAGGACAGCACCTTCCAGCTTCATGTGTTGACCAAGGTTTACGGCATGCGCGCGCTGGCCGTGACTTTCAGCCATACCTGGTTTAGTGAAACCGGAAAATACAATCTCCAGAATTGTCTGGAACAGTTCGATGTCGACCATATCATGTTTTCACCCAGCCGTTCGCTGGTTAACCGTTTGGCGCGTCAATCGTTGTTCAAGATCGGCGACGCCTGCTGGCATTGCCATTCCGGTGTCGGTGCATTCCCAATGCAGATTGCGGTCAAATACAAGATTCCGCTGATGATCTGGGGCGAGTCGATCGCCGAAACATCCGGCCGGGCCACGCACCGCAATCCGGTACGCAAATTCGACCGCGACTATTTCACTAAAGTCTCGGCCAAACGCTACCCGGAAGAAATGGTTTGCGACAGCATCAGCCTGCGCGAAATGGCCGCATTCCGCCTGCCTTCTGTTGAAGAAATTGAAGCGGTCGGCGTGGTCGGCATCCATCTTGGCGACTTCATCTTTTGGGACGATGAGCGCCAGATGGAGTTTGTACGCGATGTTTACGGCTGGCGCGAAGACAAGGTGGAAGGCACTTATAAGCATTACAAAAGCGTCGAATGCAAAATGGCGGGCGTGCATGACTATGCCAAGTTCCTGAAGCGCGGTTTCGGGCGCGGCACCGATCACGCCAGTGTCGATGTGCGGGCCGGTTTACTGACGCGCGAAGAAGCGTTTGAACTGGCCAAGCAAAGCGACACCGAGCGCCCGCCCGCGCTCGACTGGTACCTGGAAATTACCGGGTTTAGCAATGAAGAGTTTGACGCGGTGATGGCGCAACACCGGCGCGATCTGGGCATCGCAACATTGACCGATGAAAAATTCAGTGCAGCAATCGAAAGCTATCGTAGCTCGCAGGTGAAATCATGAATGCACAAACCGAGATGAAGCAATTATCCGAATACACAGCGACGCAATTAATCGACCTGTTACAGGCACGGGAGGTCAGCGCGACCGAAATAACCCGCTCCTGTCTCGACAGCGTAGCGCAACATGAGGCCGACATTCACGCATGGACTTATCTGTCACCGGAACTGGCGCTCAAGCAGGCGGAAGAAGCCGACCGCAAACTGGCATCCGGCCAAGGCGGAAAATTGTGCGGCGTGCCGATCGGGGTTAAGGATATTTTCAACACAGCCGATATGCCGACCCAGATGGGTAGCCCGATCTGGAAGGATTTCACGCCTGGCAATGACGCGCGCGTCGTGCATTACCTGCGCATGGCCGATGCAGTGATACTCGGCAAGACTGTGACCGCCGAATTTGCGGTGCATGCTCCCGGCCCGACCTGCAATCCGCATCATCTTGACTATATTCCCGGTACTTCGTCCAGCGGTTCGGCGGCGGCGACTGCCGCGCATATGGTGCCGATGGCGTTGGGCACCCAGACCGCAGGCTCTATCATTCGTCCGGCCAGTTATTGCGGCGTGTATGGTTTTAAGCCGTCGTTCGGGCTGGTGCCGCGCACCGCGATGTTGAAGACGACCGACTCTTTGGATAGCGTCGGCGTGTTCGCGCGCTGTGTCGACGATCTGGCGCTGTTGTTCGATACGATTCGTGTGCACGGCATCGATTTTCCGATTGCCCATGCAATATTGAATGATCCTGCCCGCCAAACCCGGGGCGAGCGTCCTTGGCGTGTCGGTTTGCTGCGCGGCCCGAAATGGGATTGCGCGGAAGACTATGCACAGCAGGCGCTGCTCGACTTCGGTTCCCGTCTGTCCACGGTTCCCGAACTGGAAATTGAAGATGTTGTGCTACCCGCATCGTTTCAGGACGCGCATGAAATACACACGACGATTTACGACCGTTCACTGGCCTATTATTTCAAGGAAGAGTTCGTCGCCCAGACTTTGGTCAGTTCGATCATGTACGACATCGTCCAGAGAGGGAACCAGGTAACGCTGGAGCAATACCAACAAGCGTTTGCGGCACAGACCGCGTTGGCTCATGAACTCGACGATATTCTGAAGCAGCGTTACGACATCATCATAGACCTTTCTACCGGCGGCGAAGCCCTGAAAGGCCTGGACTCCTGCGACCGTCCCGACAACTGCCTGATCTGGACCTTGTGCGGAGTGCCGACGATGAACTTGCCGGTATTTACTGGTCCTACTCAATTGCCGTTCGGTGCGCAGATTTACGCCCGCCGTTACAACGACTATTTGCTGCTGGATTTTGCCCGCCATTTGCAGGCCCATGGGGTGATTGGCAGCGATACCAATCCGGCGCCCACATTCAGGCGGTAATTCTAACGTTACAAATGCGTCCGGAGCGGCCGCACATGCTGGAACAGCTCTATGTAATTCCTGAATTGCGTATTGCGGAATGAGGAAAAGTTCATGGGATTGGACTTGAATCCTTTCAATCTACGCAAAATCGCATCGACGCTCTCCTGCGGTACGACGTTGGCATTGACCATCGTCAGTTCCGCAGGCGACAGCGGTTTAACGACCGGATTGAGTATAGGGACCGATTGCTTGAGGAAATACAGGGCCGCTGACGTCGGCGTATCGTACATCAGGCACAGGTCGCAATTCTCGACATGCTGATCCATTGATTCAGCCAGGTTCTGGTGCAAGGTCGCAATATCGAGCCCTATTTCCCTGGCCAGCAGAGTCATGATCGAGTAACTCGGCTTGCAGCGGATTTTTAATGCGATATCGTTGTCCTTACACCACGCGACAATTTTCCGGATACCGTCCAGATAGTCGGCCCATCGGGTGTAGAAAATGCCGTTCAGCGATTGCGCGTTCAACAGTAGCGAAACGGTTTTGATGCCTTCGCTGGTCAAGCTTGAGCTGCTGAAAGTTTCGGGATAAATAATCGCCTCGTTGATAACGTGCCTGCCGTTGGCGTCGAAAATGTCTCGGCCCTGAATTGGGTGGGTTAAAGCTACGATATTGTCGTATTTGAACTCAATGTCGGCGCTGGTCTTGGCGTGAGGCAATAATAAGACGGGTAGAAAATTTTCTTTTGCAAAAGAAACAATAGGCCCGTGAAAGCCAGCGTCATGATCGGACAAGAGTATTTTTGACGGCTTCGAACGCTGGAAGTGCCGGTTAAGCTGATAATAGGTAACGAGCTGGGCGCGATAGAGATTGCTGATATATGCGATCTGGCGTGTACGGTACAACGGTATGACAATGTAGGGCTTTAAAAAGCGATCCAGGGTCGCCGCCAGTTGTTCCGAGAAGATATTGATTTTTTCCCGGCTTTCCTCCGGCAAAGCGGCAATTGTTTGTTCGGCGCTGATCAGGCCCAGATTCTTGTGCGCCTGCACCGGGGTGGCGAAATATCTCGCCTCAATGTTAATCAGTGTCTTTCCGCTTGCCCTGGCTTCTTGGTCGAAATAACTGAAGTCGTACATGCATGTCGGCAAATGAGTTAAAATCTGCTCAAAATGGTCATCGCTGTTTTCGCCGGATAGGTCCGGTATCAGATCGGTATTGTCCGGTTTTTCTCCGTAGCTATAACCCGAAAACTCGATCTCATGGCTTTTCAGGTACCACAACAGCAAAAAGGACGGGATGAAGGAGTGAAAATAATAGGCGGCAGGATTGTCGCAGATGAAAATATGCACCTTTTTATGGGCAAATAGGCCACCGAGTTGATCCCACAGTGCGGTATACCATTTGAGTGACATAAAAAGATAATACAGGTTCAGGTGCTGCCATGAAGCGATTGATACTTCGGGTACAATAGCCCTGACAGCCAGGTCGAGTTCAGCTTCCAGCGCGAATGCGGTCGCGCGCGCATCGGCGTCAAGTTCATGATAGAGCGGGCAGTTATCCCAGGTGATAAGCTGGATATTTTTGAGGCTACTGGCCGCGACGAGGTCGAACAGCATCGGATCGAAAATATAAACGGTATATGTCGGCAAGTCTTTGGCTATATGTTCGGCGGCAGTGATGTCTCCAACATTGATAATGACAATCGCATTTTCCATATTCAGCATCTATCGTTGTTAAGTAATATTAAGAATTTGGCGTTGACCGGTATAGCCGCCTATCAAGCGGAAAAGAGGATACCGGCAGGGCTGAGTGCGTTTAGCGTAGCCTGTCGCGCAATGTGGCAAAGGCGTCGCGATAGTCGGCGAAGCCCTGTTCTTTCATCGCAATTTTTAACGCATCGCTCAGCACGGCTTCGAGTTTGAACTGGTTCAGGCGGCTGGCCGACCATGCCGTATTAAAAGTGTTATAGGAGCGTACCTGCCACTTGGTATTCACGGTCAGCAATACCGATGCGATGCGTTCCATCAGGAATACTTTTCTTTGCACCGCGCCCGGATAGGGTGTTTCATGTAGCAGCGCCTGTTTCAAGTCGTTATCATCGGCACCTTCGCAGATGGCGAACAGTTGTTCGTTGATATTCAGCCATTCGCGCCAGAACGCAGGCCGTGCGACAAAGTAATTACTGAATATGATCTGCCGCGAATCCATGACCAGCGTAGCGAGTGTCAAAGGCATGTTGATCGCCTGGAAGAATGCCTCGCTAGCCGCAGTAAAACCGGCCTCAAACAGTTCTTCCTGTTCGAAAATATTAAGGAAAAAAGCACCCATGTCCGGTTGCGGGCTAAAGGAAACCAAGTCTGCGTCAGGGCTGGCGCTTTGCACGAACCCGGTTACCTGTTCATGAGTCAGGCCGACTTTTTCCTGAAAGCGTGGCGAGAAGAAGCCGTAATAACTGTCATCGTCCAGCGTTTCTTCGAGCAAGAAGTTTCTGATCGGCCAATACTCGCGCCAGTCATTCCGCTCTGAGTCGAGGTTGTTTAATATCCCGTATCCTGGAGGGACTGATTGCAATGTTTCCGGGGAATAGGCGATATGATACAGGTTGACTTGATTCATAAATTGGAGAGGTTCGGTTGTATTTTTTTAGTATAGGTTGGTATCAGTTAACCGCGACCGCCCTGACGACATATTGAAACGGGATCGCGTCCTGCACCGCCATATCGGGATCGGCGCCGGATGCGCTTGCGATTTGCCGGATGCCGGCGATCATCTCTTCACTGGGTTGTTGAAGAATCCGCGAAATCATTTCCACAACCTGGAAGCCGTTGGCGTTAAACAGGTCGATTATGGTGATCCGGGTCAGCCAGCGTATATGGGTGCGATCGAGCAAGCCGGAATCCTGATAAATGAAACGGCCGGAATTGAGTGTGGACTGGATTCCCCAGTATTGCGCGTTAGGGATGCAGGCGATCACTTCAACACCGGAGCAGGCATTTTGCTTGATGCGTCTTAATAATTGCCAGGGATCGTAGAGATGCTCAAGCGCGTCGGCAAATACCCAGCATTGGGCGTCACCCAGCTTGCTGAAAGTTTCGTCCGGCAGTTTTTCGACATTGCCGTAGATAACTTCCGTGCAATGCTGTTTCGATGCTTCGGCGTAGTCTTCATCGATCTCGATTCCCACATAACTGCATGCCGGGTTGATGTTGCGATAAGCTCGCGCCAGAGCGCCGCTGCTGGAGCCGACTTCGACGATACCGGTGAAATCGGCGCGCATGAAGTTGAGCACATCCACGTTGTGGACATTGTTTATTGGTGTCTGTTTGATCTCTTGAGTTGTTTGCACGGCGATCTCTTTAAAAATGTTTTCCAAGTCGCGCACAAACTGCGGACTGTCAAATAACGAACAGCTTAAACGGTTTTCTTGCAATTGACGCTTCATCGCGGCGATTTGGTCCGGCTGCCCGGCCAGATACACGGCTTTGTCCTCGTATTCTTGCAGGTCGTAGGTGATCAGTTGCGGCAAGTCGACGGCCATCAGCAAGCTGCCTGCCATGCGCGAGGAGAATGTACGGCCGACGCAGGTGAGCAGCGGAAGCCCGGCCCATAGCGCATCGCTGGCGGTCGTGCCGGCATTGAACGGTATCGTATCGAGAAACAAATCAGCGACTTGATAGCGCGCTAGGTACGCGGCGGGGCTTACGCGTCCGGCAAAGAGCAGCCGATCCGGATCGACGCCCAATCGTTGCGCATTGGCGCGTAAGTTGTTGCGTACCGATTCATGATCGGATACTAGCCATAACACGCTACCAGGTACGCGCGACAGGATACGCATCCAAGTCTCGAAAACCTCTTCGGTAATCTTGAAATTATTGTTGAACGAGCAGAATACGAATGCGTCGTTCGGTAAATCGCAGTCGTCTCGGGTCGGGCACGGGCCGATCTCGCGCTGGCGGTCGTTGATCTGGAACGAGTGCGGCATATACAGCGGGCGCTCGGTGAAATAAGGAGCGAGTTCCGGCGGTAATACGAACTTGTCGGCCACCACATAATCAATGCAAGGCAGGCCGGTGGGGCCGGGAAAGCCCAAGTAGGTGATCTGCACAGGCACCGGACGCCAGGAAAGGATGTTCGGGCGAGTGCCCTGCGTCAAGCCGTGCAGGTCGACCAGGATATCGATTTCATGTGAGCGGATGCAACGTGCCGCCTGCTCATCGCTCATCTCTCCGATGCGGATGAAATGATCCATCGCGTTGATGATGCGCGCCCGGATAGGCGAGCCGTCTTCACTGCTCCAGCAAAAGCCGTAGACTTCGACCTTGGTACGGTCGTGCAATTCAAAGAGTTCCGCGGTCAGGATGGCGACCGCATGCGCATGTAAATCGGACGACAGATAGCCGATCCGTAACCTTTTATGTGCGTAACCATTCGGATCGGCGAGGGGATTGAGATGGGTATCGACGTGTTCTTCGACGTAATTGCGCGAAGCGGCCAGTTGGCGCGCCGGGTCATTCGAGGCGCTCAGCATCGCAAGCGCCGAGGTCGCTTGCTGCATGTCGTCCGGCGCTACGCCGTCGATTTCGCAATATACCGGCCATTCGCATTGCTTCTGCCGCAAATGGACAAAATGGGTCAGCACTTTCGGCTGTTTCGGGTCGATTTTCAGGCTTTGCGCCAGCATTTGTTCAGCTTCCGGCAGGCGTTTGAGCAATTCGAGCAAACGGCCGAGATTATTCAAGGCTTGCACGTGCAGAACGGGATCAATGTCGGGTTTGCGTCGGGCAATCGTAATAACGTTGCGCCAGAGGGCGAGCGCATCTTCAAATTGGCCGTGCCGTTCGAGCAGCGTGCCCAGATTCAGGTGCGCTTCGATGAAGTCAGAATTCAGCTCGAGCGCGCGGCGGTAAGCCGCTTCCGCTGCAACATCGTCTTTCGTATCGTTCAGGCAAACCGCAAGATTGAATTGGACGGCATATGCGACGGGGGACGTGGTATGCTCCAGCCATGAGCCGTACAAGGCGATGGCTTGATCGGAATGCCCGCAGTCTCTAAGCCATTGTGTGGCCGAAAACAATTCGGCGATGGGCAAGGAGGCGTCCTGTTCAGCCAGACGGGTCGCCAGCTTCATTACGGTGTCCGGCAGGTTGTCATTAAGTGCCTGATGCAATTGCCCCAGATAATCAGTCGGATTGAATGTCGTTTCAAGTTTCATGGTCTAATGTTTTCGCTCTAAGGCCGAGGTTGCTCTATTTTTCGCTGGCGGGCCCAGTGCAAGCCTAAACCGTGGTCATAATATAACAATCGGAAGGCTTTGAATACTCTGTTTCCGGGACCGAATAGGTCTGCCTGAAAACCGTTTACGCAGTGCGATAATATTGAAGCGCGCCACATTTAAGAGTAATCGCCCTGATGTATCTAGAATAGAACTTTCCACGAGGATCATATCCGTCTTGGTTAATAGTTAAACCCATTCGTAACATGTATTGATCAAGTTTCTGGGACAGGGAGATCGATAGGAAAAATGGCTCATACAACTCAAGTTGCTTGAATTAAGATATTGCTGGGCCAGCATCGCAAGTTGACATTTTAAAATATTGGATTTATAGTCAACTCAGTTTTCACGTAGAAGACTCATCGCCAGCCATGTCTCCCGACTAGCCAGCTAATATTTCCAGTGATTGATTTCGCCAACAATTAGGCATCGGGGAGACGTTATGACAAAGTCGTGTTTTGTCTGTCACATCGCGGTATTTACCGCAATTTTGTTTTTCGGTTCTTCAAAAATTTGTCTTATTGAACACTCGAACCGTGCACTGACTTGGAAGCGACAGCTTTGCAGCTGGTTTCGATATTCCTCCGGATGGAGTCTACATAAGGAAGACCTTTTTGTCGAATTCGCGCGAGAAAAAGCAACACTCATCGAACACCGAATTGGGTTGAGCTAAATTAAGCGAAACTTCCTATGAGTTTATACCGTATAGAATCGCTGGAGGCACAGGCCGACCGCTTTGAGGGAGAAATTTTACTCGCTAGATCGTGGTCGTCATGGGTTATTTTTTGGTTGGTATTGGCACTTATTTTGGCAACAATAGCCTATCTTTTTTTTGCCTCCTACACAAAGAGAGCCAATGCTCTAGGGATGTTGATGCCCGGCAGAGGCGCCATACTGATCGCCGCTCCCGCGCCTGGCATCATCTCTGAGATTCGAGTGGCGGAGGGGCAATTTGTACATGCAGGCGACTTACTTTTTACGTTAAAGGATGAGCGTCATTTTTCATCATCTATAAACCATTCAACAACAATGGATAACCGATTCGCAGACCGTGTTGAAGACGCGTTACGAGATGAAGAAGAGGCAAATCTACGAGAAAAAGAACAGATGGCTATATTGTCCAAGAAAAACGATTTGGCTCTTAGCCGGCAACTGGAGGCAATAAAAGTCATGATATCGGATGTTAGGCAACAATTAATTCAACATAACCAAAGGCTGGCTTTGGCAGAGCAAAAGTTACAAAAACACCAAGGCTTAGCGGTGTCCGGTTTTATCGCTAAAGACAAAATAAATGATGAAGTAGATAACTTAGCGTTGCTACGTGCCCAGGCTTTGGAGTTAAAACGAAATGGTGATGAATTAAATCGAAAAATGCTTGAACTCGAAGATGAGCGGCGCACCGCGCCTGAGAAAACACAGATTAATATTGCCAACATTGATCAGGATTTAAGCTTGCTTCGTCAAAAAATGCAAGAACGGTATATCCAAAATCAATTATCTATTGTGGCGCCAGTGGATGGCATTATTACCGGAATTACAGTTCATCTAGGCCAAAATGCAGATAACCAAGCTTTGGCAATACTATTGGCCGAAGGCGCTGAACTTACCGCACAATTATATATAACGACGCGAGAGGTTGGTTTTGTCGAGGTTGGCCAAAAAGTCCGTCTTCGGTATCAGGCATATCCTTACCAAAAATTTGGTCAGTATTCGGGTTCGGTAATCGCCGTGTCGCAAAACCCCGTTGCATCGAGCAGCTTACCCAAAGTATTTGCCAATACGCCGCCCGACGATTTTTACCGCGTTACTGTAAAGCTCGATTCGCAGTTTGCCATGGCATATGGTGAACAGAAAAAACTAGTCTCCGGTATGCTTTTGGAAGCAGACATTGAACAAGACACGCGAAAATTGATTGAGTGGATTATAGAGCCACTTTATGGGTTAACTAAATACAACTAGGGGGACGATATGACATATATCCATTTCGGGGTAGATCGACAAGAGTTTTTTGACAATGTCTATGGAAATAAATGGCTGTTACAGCGCCAAGCGTTGCCCGAGTTACGCTTGACGTGGAAAAATGTCGATTTTGCACTTTATGCATTAGAAAACGCGAGCACGCAGATCAAACTATATAAAGAAGGGGCTGTTGATCCAAGCCAATACACTGAAGTTTATTGGGAATTAGGTGAACAGCGCACTAGGATAGTAAAAGACATTCTTTATCGCTATCTAAAAGATGGCGCCACGCTCGTTCTCAATAAACTTCAATTGTATATGCCTGAAGTTAATGATTACTGTATGGATGTCGCGCAGTTTGTCGGCGAAAAAACCAATGCAAATTCCTATATCGCTTTCGGTGGTGAAGGCTCATTTGGAAAACACTGGGATACGCACGATGTGTTCGCGTTGCAATTGATTGGCAGGAAACGCTGGTGCCTGTACCAACCCACGTTTGAATTGCCGCTGAACCACCAAACCAGCTTAAATCACAAAGCGGAATGTCCACCGGAACCAGTATTGGACACCGTGCTTGAAGCGGGCGACATGCTTTATATTCCACGGGGATGGTGGCACGAAGCGTTACCTATCGAGGGAGAAGAAACATTTCATATTGCCATTGGTACGTTTCCACCGAAAATGCTTGATTACCTGATTTGGTTATCCGTTAATCGATTACCCGAGTGTATTGAAAGCCGTCAAGCTATCAATCCGTATCCGGAAACAGCCGGGCCGCTTAAAGACTTTGCGCAAACTACTCAAGCGTTGCTAATGCAGCCGGAGCATATGGAAGCATTTCGCATGGCGTTTGCAGAACAGCAAAGAGTAAAGTCGCGTTTCAGCATCGCTGGAGTATCCCCGGCCGCGGCTAAAGACAGCCAGCAAAGCGACTCCGCGTCTAAAGTTAGAATCAATTCTTTCTACCCTCTATCGAGCGGTCAGGAATCGCTTTTAGTGAACGGCTTTAAACTTAACCTGGATTCCATAAGCAGCAGTTTTTTGGCGGATATCGGCTCATTTAAAGATATTCAGGACAATCATATTAACGATTTTGACAATATGTCGGAAAAGCAAATGCAGCTGTTAGAGCAACTGTCTGTATTAGATGTTATTGAAATTTCATAAGAAAAATCTATCTAAGTTTCCTTGCAAATTATTTATAGCTATACCGAATACAATTAAAGCGATTGTATTTTTTCTTAACCAAAATGATGAAGATGAACAGGAGAAAAATATGCGTGAATTAACAATTTCAGAAATGGAGATTGTCGGAGGAGGGGTAGACTGGGACGAAGTAAGCGGTGGGTTAGCATTTGTAGGGACCGGATCGGATTACTAGTAGCCGCGCCTGAAATAGGCGCCGTCACCCTTGTGGCGGCAACTGCAGCCATAGTCTTAGGCGGATTTGCTGTAGGTGATGGCTTGGTTGAAGGCGGTGTTTTGAGCAGCGGAGGGAGTGGAGATGGTGATGATAGTTAATTATCATTTATTTACTTAACACTACATCATTACCACTATGAACGAGATACAAATCTATTTATTATCTTTTGGCCTTATTCTGATCGTAATTACGATCATATTAGCAAAATCTAAATATATCAAACCGGATTCAGAAACAACGAAAAAGAGAGCACTTTGGATCAGCTTAATAATTATCTATATAAGCCTCCTAATTCGTTTCGTATTAGATTTTTTTCGTGATTAATACGGATACGCTGTACTGTTTAACACCACTACAATTGGTTCGGTGGTCGATTAATATACCGGGCGAATTTTATTAAAATGCTAAAAATTGACAGGAGAAAATGTATGCATGAATTAACAATGATTGAGATGCCTGTTGTCGGTGGTGGGGCTATGTAGGAGCCGCGTTTACTGCGGGGTATACGTTAGGCCAATTATTAAACGAGCACACTGATATTCAAAAATTCATTGCGGAAAACATAGGCACGGTAGTAAACGCTCTGAACACAGGTACCTTAGTAAACGCCCAGTCTGGAGAAGATGGTGATGGTCAATGATAATTCGAGTCGCTTTGTCTGTAAGAAATTTTGCATAGCGGTAACCGTCGTAAGATTTCTAGCTTTATTCAGTGTCGTGATGGCTTTAAAAGCCGTTGCTAGGGGGGGCGGTTTGGGAGCGTCTACAACTAACGGGAGCAGGTTTTATACTTTGGTTTTCAGTTTTTCATATCTATGAATTAACGCAGCCCATTCATGGAGTTGCTTACTTGTTTAGGAAGCGTAAGGCTGTGACCGTTTTACATCGCATTGAATGGATATTCATTTGTCTATTTATATTCGGAACACTAGGTAGATTACTAGTATAGCAACTTATATTGTTGCTTAGTTTCTACTCACAAGTGCAATTCCGATTTGATGTGCTGTAAAGGGACTAGGGCGTAGCGTGAGATTTCAAATTCGGCACAATGCATTTGATTTGTTGGGCCTTAGGTGTCTCTGCATGGCGAAGATGGTGATGGCGGGTAGAGTGTAACGCTTTACTCTACAGAATATTTGTTGAGGGCTCGTGAAATGATTTACCTAGTCGTTAGCTTGTCGTTTGCTGCAATAGTATTCGCTATTTCTTTGGATATGTTGGTTAAAAGTGCATTGCGTGAAGCCGTGAATAAAATAACCAGAATCCAATTTTTACTTCATATGCTCAATTCCACTGCAATTTTAATAGTCGCGTGGTCTTATTTAAGGGATTGAATTTCATTTTTAGAGGGCCCTAGGTCCGATTAGTGAAACGTAATTGGAGGAATTTGGAGCCTTTATTCCTCCGATTACGCTATGGACATTCCACCCATGAGATTAAAAAACCGGTGTAAAACATTTCAATCTTTTGCCTTAAGTCTCAGTATAACCGATTCAACACGCTACGGAATTAAGCTCATTTTTATATCCGACGTATTTCAATAAACCGGGTTATTGCAGCCTCTAGGAGCACTTGTTGTATGGAAGACAATTCGCTGTTGGTTTTCCAAAATTGATTGCTGCTTGATCTATTTACTATGTTTCGATTTATTATCCAATCCTAGAAAGGAGTTTTGTCCATGAAACGCTGTCGTTCAGCTCTTATAACATTTTTGATGCTGGCCCTCGCCTGCACGTTAACAGCGCACGCTACGGAAAATAATACAAACAAGAGCGCCGCCGAGAAATACGGCGCGATCGAGCGGCAATTCAAGAATGGTTTCCGGGCGTTGTTGGTTTCCGATGAGAAGGCCGACAAAACGGCGGTGACGCTGGTGTACTTTAGCGGTTCGCTCGCCGATCCGGAAGGAAAATCCGGCCTTGCGCATCTGGTGGAGCATTTGCTCTTTAATGCACCTACTACACAAGGCAATCATTCGCTGGTCAGCGAGATGGCAAGTCGGAACATCGCTTACAACGGCAATACCAGTTTTGACCGCACTATCTACCACTCCGCCTTCTCCGCCAATCAGGAAGTACTGAACTGGCTGCTGGAGCAAGAAGCGTTGCGTATGCACAAGCTCACGATGACCGAAACGGATATTGCAAGAGAATTGTCGGTAATATTACGAGAAAAGGAAATTGTCGATAGCAATCAGGCGCAGAAATTAACTCAGCAAATACTGCCTGTTGCGACTCATTTCGCCCCCTATGCGCGCTCACCGGTAGGTAATGAGGCCGAATTACGCAGCATTACGTTAGGCAATGCACGAGATTTTTATCGGACACATTATCGCCCCGATAACGCTCTGCTGGTCATTACCGGCCGGTTTGACGTTGCGGCTACCTTAAAGCAACTGGAAAGTCATTTTGCTACGATTAAATCCACGAAAACTAAAGCGACACCAAAATTGAAACCTGTTGCTCAGTTTGAAAGCAGCGATTCGCAACGGATCTTTCGAGGCGAAGGTGACGCATCCTTGGTCTCTCTGTTTTATCCCCTGTCTGATTCGTCCAATGTCGGGAACGCCGCAGCCTTAAATCTTTTGAGCGGGATCCTGGCAGGTTCGCCCGCCAGTCGCCTGCATGAATCGTTGGTCGGCTCCGGGCAGGCGACCGCAGTAGCGGCAGCGCCATTGATATTGCGTAATGCAAGTGTATTTCAAGTGACGGCGCTCCCTCTAAAAGCTGATGCTGAAACACTGGAGCAGCTCCAAAATGCCCTAGTCGCGCAATTGAAATCCCTGGGCGATACACCCATCACCGAAATTGAATTGGAACGCGCTAAAGCTTTAATCCGCAACAACGCGTCACAAGTGCGCTCTCAATCCGCCGCATTGGGCTATCGGTTGGCTGAATCGGCATCCAGCGCGGACTGGAGGCTGTGGTTTGAAAGTATTGATGCAGTCCAAAAATTTTCCTTACCGGAGATTCAGCAAATCGCCAAAACGGTTTTCCAGCAGAGCGCTCCAGTTGCACAGTTGATGACCAATCACCACGCGACGAGCGCTGTGACGGAGAAGGAATCAGCTGTGCAACTCGCCACAGTAGGCGGGCCGTATCCTATTAACGCGCCGGCGCATCCGCCGGAAGCCGTTATTCCCGCAAGCAAAGACTCGACGGCGGCGCAACTCAATGCGCAAATCGAGCGCTTTACCATCAACGACTCGCTGGCAGTGGCCCTGTGGCCAAAGCCGATACCGACTGGTCGCGTGCAGGGTCTGTGGAATCTTCGTATGGGGACGGCCGAAAGCTTGTTTGGCAAACGTATTTTGGCGGATATAACCGGTAGTCTGTTGGCCCACGGTTCGGCGGAGATTGACCGCTTGCAACTTTTCGATCGATTGGTCAGTTTGGATGCTCGCTTGTCAATGACGCCCGTGGATGACCGATTATCCATTCGCTTTGATCTGCCCGCTAAATCGTTACACGACTTTCTTGGAATTCTGATAGATGTCCTTAGAAACCCGGCACTTCCGGAACAGGGATTCAAGGAGGTAAGGAACCAGTTACAAGTCGCCTACCAAAGTCAGGCAACAACACCGCAAGTCGTCGCCGAAGAAGCCGTGACGGCATTGACCAGCAATTACCCTATTGGCGATATCCGTCGAGATCCAACCAAGGCGGAATCTCTCGCTACGTTAGAGGGTATTGAATTGAACGATGTAAAAGCTTTCCATGATAATTATTTCGGAGCGAATGGGGAGTTGATGCTATCTGGAGAATTTGACGCGAAGACAACACGCCAGCAGTTGGAGAACCTGTTGGGTCCGTGGCGCAGCAAGCAGGCTTATCGGCGACCTCCGATGCCTTATGCTGCATTAATTCCCGGTCAGCATTTTCTTGCCGTACCCGAGGCAGCGCACGGTATTTACACGGCACAGCTCAGACGGCCATTGCAAGCGGACGAGACTGACGCGCTGGCGTTAGCGCTTGTTAATTTTGCGATGGGTGAGGATGCGCTTCAGTCTCGCCTTGGTCAACGCCTGCGTAAACAGGAGGGTATTTCGTACAGCGTTGCTAGTAAGGTGGGCGTTTCAGCGTTTGAACCGCGAGCGACCCTCACTATCAATGCTACCTATGCTCCGTCCATGCGACAACAGCTCTCAAAAGCCGTGCATGAGGAGTTGGCGCTGCTGGTTAAAAGCGGCCTCACGGATGCGGAGTTCAACAGCGCGAAAGCTAACTGGCGCAATCGCAATGACCTGAGCAAACTCGATCATGACAAGCTCTTCGGTAAGCTGAATCTGTTATTGCGCTTGCGGCGCGATATACAGTACTACTCTGACGTCAATGCCCGCGTTGAAGCATTGACCCTTGCTCAGGTAAATGCCGCGATTGCTCGCCACATTAATCCCGATCAGTTGCTCGAGGTTTTTGTCGATTCCGAAATTGGCGAGGCATCGAGTACTTTAAATAACACAAACGTTGTATCGAAAGGAAATTCACCGGAAGACAGACCATAAAGTTCACGTATCGGCACAATAACAAACTATCTGGTAGCTGGATTTAATAGGGGCGTAGGGCAGAATCGAGTAGCGTATTCCGCCGTATGAGATTTCAAATTCAGCGCAATGCATTTCATTTATTGCGGCTACGTCTCTATCGAGCGGTCAGGAATCGCTTTTATTGAATGGCTTTAAACTTAATCTGGGCTCCTTGAGCAGCAGTTTTTTGGTGGATATTGGCTCAATTAAAAATACTCGGTACAAATCATATGAACAATTTTTGACAATATGTCAGAAAAGCAAATGCAGCTGTTAGAGCGTAAGCATCTATCGGCACCACCTGTCAATCGAACTAACCCTTTGATATATGAATAAACTTAGCTACTCGCATAAATCTTCATACTTGCAAAGCACGGCGACCGAGTGTGGCTTGGCCTGTCTTGGCTATATAGCCGCTTGCTACGGAGCTGAGCACGATATGAGTGACTTACGAGCAAAATACCTGGTTTCGTTACGAGGAACCACTTTAATGGATTTGGTCCGTATCGGATCATTACTTGGTTTTTCGTGCAGGCCGGTGCGTCTTGAGCTGATGGAACTGAAAGATCTTAATATTCCATGCATTTTGCATTGGCAAATGAGTCACTTCGTAGTTCTCAAAAATGTAACACGTAAACATATAGTTATTCATGACCCTGCAAAAGGCGAACGTAAACTTACCTTCGCTGAAACCAATAAGCTTTTCACTGGCAGCCATGGAACTTACGCCCTCGCCTGACTTTGAATTTGTCGCGCCCAGACCACGTATTCCGGTAGGTAGACTTGTCGGAAAAATAAAGGGTCTATCGCGAAGCCTATCTCAGATTGCAGTGTTGGCTGTCGCACTACAAATTTTCGCGTTATTCACGCCAATTATTACGCAGTGGGTCGTAGACAGCGCCATTGTTTCGGGTGACCGCGAATTTCTGATGGTATTAGCTGCCGCCTATGTGCTGACTGCTATTGTCAAAATTATACTGCAGGCGGTTAGAGGCTGGCTGGCAATTGTGCTGTCAACGCAATTTAATCTTCAATGGGCGGGGCGAATCATCGGTCATTTGTTGAGATTGCCTGTGCATTGGTTCGAGGTACGCCATACCGGCGATGTAGTTTCAAGATTCCAGTCTATGCAAGCCATTCAACAAACCATTACCGGCAAGCTGGTGGAAGTTATTCTTGATGGTGGATTTGGTTTGATTGTTTTAGCTGTGATGGTGTTATATAGCGCCAAATTAAGTGCTTTTGCCATTGTTGCAGTTCTTTGTTATCTACTGATTCGAGTCGTCCCCCATGGCATCTATCATCGTTTGAATGATGAGGCATTGATCCATGAAGCCAAAGCGCAAAGCCATTTCCTTGAAAGTATTCGGGCTATACACACGACCAAATTGGCAGGGCTAGAGGATCAGCGGCGGGCACGATGGTTGAATTTATTTGTTGCCGGGGTTAACAAGAGAGTTAGTGCTCAAAAAATGACATTGGGATTTTCTATCGGTTACGGAGTGGTATTTGCCGCCGAAGCAATTGCTGTTTTGGGAGTGGGCGCGATCATGGTAATGGACAATGACCTTACTGTTGGTATGCTGATGGCTTTCATTTCGTATAAAGACGACTTTACTGCTCGAATGCAACGATTTATCGACAACCTGATGTCCATGCGCATGATCAGTCTGCACGTGGAGCGTTTATCGGATATCGTGCTCGCTGACAAGGAATATACGGAAGGTTATTGTTCGGAATGGGACAAATATCGACAAGGTGGTTTTAGCCCGATTATCGAGTTTGACAAGGTCGGTTTCCGGTATGGCGAAGGAAGCTCTTGGGTATTACGTAACTTTACAATGAGCATCCGACCTGGAGAGCACATCGCTATTATCGGCGCTTCGGGTTGCGGTAAAAGTACGCTCGCCAAGTTACTATTAGGCTTGCTCGAACCCACCGAAGGCAAAATAAGGATAGATGGCGTTCCTCTGGCACAATTCGGTATTGCAAATTGGCGAAAAATGGTCGGAGCTGTATTGCAAGACGATCAGTTATTCTCGGGAAGCCTACAGGAAAATATTTCGGGATTCGACTTACAAAGCGATTTGGAGCTTGTTAAAAAAAGTGCGCTACTAGCGGGAATCCATGAAGAAATTGCAACCCTGCCAATGAGCTATATGACACACGTTGGTGATATGGGAAGTAGCTTTTCCGGTGGGCAAAGACAAAGAATCATAATCGCCCGCGCACTGTACAAACAACCTTCAGTGTTAGTTTTAGACGAAGCAACGAGCCACTTGGATGTTAACAAAGAACGGAGCGTTAGCTTGGCGATTAATTCTTTGAATATCACCCGATTAACGATTGCCCATAGACCTGAAACGATAGCTATGGCTGGCAGGATTATTTCTCTTGATGGTAGTATTTATGACGAGAGGCCTGGCAGCTCTGATTGCTATGACGAGAATCCGGACAGCTCTGATTGCGTAGCATAATTAAAAATCCAATTCAATTTTGTCAATTAATAGTCCCAAAAGCTTTTGCATGGTTATGTTAAAATTAAGTTTATGAATAAATCCGAACAACGAAGCCAAAAGCGAAAAGAAGTCGTCGAAGCTGTAGCGGTGCGTAACGAACCCATAAGCGTGGTGGCCTGTATTTTTAACATTCCAATCCGGATAGTGCTCGGTTGGCTGGGGCCGATATTAAATGAAGAAAATCGCCGGGGACGGTTAACATTATCCAGACATTGCTAGATAATGAACGCCGATTAAAGCTATCGAAAAGCAGCGTATGCCGATTGCTCGGACACTTTGGCCTGAGTCCGCAACGGCCGATTTATAAGTCTTACCAACATCCCGACAAAGTTAGGGACTATCTGGCCGAGACCTATCCAAAGGCCGTTGCTGTAGCTAAAAAAAACCGAGCTCGCCTGTACTTTGTCGACGAGGCGGCGTTCCGTAGCGATGCGCACCGAGGCACGTTCTGGGGCAAGGTCGGAAAAACTCCGGTGGGCAAGGATGGTGGTGAGCGGTTCAGCTTTAAGCTAGTCAGTGCTGTTTCTGCTCAAGGGAACCAGCATTTCAACGTAATCGACAGGACGATGGACGCGGAAAGGTTTATTGAATTTCTAAAAAAGCTGCGCCACGATACCGGATGCCCTATCTTCGTTATTGTTGACGATGCAGGGCACCACCATAGCAAGAAAGCCGGCCTTTTTAGACACTCAGCGCGGGGAAGTCACGACGGCGTATCCAATCAAGAATGAAATGGAGGCCGCCATGCAATCCATCAAAGAAAAAACCGAGTTGGTGGAGAGTTTTCCGTTTGTCGGAAACGAAGTATGCAGGAGGCTGATCATGAACATTGTGTCAGAACTTTTGAGACGATAATAGCTATCGTGTAAAACGGCTTTTTAAAGTCATCAATGCATCCAACCCAAAAATAAAAATTGCATGTCCATTAATATAATCAAGCAAGCCGTAGCCAATTATTTATCTGGTTTAATCGTTATTTTTTTTATCGGGATTTCACCTGCCGCATACGCCCAGGATTTGTTGGAAATCTTTGAGCTGGCGCTGCAAAACGATCCTGTTTTGAAACAAGCGCGTGCCAGCCAGCTTGCGATCGGCGAATCAAAAGACCAAAGCGTTGCGAATTTTTTACCCGATGTTTCGGCGACGGGCATTAGCAACCTGAACCGCTTGGCTAATAAAAGGGCAACTTATCAAGGCAGCGGCGTACAGAACTATTCTGACAACAATTTTAATGTGAACTTAACCCAACCCTTGTTTCATTGGGAACACTGGATACAGCTGAGTCAATCCGATAACCAAATTGCCCAGGCCGAAGCGGATTACCAGACTGAACTGCAAAAGCTGATGGTTAAAATCACTGAGGCTTATTTCAATGTCTTATCTGCCGAGGACAATCTTGAATTTAGCCGCTCGGAAAAACAGGCGATTGCACGACAGCTCGAACAGGCCAAGCAACGATTTGCAATCGGCCTTATTGATATTACCGAAAGTCGTCAGGCTCAAGCCGCTTTCGACACAGCCACCGCCAATGAAATTGAGGCATCCAATAATGTCGATAACCAAAAAGAAGCGTTAACAGAGATTATTGGCGGACAAGACCTCGAACTTAATAATATGGGCGAGATCATTCCACTCACCAGGCCGGAACCGGATGACATATCGATATGGAGCGATTCTGCCGAAGTCGGTAATTTCAATATCATTTCAGCGTTTAACCAGATGGAGTTTTCTCGAAAAGCGATTGATTTACAACGTACCGGGCATCTGCCGAAATTGGATTTGGTTGCTTCTTTGGGCGAATACGATACCACCAGCCAGTTTGGTTTACGAGGATCGACAGAGATTGTAGGCGTGCGTTTAAATGTCCCTTTATTTGAAGGCGGTGCGGTAAATTCCAGAACCCAGCAGGCAATCTATAAATACGAGCAGGCAAAAGAGCAATTAACGGCTGCGAAACGGGCGGTCAATCGTCAGGTAAAAGATGCTTATCGGGGAATCACCACCAGCATTAGCCGGGTAGAAGCACTGAAAACCGCAGTCAGTTCCGCTGAAGTCGCCGTGCAGTCAACTGAAGCGGGTTTTGAAGTGGGCGTCCGGACCTTGGTTGAAGTATTGGACGAGCAAAGAAACTTATATCGGGCTAAACGGGATTATTCGCGCACCCGCTATGATTATTTGCTGAACAGCATCCGGTTAAAACAGGCATCAGGTAATCTTGCCCAAGAAGATATTGAACAAATAAACCATTTATTGGTGGCAAGCCCCGCTTCAAGGTAAAAATAGATTGGTTTCTGCCTTACGATAAATAATGGTGGGGGCTATTCGACCTTTTCCACGTCAAATACCGTGCCGCGAACCGCGATGACTTTTACTCTGGTGTTTATATCGCAATCTTCGCCGTGAACTTTCCAGATCGAATCGTCTACTTTTATTTTACCTTCGCCGTTTTCTATCGGTTTGTAAAGGCTAAAGATTCTGCCGATGTATTGAGCTCCGCGTTTATTTAATAAAGGATGGTCTGTTGTTATGGGATGTTTTTTGCTGTAAAGCTTCCATGCGGTAATCAAAACAACGGACAATACGGAAAAAATAGCGACCTGTAATTCCATACCGATTGCAGGTATCAGAAATAACAGGCATCCGGTTATAAAACCTGATGCCGCCATCCAAAGAAAGAAGAAGCCGGGAGCTAGCAGCTCAACCACTAACAAAATGAGCGCTAATACCCACCAGTTCCAAAAAACAATTTCCAGTTCAGCCATGTTAACTCTTTTTAGCCATGGCTTCTTTCGCCAGTTCGCTAATGCCGCCGAGAGCTCCAATCACACTCGACGAATCCAGCGGCATAAAAACCAGTTTGCTGTTGTTAGCGGCGCCAATCTCTTTCAACGCCTCTATGTATTTTTGCGCGACAAAATAGTTAATGGCCTGGACGTCGCCTTTGCCGATTGCTTCCGACACCATTAACGTTGCCCTGGCTTCAGCTTGGGCCAAGCGTTCGCGGGCATCAGCGTCGCGGTAAGAGGCTTCTTTACGGCCTTCGGCTTCCAGGATGGCCGCCTGTTGCGCACCTTCGGCGCGTAAAATCTCGGATTGTCTTAAACCTTCGGCTTCAAGAATGGAGGCGCGTTTCAGGCGCTCGGCTTTCATTTGCCGGCCCATGGCTTCGACCAAATCTTTGGGCGGGGCAATGTCTTTTATTTCGATACGGGTGACTTTGATGCCCCACGGTGTGGTGGCGTCGTCGACAACGGACAGCAGCCGTGCATTGATGTCATCGCGGCGGGATAACAATTCGTCCAGGTCCATCGAGCCCATCACGGTGCGGATATTGGTCATCACAAGATTCAGGATGGCCCAGCCTAGCTGGCTGACCTCATAAGCGGCTTTGGCGGCATCCATGACCTGGTAGAAGATCACCCCGTCGACAGTAACCATTGCATTATCTTTGGTGATGACTTCCTGCGACGGCACGTCCATTACCTGTTCCATCATCACCATTTTTTTACCGATACGGTCGATAATCGGCACGATGATATTCAAGCCCGGCGTCAGTGTGTTGGTATATTTGCCGAAGCGTTCGACTGTGTATTCCATGCCCTGAGGAACCGACTTGACGCTCATAAAAACTATCAAGACAGCAAAAATCAATAATGCTAAAACAAAACCACCCATGGAACCCCCTGACTTTTGTTATATGAAAAAACTCAATAGATGAGAGTTTTTTGATGCGGGATGTATCAACGTCTGTCAGCCGACTAAGACAATCCATGCCAACAATTCAGACCCTGATAAAGTAAAACCGTTAAAATAACATCACGGCGTGTTGCAAACAGCCGTGCAACTAATAATAATATAAATCTATCTAAATGTAAGTTAACGAGTAATTATAATGCTGATAACCGCCGCTTTTCACACAGGGATCTGGACCCTGCTTTTTTTTATTGTCGGAATGATTAAGCCGAAATGGCCTTTATTCTTTTTGAAAAAACCGGACAGATTTTTAGTTTTGATTATATCGACCGTCTTGTTTATGGTTTCCGCTACGCTTTATGGTGAAGGCAACCGTCAAAGAGCTTTAGAGGAAAAAACTGTTAAAGAAACTGTTTCCAAAATCATGGAGCCGTCTTCCGCTCCGGTTCCTGTCCCTGAAGTTCCCGCGTCCAAGCCAAATCCTCCGAAAAATTAGTACACTTCCATCAGCGGGTTATGTAGTTCCGGCCTTTCTGTGATAAAAATCGCCGGAACAACCGGTCTAAGTACATTATTTAAAGCATTTGCCGCACAGGCACTGGGTTTGGCGCTTACATTGACTCTGGCCTGGATGTCGCCTGCTCTGTTTCACGGCGCATGGCGATTGGCGCTGGTGCAAGGCGTAGCGGCTGTTTTATGGTCCCGCACATTACGCCAGCCGTATTGGTGGGTTCCGATCCATTTACTGTTTCTGCCTATGGCAATCGCCATGCTCACCTTGCAGTTGCCTTCCTGGTTATATCTGCTGATCGTGCTGCTGCTGGCGTTGGTGTTTTGGGGTACGGTCAAGGGCGATGTGCCGCTGTTTTTGTCTTCTACTTCAGTAGCGGATGCGGTAAGGGCAATTGTTGAACGGGAAAATGTCCACGCATTCGCCGATCTTGGTGCGGGAGTCGGTTCCGTGGCGGTACCGATTGCGCAGAGCCGAGCCATGATGGTCGATGCGTGGGAACGTGCGCCGCTGCCGTGGCTGATTACCTGCTGGCGTTGCCGCAAGTTGTCGAATGCGACCGTAAAACGCGCCAGTTTATGGGATTCTGATCTGGCCCGTTATGGAGCGGTGTTTGCTTTTCTTTCTCCGGTAGTCATGGCGGAGCTGGGCGAGAAAGTCAGGCGTGAAATGCGCCCCGGCAGCTTGTTTATCTCTTCATCCTTTCCGGTACCGGATTGGCAGCCTGAATCGATAATAGATATTTTAGATAGACGAAAGACTAAGCTTTTTTGTTATCGGGTATCAACTGCTGATCATCCGCGACAACGTTTTGAATGATTAAAGCATTTTATTCACCACGAAGAGCACGAAGTTTTTATTTCTTAGTGTCTTCGCGGTGAAGTCTTCTAACTTATTCTCCTGTAGTCTTTTCAGGTTTTCAGGTATTTCCACCAAAACCAGCTACGCACATGCAAATAATTACGTATCGGCGTTTTGACCAGCAATAGCAACAAACCGATTGAATACAAGCACCAGACCGCGGCCCATTCGTTGGGATTGGTCGTAGTCAGCCAAGCCAGGAACGGTCCGGTAACAATATAATAGGCGGTCATTTTCCACGAGCCGTAGAAAATAGGCATTACAAATGCTGCGACAACGTACATATTGAATAACATCAGATTTGCCGTAGCCGGGATTTCCCAGGCGATATGCCAGTCTCCGGAAGTAGAGCAGATCCGCCTGCCGCAAAACGGTACATTAAACGACTCGGCATATTGGCTGAACAGGATAAAACGGGTTTTAACCTCGTAACAGAATGGAGCCCATTCGAACGGATATAGGCGTATCAACAAGCAGACCGTGGTCACCAGGCAGATAAAATAAACCGATGCGGAAATCTTGTCCCTGATTTTTTCGGGGATAAAATACATCGACACCGCATTGACAAAAAACGGCTGGAAAGCGATATGAATATAGCCTAACAAGGTTGCTACCTGATTGCCCGGATTAGAGCAGTCGTCAATTACTGTATAGGTATAGGCCTGTAAGGCTTCCATTAACGACAAGAAGCCCAACGCATAACAAAGTGGGGCAGGTTCTTTTTTATAATAAAAATAAGCAGTACTCGATAATCCGATAGTTGCTAATACAGTCGAGGCTTCCCCGCTCCAGCACATAGTCTTTCCGTTATTTTATTAAATCCGAATGCTCAATTCAGACCGCTTGGTTTGTTAATTATCCCTGATTATAAAAAGAGGATAAGGTTTGGATATTCAGCTCGGTTTAACAGTTTTAAACCCCAGCAATAAAACCGACTGCTTCAATGCCTGCAATCGCGCAACGCTCGTCCTGGTCGGAAATATCGCCGCTGATACCGACTGCGCCGATCAGATTGTTTTTGGTATCGCGAATCAGGACGCCGCCCGGAACCGGCATTATTTTTCCATCCGCCATACTTAATAAGGCGTTCATGAAATCGGGCCTCTTTTCCGCCACGCTGGCCAAGCTGCGCGATGAGATGCCCATGCTGACGGCGCCCCAGGCTTTTGCGAGAGCAATTTGTTCCCTGATCATCGTTGCGCCGTCTTCCCTTTGCATGGCTTTTAGATGTCCCGCCGCATCCAACACTACTACGGTAATCGGTTCCATGTTTAATTTACGGGCTTTATTGGTTGCTGTGTTAATAATGAGATTAGCTTTTTCAAGTGTTAGTGATTTCATCAATTGTTCTCTTCTTGTTGAAGGTTTTGTTATTTTAATAGCGGCAGCAGTTGCGGCCATACTTTATCAGCAATAAACGGCTGCCCTTTGGCATTGGGATGCAGACCGTCTAGTTGCATCATATCCTTGGTCAGGGCGACATCTGCCATAATAAAAGGCACATACGAGACGCCCAGCTCCGTAGCTAATTGTGGGTAAATATTGTAGAAAAGATCAGTATAGCGCTTACCGTAACTGGGCGGGATTTTCATGGCCAGCAATAATATTTTTGCACCGGCTCGTTGAGCCCGATGGGCAATTTCGGCAAGATTGTTTTTTATCAATGGCGGCGGCAAACCGCGCAAGCCGTCATTAGCGCCCAGCTCAATGATGACGATATCCGGCTTGTGCAAGGCCAAAGCCCGGTCTATACGCGCCAAGCCGCCAGCCGTAGTATCTCCGCTGATGCTCTCATTATGAATAATATAGCCGGTGGCTTTTTCATTCAGTTTTTGCTGCAATAAAGCCACCCAGCCCTGAGAGACTTCAATTCCGTAACCGGCACTGATACTATCTCCCAAGACAACAATGGATTTGGCCGTAGCGGTCATCGACGTTAACGAGATTATCAAGGCAAATAGAAACCTGGTCATTATGCAAACTCAATCATTAAACAACATTATTGACCGCGCCTGCTCACAGCCGGACTGCGGTGTACATCCCATCCCTGATATTATAGTAACGGAAAACCTGAGTAAATCGGTAGCCACGTCCGATGGAATATTGCATATCTTGTCATCCATAGATTTGATAATCAAATCCGGTGAGAGTATTGCGATTGTCGGCGAATCCGGTTCAGGCAAATCGACCTTAATCAGCCTGCTGGCCGGATTGGATACGCCGACTTCCGGGACTATCAGTCTGGATGGAAAATTATTAACAAAGATGGACGAAGACGGCAGGGCGGCGATGCGTAATGAGCTGATAGGCTTTGTGTTCCAGTCCTTTCAATTGCTGCCGGGATTGACCGCATTGGAAAATGTGATGTTGCCTTTGGAATTAAGCGGCGATAAAAACGCTAAAGTTTCGGCCTCAGCGTTATTGGATAGAGTCGGCCTGTCGCACCGTTTATCGCATATACCCCAGAAACTTTCCGGCGGCGAGCAACAGCGCGTGGCGCTAGCCCGCGCTTTTGTGACTAAACCCGCAATCTTGTTTGCCGATGAGCCGACCGGCAATCTGGACAGCAAAACCGGTACCACTATTATTGATCTGTTGTTCGAGCTTAATTTGGAGAACAAGACGACGTTAATTCTGGTGACGCATGACCAAGCCCTGGCGGCTCGATGCCAACGCACCATTAAGCTGGATTCCGGGCGCATAGTGGATAATTAAATCCATGCAATGATTAAGAAATTTTCATCACGAAGACACGAAGGTTTAATGATCATCAGGAATAGGGCGTTTCATAATGACTACAGATCATAATTTCCATGAAAATCCAATTATTCCCTGTCCCTTTCTTGTATTCGTGCCCTTCGTGGTAAATTCAAAACATAAATTTTGTGGACAGACTTATGACACGTTTTAATTTGGCATTGCGGCTATTATGGCGCGACAGCCGTTCCGGCGAGTTAACCATACTGATACTGGCTCTGATCATTGCAGTCACCAGCTCGACCGCCATAGCTCTGTTTGCCGACCGGTTGCAACGCACTATGGTTAATCAGGCTGCGGAGTTTCTGGCGGCGGATTTAGTGATCTCAAGCCCGGCTGCGGTTCCTGCCGAATGGTTGTCCAAAGCAACAGAGCTCAATCTTGCTCAAGCGCAAACGGTTGAATTTTCCAGCGTGTTGATTGAGCATGACGAGTTATTACTGGCGAGCATTAAAGCGGTCAGTTCCGCTTATCCGTTGCGCGGTTTTTTAAAAACCACCACCCCGGATTATATCGCCAGGGACGGTGAGTATGCCGCTAGCCAGTCGGGAGCTGGCGCGGCGTCGACTGAAACTGTCGAGCACACCGGCCCAAAACCTGGAACGGCCTGGGTTGATAAACGCATCCTGTCGGCGCTTAAACTTAACCTAGGCGAACCGTTAACGGTCGGAGAAAAACAACTCATCGTCAGCAATGTCATTACTTACGAGCCCGATAAACGAGGCGATTTTTACAGCTTCTCCCCACGGGTGATGATTAATGCGGACGATTTGCAAGCTACCGGCATTTTGCAGCCGGGTAGCCGTGTCCGTTATTTCTTTCAGTTTAGCGGCGAAACCAAAAGCTTAACCGAATTCCAAAGCTGGCTCAAGCCGCGGCTGAACCCATCCCAGCGTATTATGGATATACATGAAGACCGCCCGGAACTGGGTTCGGCGCTGGAACGTGCCGAGCGTTATCTGGGCTTATCCAGCATTATCGTTATTTTAATCTCAGGTGTGGCGATTGCGATGGCGACGCGGCGTTATACCGAGCGGCACTTTAATGCGACCGCGATATTGCGCTGTCTCGGTTGTAAACAGAACGAAATACTCTGGCTTTACGGCAGCCAGTTTGTCGTGTTGGGTTTATTGGCCAGCGCGATAGGCTGCCTGCTGGGCTGGTTTGCGCAGGAGACGCTGTTTCATTTGTTAAGGTCGCTATTGCCCCAGCAGGTCGCCGCTCCCGGCTTGTTGGCGGTTTTTTTCGGTTTTATTATCGGCATGGCTATTTTATTGGGGTTCGCGCTGCCGCCGTTATTGCGCCTTAAAAAAGTTCCGCCGCTTAGGGTATTGCGCCGCGAACTGGAACCTTTGCCGAGCAGCGGATGGCTGATTTACGGTTTGGCAATCGGCATTGTCGGCGTATTAATCTGGCGTTATACCGATGATCTTAAAATGACCTTGGCTATTATCGGTGTCGGCTTGATCTCTTTGTTGGTATTCGGGTTGTTGGTTTATGCTTTGCTGAGGTTTAGCCGGAGATTATTGCCGCATCTTGGCTTGACCTGGCGTTTCGGCTTACAGGGATTATTAAAAAACAGTCAGGGCAGCGTCGGCCAAATATTGGCCTTCAGCATTACGCTGGTAGCGATGGTGCTCAGTTTTACCGTGCGTACCGATTTAATCAACGACTGGCACAAACAGTTACCGGCTAATGCACCCAATCATTTTGCGCTGAATATCTTTCCCGATCAGCAACAAAACTTTCAACAAGACCTGCAACAGCAACAAATCAACGACAGCCGGTTTTATCCGGTCGTCAGGGGCCGTTTAGTAGCCATCAACAACACACCGGTACAGCAAATCGTCAGCAAGGATTCTCAAGGCGAAAATGCCACGCACCGGGAATTAAGTCTTACCTGGACCAAGGAGCTGCCAGCCGATAATAAAATCACCGCCGGAAGTTGGTGGAACGATGCCCAAGCCGGGCAGGTTTCCATTGAGCAAAAGTTGGCCAAGAGCCTGAAAATCAAGCTGGGCGATTTATTAGCCTTTACCGTCGGCAGTGAGCAGTTTACAGCTACCGTTGCCAGCATTCGTGAGCTTCAGTGGGATACCATGAAGCCGAATTTTTACATGATCTTCTCGCCGGGCACGCTGGATGCTTTTCCCAGCACTTTTATCACCAGTTTTTACTTGCCGGAAAGCCAAAAAGATTTTTTAAATACACTGGTAAAAAAATACCCAAGCACCACCCTTTTGGAAGTCGATTTAATTTTGCGCCAGCTTCAAACCATACTGAGCCAATTGACCGAGGGAATCAATTACCTGTTGTATTTTGCGTTGATGGCCGGATTTACAGTGTTGTTTGCCGCCGTTTATGCCACCTTGGACAGCCGTATCCATGAGGGTGCGTTAATGCGGACGCTGGGCGCCAATCGCGCATTTTTAAGAAAAACCCATATCATCGAGTTTAGTCTGCTCGGACTGATTTCCGGCCTGTTAGCGGTCATCATCTCGGAAGTCATGCTGTACGCGTTGTACACTCAAGTGATGCATATGGATTACCGCGCTAATTTTTACTTATGGATCTATGTGCCGTTAACCGGCGCTTTATTTGTAGGTTTGGTTGGCTGTTGGGGTGTAAGAAACGTGGTTAATAAATCCCCTCTCCAGGTTTTAAGAGGGCTATAATCTCAAGACCTGACGGTTTGGTAACATTTTCTGGTGATTGACGTGACCGGGCTCTTTATTCTAAAATTTTTTGTAAACCACTAACTATCAGTATGTTATGGCATTCATACTTTATTCATGAAAATAAAGTATTCTGTAAGGAAACAATTTTATTAGAGGTAATTAACATGAAAAAACTAACAACCAGCATCGTTTTTATAGGCAGCGCATTAATCGCAGGCTGTTACAGTCAAGGCGGATGGACGCCAACCGTAGATGCCTATAACGATCCTAACGCCTATCGAATCAATCAGGATATGGCTGAGTGCAAAGATTTGGCGAGTCATGCCTCCGGCGGTACTGCGAAAGAAACCGCTATCGGTGCAGGTGTGGGCGGATTAGTCGGCGCGGCCGGCGGCGCCGCATTAGGTGCAATCTTAGGGAATCCCGGAACAGGCGCAGCGATAGGCGCGGCAGCCGGCGGTATTGGCGGCGGTGCTAAACAAGGTTTTGAGGGTGAGGCCGGATACAAAAGAGCCTACTCCAATTGCATGAGAAACCGGGGACACCGGATTGTTAACTAATCGGGCGAACCAAAAAATGCAATAAAGCTACGTATGTAGGCGTGGGTTGAGTTGCATTAGCACTCTGCATAAATTCAAGTCATAAAATCCGAAGATCACTAATCTTCCGCATTACTCCTTTATTGCCCACTAAAGCAGGCGCTTTAGTGGGCAGCCTCTGTCTGGTTTCAAACTGTATTGCTCAACTGAAAGCGATTCAGTTTGATTCAAAAAAACGGCAGCATAAATTGTTAGTACTTCAGGTAAGTTACTTAGGTTGGTCTTTAGCAAACCGCAACAGAAAATCCGCTAAATAAGTTTCAGCGTCCTGACTATAGACGTTGCGGGACTCATAAATCGTCAACAACCTGGACGTCAATGCAGCTGCTATGCGGCTGAATGTCAGCACGCTTACTTTGGTTTCGTTATGGGCATAGCCTCGAAAATCGGTTTGATTGATCAAATAAAATCCCGCCGCTAAAGCCTGCGCGGAAAACTTGGCGACTGTATGAGTGGGAATCAACAGGTAAAACAATCCCTGCGGGGACAATAATTGTCCGGTAATGCCGATTAAGTCGGCAAAAGGCAATTGATCGGTGTGCCGGGCGGTATTTCTAAGAGCATTGATGGTTTTGAGGTGGTTTTCAAAAAACGGCGGGTTGCTGATGATCAGGTCGTATTGCCGGTCTGCTGTTATGGCAAAGCTTTGAATATCCTGATGCACAGCCTCAAGCTGAGCTGCCCAGGGGCTATTGTTGAAATTAATGTCGGCTTCTTTAAAAGCTTCCAGCGTCAACTCAACTGCGGTCACTTTTGCCGCACCGAGCTGGGCTGACATTAGCGCAAGCACACCGGTTCCGGTGCCGATGTCCAATACCTGGTCGTCCTGATTGACCGGCGCCATCGCACCGAATAAAACGGCATCCGTGCATATTTTCATGCCTGAGTGCTTTTGTAATACTGAAAATTGCTGGAAGTGGAAGGTTGACATTAAACGGTTTTGTCAGCTTATTTGAGTGTCAGACACAAGTCGGGAGTAGCGCTGCTTACCTATCGTTATTGTCCCAAGGCGGAAAAATGCGTGCTTAATATTTGCAGCAAAAAAACAGCGGTTTTCAAGCGGATACGACGGTGGACAACATCAGCGTCAGTCCCGGTTACGGCTGGACCCGGAACTCCGATAACTGGATCATTAAATTGATACCGGGTCTGCCGTGTTCACCTGGACGATAGAGAATTTCTTCCGGTGAAGATTTTAAAATTAAACGGTCGATCCTTTATTTACAATGACGTAGAAAAATACCGAATCCCAGACCCGATCAGCTTAAAGCGGCTTATGCTCGACAGTGATTACTTAAAACTCTTCCCATTCATCATTAGCAAGGGCCAACGGTTGAGTTTTCGATTTTGCAGCAACAGGTTTTGTTGACAAAGCAACGTCTTTCTTCAAGCGTATAATGGCAACACCGACTGCGCTTGATGAAGAAATGAAGGCAGAGTTAGTGCTGAGCATAGTATTCGCTTCCTGGTGTCTGTTTTCATTGATAGCTTGTGCAACTTTGCCTGCTTCGACATGAAATGCGGCGTGTTGCGAAATACATTCTGAAAAGCTATCCAGGTGACCAAGATGCAGCTTGGTATTACCGTGTAGCCATTTGCCAAAATCACAGCAATTATCTTTTGAAATAGTGGCGACATCCAGTTTCTCGTGATGAGATATAGCGGTACGGAATTTCACTTTCCATTCGGCGTGCTTACGCAATGCGGTATCAAGCTCCATGCTGATTCCTTGCACATTATGGATGCTTTTATTGTCCTGAACAGGAGCCGTGTGATTGCCTTTATAGGTTTCTATTTTTACCGGCACCGCTTTTTGTTCTTTCCGGTTAATAGCCCGATTTGATGAGCTACCATCCGTTTTAAAAACAGCTACCGTAGCCGAGAGATTTTGAGTCTGTTCTTCCATGGATTCTGCCGCAGCAGCAGCTTGTTCGACCAGTGCTGCATTTTGCTGGGTTACGTCATCCATTTGAGCTATCGCTAGATTGACTTGCGAAATGCCGGAGCTTTGTTCGACCGAGGCGGCTGAAATTTCTGACATGATAGCTGTAACGTGTTGAATAGAATTAACTATATCTTTCATTGTATGGCCGGCCTGGGTAACCAACTTACTGCCGTCTTCAACTTTTTCTACCGAATCGGCGATCAAACCTTTTATCTCACCTGCCGCGGCAGCTGCACGCTGGGCAAGATTACGCACTTCACTGGCGACAACAGCAAACCCTCGCCCCTGTTCGCCGGCGCGAGCGGCTTCTACCGCAGCGTTCAGGGCTAAAATATTAGTCTGGAAAGCGATGCCGTCTATGACCGAAATGATGTCGACAATTTTATTGGACGATGCATTGATTGACTCCATGGTCATAACCACTTTGCCAACTACGGCGACACCTTTATCCGCTGTTTCGGCAGCGCTCTTGGCTAGCTGGTTAGCCTGTTTGGCGTTTTCAGTATTGGCTTGTACTGTAGAAGTCAGCTCTTCCATGCTAGCAGCCGTTTCTTCAAGGCTGGCCGCCTGTTCTTCAGTGCGGTGCGACAAATCGTTATTGCCCGATGCAATTTCTTTAGCTGCGGTGTTGATAGTCTCTGCCGCTTCTTTAATTTCACTAACCAGACTTTTAAGATGCTCTCCTGTCAGGTTCATACTCGCAATCACTTCTCCGAAGGTGCCGGGGTAGTCTTTGTCGATAGTATGGGTCATATCGCCTTCAGCCATCGCGTTGGTAACACTCAATATATCTTTAAAGCCAACGTCGCATGTTTCTATCAGGGTATTAAAATCGGTCAGTATGTCTTTGAACATGAACTCGAATTTGGAGGTATCGGCGCGCTTGGAAAAATCACCTTTGGATCCGGCTTCAGCAAGTGCATCGATTTCACTGCTGACGTCAAAAAGGGCCTTTTTAACGTTATCGACAGCTTCTGTAATTTTGGCTTTGTCGCCGGGCAAGCGATCCATATCAAGACTGAAATCCCCTTTGGCATAGTGAGAGATAATGTTCACTACCTGCATTTTTATATCGATATGGGATTTAACCAGTGTATTGATATCGCGCGCCATTTTGCCGTAAGTACCGGGAAACCGGGTGGCATCCATCTCTTCCCAGATCCAGCCTTCTGCGTGTTTTTGCGACATAACATTTTGTGCGGCGACGAAAGCATTGATCGACGTTTGTATGGTTTTAATTGCATACAATAAGCTGCTGTTATCGCCTTCGTCCAGGTTGATATCCCGTTTAAAATTACCGTGGGCGATTTCCTTGGCAATGCTTTTTGCATAGAATGGATCTATACCCAATTGTTTGTAGAGATAATTGGCTAAGTAAAAAGCGATGCCCAGGCTCAGCGTTACCAGTAGAACAGATATCCCAATTAAAAGATGAGATGCGTGCTTTGTCGCGCTGCTTAGCTCAGTGGTCGTTTGCAGCTGTTTATTGATCGCACCGCTCTTAAAGTTTCGCATAAGTCCAGCCAAACTGAGCGACGTAGCATCGAAATCTTCCATGATGGTATTGCCCGCTTCAAGCCCCTGATGAATATATGCAGCGGCCATGAGCTTGCCCTGGGCGTAAAATTGGTCGAAAGCAACATCAAGCTTGGTCAACTCTTCCTTTTGTGACGCGGTGATGGACTCAAATGCGAGGATTTCCTTCATGCTTTTTTTAAAATCAGCGGCGGCGGCCTCGGCATCCTTGTAGCCTTCGGGATCATGAGTTGCTGAGACATCCGTTAAGAACTGCTGGACTTGTATCACATCAACTACCATGTTTTCTGCGGCTACAGCAAAAGGCATAATCGTATTGTTTAATTCCGCCGTATTTCGCTGAACCGTTGAGAACTGAAGCAAACTTACATAAATAATGACAGCCATCATCATAATGAGACTGCAAAATCCGAGCAGAATACGGTTTTTGAAACTTATGAAAATATTTTTAAACATTTGATAAGCAAGGTTTTTATTATTATATTAATACGAAGCAGCCGTTGTTTGGCTGATGTTATCCAGTAGGCAATTGCAATCTCTGAATAACAATCTGATACGGCTTACTGGAAGGTAGAAAATGGCAGCTATTGCCGACCTGTTGGAATACTAAATTCCAAATTAAATCATACGCAATGCATGGGTATTATGCAACGATAGGCGGCGCATTCAATTACAGCAAAAACCTGGACTAACCCTGTTAGCCAAGCATTAAACAAGGGGCGTTTTTTATAAGTAATTGTAAGTAAATAACTACGGTTTATTTTAGGGGGAATTTACGCGTTTTGATTTGAATGATGAAACGGAATAAATAATATGGAATAACCTATCAGCTGTTTTTTTGTTAAATCATATCGTCCATGCTCACGCGGATGAGCCGTATGCAATGAACATGGTCGGCTTTGAGATTATCTATTGTGAAAGAAATGTAAAGCCGGCCGTATAAATCATTTGAGTAATGCGCGTTAACAGCTAAAACTTGTATAGGATTATCTTCTTAGCGTAGCAAGCGGACTGGTTTTCTTTTCTATGTGCCCATCCGAATCCGGTTAAACGCAATTAAAAGTTTTAAAAAAAATTTCGGTCAGCGCATTATTAACTGCCGGTGTTTGCGTTCTGATTTTCTTCTTTAACTTCCGTCTTCCGTTCAACTATATTTCTATGCCATAGTCCGTTGCTTGAGAAGCACTCCCAGCCCCATTTGAGCCAGTTGAGTAATGATACCGCCAGCCATAGCGACCAAGCCAGCATCAATAACCGATAGACTATCAGCGGTACAGAGATCAGTGTCGCTATGGGTAAAGTCGCCGGACTTCTATCCTGATACCAGTTTAAGTTGTAGGCTGAAGACTGGTTGCCGATGATCTGCATATTGGGTGAGCCCAATAAACCCTGCTCGACCGCTAAAAACAACATACCTAGCGATGCTACGGTTAATCCGCCGATGATGACTTGCAGCGCATTAAAATAGCGTAAGCCGGAAGCCTGTTGCGCCTTGCGCCAACCTAACACCATCAACCAAGCAATGACAATGCCTGCCGATTGTAGGGGTATCTGGCTAAGTCCTATCAATAATAAAAACCATTGCCGGGCTTTTAACGGCGTAAGCTCGATTTTTCCCAGGCCTGGCGACAACATAAAAATAACAATCAGCACGCCCCAAAATAAAACCGCCGGCCCCAGCTTCGGCCCCAGCGCAAACAATACCCAGCGATCCTGGCCCAGGCCGATATTCAGGTTCGCATTGACGCTCGCCAGTCCCAAGTCAACCTTTGGGGTCGTCATGACGTTTGCTATGCCGGTCGCTTCATGCCAGCCGATTGATAGCTCCTGCTTGCCGGGGTTAATCGGCAAGGTAAGCTTTCTGCCTTCTTGCCTGATTGGCTGGGTCTGCCCATTGATCGCGACGGATTGTAATACGGCTTTTTCCGGCAGGATTAGCGTGTGCTGCGAACCTTGCGAACTTCTGAGGCTGATATTCAATTCAGCTTCCTGACTGCGTTGTCCCGGCTTGATGCTTAACCGGCTGTTGTCGATGGTTAACGTTTGTCCTTCTGCCGCCTCTGGTCTTGTTATTTGCAGACTGATTTTTTCGCCCGGCCAAGGATGCCATTCCGGCAGCCATTGCCCGTCGTTATTCAGGTGTATCATCGCGATGCCAGCCGTTTCAACATGCCAGATGGGGCTGATATCGGCTTTTAGCACTTCGATCCATTGCGCGGTTTCGGTCGCGACAACATCGATTTTTTCCGATTTTTCGAGCGTAGATTCCCATTGCAATGCGGTTTGCTGTGCAGGTAGATTAACCTCGGCTTTTCCTTCTTGAACCCGAATGCCCGTCGTCGTGACCGACTCACCCGGTAACAAAGGAACGGACAAAAACACGGCGGAATCTGCCAGTGAAACCCGGATGATTCGGGTGATCACCCGCCAGTCCAAGCCCAGTTGCAAGGTGCGTTCAATCCTGACAAACGCGGGCAGTGCACCGGGCTCCAGCGCGGTTTCACTTTGTTGTTCGGTCCGGTTAATGCGGCTAAATTGCAGCTGATCGTCTATCTCGCTATTTTCCTGAATGCCGATAACTTGCCAGCCGGTATTTTGAACGCTTACCCAATTCGGTTTTAACGGCAACGGCAGGGTGAATTTATTTAATAGGGGGACAGCTCCACCCAGCACAACCTGATGTTCGCCTTCATTCAGGTTAAGCCACAAACCGTTGTTATTGCGATAAAGTCCCTCTGCTGTTTTGCCGTCAACAACGACATGATTAGGAAACCATTGCTCATATTCAGCGGGTAAAGGAATGGCCACGGATTGTTGGGCATGAACCTGTAGCGCGATTGTCAATTCCTTGTCGGAAATCGTTATTTTCATCTGCGGAATTTGCGCGCAACTCGGCAGGCAGTCCGGCGGCAGCGGTTTTTCCAGCAGCTTGCTACGCAGCTCGTCCAGTACGGTTTTATCCGGAATATCGGCATAGACTTTTTGCGATGGCATGGACAGCATCGGCAACAGCAAAAACCAGAGTAGTAACGGTGTTGAAGACCGAAAACCTTTAAGCCTGAATTTTTCCGCAACGCCGAACATCAGCAAGGCCAGGGTCGCAACTAAAATTGTACGGATAAAGTTGAGCAGCATGGTCAGCGTCGGCGTTAAATACCATAAATGCAGTTGTTGCCCTGAATCGACCGAACCGTTCCAGGATAGCAATATTTTATTCCATTGCCATTGCGGTAGGCCGGGACCGGTCTGCACTTTGGCTTTAGGGTCGATGCGGTCAAAATCGCTTACTGTGTCCGAATAGCTATAAAACGATGAGGAATCGGATGGCATCGATTTTCTTAATGCCTTTCCTTTCATTTCACCGATCGCTTCAGAGGCTGGTGCCGGTGCATTCATTTCCGTCACCTGTCCTGCCATGTCACCGTATTGAGAGCCCGGCATATTGACCTCTTGCCAAGGTTTTTCAAGTTGCGGATACAGCCCGGTGCGCACCTGTTCCACCATAAAAGGCAACGTTGTCATAATGAGCGCGAGCCAGAAGGCATTGCGATACCAGCTCATGAATTTTAAAAACTTACCCTGCGGTAATACTTTGATCAAGGCTGTCGCGGCCAGGATATTCAGCCAGACGAAATGAGGCGAGTCCGGTTCATGCCAGATTAGCACCAGCGTTACCAAGGCGAGCAAGCCCCAATAAGGATTCCAAAGCCGGCCTGTTGCCAGCGCCGCAATCAAAACCAGGAACAAGTCCAGTAAGGTCCAGCGCGAAATCCAGCTGTCAGGCACATTATCCACGCCACTTGCCGCCAGCAAGCGCCAGCCCGGCGGCAGGTTCAGTTCGGCGCTGACATTATGAAAGTCCTGTTCCCAGCCTACCGCGCTGATTGAGCTAACGGCACCAACGGCGCGGCTGTCGGCATTCAGCGCTATCGTGCCGTTTCTGACTTCAATGCCTTGCTTGCCGGATTTATCCAGGGTAATAAATTGGTTGTTGCCGTTTAAAGTGACTTTGCCCAGTTGCGTTTGCGGCAAGTTATTAAGCCGCCAGCCGCTGGTCATTTTGCCGGTAATCGTGTCATTGACGGTATAGCCTTCGCCGTCGAAATCCAGCCATAGTTTTCTGGATAGATTGAGCTGGTTGGGTTCAGGTTCCGGGTCGCCCCGGCGTATGGTTTTAAAACCCATAGACTGGCCTTGGTTGATTTTATAAGCGGGGAGGTCTTTCCAGTCGTCAGGCAAATTGGTTTGGTTGGGATCTACGGCACTTAGCTGTTCGATTTCAACGACACGAAGTTGGGGACGGGCATCGAATACCCAGATTTCCGATTCCGGCCATTGGATTTTCTCATTCTCAAGTTCCGGCTTGGGAGAGAGCGGTAGCGTATTCAGTTCTTTGCTGTTTTTTGCCAATATGTCGACCTGCCAGTGGCCGGGACGCAACTGCATCAATAGCTGTCCGTCAGGTTCCAGTCGTGCAGGCAATGGGCTTTGCAAGCTCAGCGGGATAAATCCGTCCAAAATAGGCCGGGGTAATTTTACCTCGCGCTGCTCGCCGGAGACTTCCAGCACCAACCGGGTTAGAACCTGTGCGGGGACTTCATCGATGATTTTTCGAAATACCTGTATGTCCATGTTATTTTGGATGTTTTCCGGCTTATTTAAGCCGGTCTCGCTTGCTTTCAGCCACAGCTGCCCGTCTTTAATGGCCGGAACCGGTATTGCCGTTCCGTTAATCCGTAACTCAATCAGTCCGCTATCGTCGGGTATCTTTAAGTTATCAGGAATCGCAGTCCACAAGAATCCGCCTTTGATTTGGTGCTGTAAGCCCGCGGCCAGTTTAATCGAGGGAGTGCCGTTTCTATCCATAACCAGCGCGGCCTTGTTATCAACCGTCACATTGAGCGGCCAATGTTTTTTATCGCCCGGCAAGCTGATCCAACTGTCTTGGTATACCAGCCAACTGATCGAAAAAGCGCCTTTGTCGGGCGTTAAGTCCAGCTGCGTTTGCGTAGGCCAGCTACAGCGCTTTTCTTCATAGCTGTTGTAGATGAAGGGGCAGGTGGGTTCCGGGATATTATCCTGCAATACCCAGGCTATCCAGGGTTTGAGTGGTTCAGGCACCTGTTCAGGGGTTAACGGTTTTGCCTGGGCGGCCGATGCAAATACTACTGCGCTGAGAAATAGCCAAGCGAGACGGTTCATGATGCACTCCTGAATAGTTAACCCCGAAAGAGACGAATTTTTCTGTGTTCGAAGATGATGAGCCCTTATTAAGGACAATTATTTATGTGGAGCTACTCGTTAACTTACATTCCACTCAAGGTCTTTCATTGATCTCATATCAACAACCAGTGGATGAGCATCAACTGGTTTTAGCAATTGCCGAATTTTTTGTTGCACATCCGCAGGTTTTATCGCGCGTGGACGCAGCTTTGAATGTTTCTCCGGTTGCTCAAGATGTAAGACTACTCTTAACTTCCGTGAAACCGATACGGCTCGAGCTAGTGTTTAATTGCAAAAATTAGATGTTTTATTTTTCAAATTAAGTAATTGATATTTATAAATAAATTATCTGAAGAATACGATTCGAATTAATGCAATTAAGCACTAGCTGCTTTTCATCAGTATCGGTTGCATGGACTTTTGCTGGAATGATTGCCGCTAATGTATCAAAAACCTTGTGCGCGACTTCTTCTGACAAATCAGAAGGTTTTGTGCGGGAATTGACACGATAATCTTTAACCTCGATTAACCATGCTGTTTTATTTGGATCAAGAGCAAGTAAATCCAAAGACTTGATACCGTTCCACATTCGTGAGAACTGATTCCGATAAAATGACCAGTCATCGTATTTGCAGACCTGCCAATCATCAGGAAAATCAAAATTTAACCCATCCACGTTAAAACGCTGCATGATCAGTCGACCGCTAGAAAGCGGTCAGATTGTGCCAGTTCTTCGTCCAATGCAGCAATATCGCCTATGTCGTCTACTGTGGACCCTTGATCGATTCTAACGCCATCCTCAGTTTGATGAAGCCCGAAGAATTTTGTTTTAACTTTTTTACGTATTGGATCCGATAGCAATATTTCAAGCTCTCGAAGCAAGAAAAGGCTATGTGTAGCAATAAAAACTTGAATACCGGAATCGCACAAATCCAAAATGCTTTTTGCTACTTGTTTTATAAGTATAGGGTTGAGATTGGCTTCAGGTTCATCCCAGAACAGGTAGCCTTTGTCGAGTAGCGCCCCTGTTGCAATTAGTCGTGCAAGCATCCCTAATTTTCGCAAGCCCTCGGCAACCAAGGGCATTTCCATACGGCCATTACCATTTTTTAAATAGAAACGTCCGTTCTTATCGAGTTCTATTGTTCCGCCCATTGCTGTTTCTAAAGGTCCAAGAAATTCGCGGATTCGTTTTTCCTTGGGACCTCTTTGTACTAATGCTCCAAGCAAAAGACAGGTATCCCGCCACGTTTCTTCAAACTCAAGATAGTGTCCTTCGTAAACCGGAATGAAGTTAGGATATATGGTCAGCAATTCACGTGTTGGCAGATACACTGGGGACACATCTATCCAAGTTTCCGGCAACGTTTCAATATTGACCTCGGATTTACTGTTGGTGGCAAAACTGAATGCGATGTTCCATTCAGTTTGCTCAAAGATTAAGCGAATATCGCAACGCTCACGTCCTTGTTTTCGTTTCACTAGGCGACCTAGCGATTCTGGGCGAAAGATATTGACCAGTTTATCAGCCAGTCGTATTTGTAAAAACGATTTAGTGGGTAATGACCATGCAGGAATTAGTCCCTTCGGCTTACGCTGTTCTTCCGAACTCACCGCCAGTACAGAATAAATCATCTTAAGTAGATGTGTCTTACCTGCACCGTTTTCGCCGATAATCACATTTAAATGCTGCCCGAATTCAAGGTCTGCTTCTGAAAAGACAGTCAGGTTTTTGAGGGTCATCCGCTTCAGCATTGTTGTTTCTCCATAGGAATCAACGCAGTATTAACCGTTTGTTGCTCTCAATCAGGAGGTGAAGTACCAAAGTCACCGCTCCAAAAAATTCCTCAACATATCATGCCCATGCTCAGTCAGGATCGACTCGGGATGAAATTGCACGCCCTCAATATCCAGCTGCTTGTGCCTTACGCCCATGATTTCATCGAGTTTGCCTGCTTCATCCTGTGTCCAGGCAGTGATTTCCAGACAGTCGGGAATGCTCTCCTGCTCAATGACCAGCGAATGATAGCGAGTGGCGGTAAACGGATTATTCAGTCCTTTGAACACGCCTTGATTATGATGATAAACCAGCGAAGTTTTACCGTGCATGATGCTTTTGGCGTGGATGATATGGCCGCCGAACGCATAGCCGATGCTTTGATGGCCCAGGCAAACACCCAGGATAGGAGTTTTTCCGGCAAATTTTAAAATGGCTTCAACGGATATGCCTGCTTCTTTGGGTGTACAGGGGCCGGGAGAAACCACCAGTTTATCGGGCGCCAGTTTTTCTACGTCTTCTACGCTCACCTGATCGTTACGCACGACGGTGACATCGGCGCCTAATTCGCCCAAATATTGCACCAGGTTGTAGGTGAACGAATCGTAATTATCGATCATGACGACTTTGACTGCGCTCATGATTGTTCCCCTTCCAAGCCTGCTTCGGCCATACTCACAGCGCGGAAAATGGCTCGGCCTTTATTCATGGTTTCATCCCATTCGTTGGTAGGTACGGAATCATAAACGATACCGGCACCGGCTTGTATATGTAACATATTGTCTTTGATGACGGCGGTTCTGATTGCGATTGCAGTATCCAGGTTGCCAGACCAAGCTATGTAGCCGACTGCGCCCGCATAAACGCCGCGTTTAACGGGTTCGAGTTCGTCGATAATTTCCATCGCGCGTATTTTGGGTGCGCCGCTGACGGTACCTGCGGGGAAAGTTGCCGACAGCACATCAAACGCGTTGTCGCCTTGCTGCAACTGTCCGGTGACGTTGGAGACGATGTGCATCACATGCGAATAGCGTTCGACAATCATTTTATCGGTTAACTGCACGGTGCCGGTTTCCGCGACCCGGCCGACATCGTTGCGGCCCAAGTCTATCAGCATTAGATGCTCGGCCAATTCTTTGGGATCGGCCAGCAGGTCTTTTTCCAATTCAAGATCCTGCTCCGGCGTTGCACCGCGCCGACGGGTGCCGGCAATCGGGCGGACGGTGACCATGTTATCTTCCAGCCTGACCAGGATTTCCGGCGACGAGCCGACGATATGGAAATCGTCCAGGTTCAGGTAAAACATATACGGAGAAGGATTCAGGCAGCGCAAAGCCCGGTATAAGTTAAGCGGCGAAGCGGTGTACGGGATGGACATGCGTTGCGATAACACTACCTGCATGATGTCGCCGTCGGTGATGTATTCTTTGGCTTTCAATACCGCATCTTCAAAGCCCTGCTGGGTAAAGCCCGAGATAAAATCGGATTCCTCTACCTGTTTGGGTGCATGATGATTTTTCGGCTTGGCTTGCAGCTCGCGCAGTTTGACGGCCAAATCGTTCACCCGTGCCACTGCACGGTTATAGGCGTCAGGTTCTTCAGGATTGGCGTGAGTCAGCAGCAGCATCTTGCCGGACAGGTTATCGAATACCAGCATTTCTTCCGACACCATCAGCAGTATGTCGGGATTACCCAACGGATCGGATTTTTTCTTGCCACGCAACTTCGGCTCGATATAACCGATGGTTTCATAGCCGAAATAGCCGACCAAGCCGCCGTTAAAACGGGGCAGGGTATCAATGTCGGGCACATTGTATCGTTCTTTAAACTGCTCTATCCAGATCAGCGGATTATCGTGCGTGAGCGTTTCCAGCAGTTCGCCGTTTTGTTCCAGGCGGATTTGATTGCCGGTAATTTTAACGATGGTAAGACAAGGCAGGCCGATGATCGAATAACGCCCCCACTGCTCGCCTCCGTGTACCGATTCAAACAAATAGGAATAAGCGCCATCCGCCAGTTTCAGGTAAGCGCTTAACGGCGTATCCAAATCGGCCAGCACTTCGCGGCAAATCGGGATGCGGTTGTAGCCCTGCCGGGCATAGTGATTGAATTGTTCTGGGGTCATGTTTGTTATTCAGCTGTATAGAGTTCGGCAAGTGAGGCCGATTTTAAAATAAAGAGCTATCATCAGGATGAGTATTGCGCTTTCTAAGCGAATCAAGGTCAAAATTGAGATTGACCTTACCTCTATAAAATTTTAGCTCTGCAACTTTATTTTTATTAATTAACTCTTGTATCGCCAATACAATAACTTTAGTTTTTGTTTTAGTGTTAATAAATTGCATGGCTTGTGGAACTCTTCGATTGGATAAAGCGTTGTTTTCATTTTTGTAGCTCTTTTGTTAGCCATTTTTTATAACACTAAAGAATGAACGCGTAGGGTGGGTTCGCCGCCTGCAATTACCGGTGCGAAACCGCCTTACGTCGTATTGTTAGCCTTTAAACGGCTTTAGCCAATTCGGCACGCATTTCGTCAATTACCGTTTTATAATCCGGTTGGTTGAAAATCGCTGAACCCGCCACGAAAGTATCGGCGCCGGCCGCTTTAATTTCACGGATATTATCGACTTTAACGCCGCCGTCGATTTCCAGACGAATATTCAAGCCGCTGTCGTCGATTCTTTTCCTGACTTCGCGTAATTTACCCAGCGATGAAGGAATAAAGGACTGGCCGCCAAAGCCGGGGTTAACCGACATCAACAAAATCATATCCAGTTTATCCATCACATAATCCAGGTAATGCAACGGTGTGCCCGGGTTAAATACCAGTCCGGCCTTGCAGCCGGAATCTTTAATCAATTGCAGGGTGCGGTCGATATGGATGGAGGCTTCGGGATGGAAAGTAATAATACTGGCGCCTGCTTTGGCAAAGTCAGGAATAAGACGATCGACAGGTTCAACCATTAAATGCACATCAATCGGTGCGGTAACGCCGTGTTTTCTCAGCGCTTCGCAAACCAAAGGCCCGATGGTCAGGTTGGGCACGAAATGGTTATCCATCACATCAAAATGCACAACATCGGCGCCCGCTTTTAAAACATTATCAACTTCTTCGCCTAATTTGGCGAAATTGGCTGACAGGATGGAGGGAGCAATCCAGTTTTCGTTCATTTTATGATCCTCTTGATTTAAAAAATTATTAATTATATCTTTTTTTTTGCACAAGCTCTTGGGTTTACGCTTGCGTTTATAATAGCTTTACTTGAAATTCTACGGATAAGCTTAGCTGATGAAACTGGTAACTTTTACTCATAATCACGAAACCCGTGTAGGCGCAGTCGTTGATGGCTTTGTCGTTGACGGCAAAAATAATACTAGAATCCCGGCAACCATGCTCGAATTTCTGAGTGCAGGTTCCGGGGTGCTGGATGTGATGCAGCGGCAAATCGACAGCGGCAACGATCGTATCGCTCTGGATCAGGTCAAGTTGCTGGCGCCGGTGCCAAGACCCGGCAAATATTTAGGCGTCAGCCTGAACTATAACGACCATATTGAAGAAACCGGACTGGACAAGCCGGAATATCCCAGCTTTTTTACCAAGCAAGGCACCTGCGTGATCGGGCCTGGCGATGCGATACACCGGCCTAAAGTCTCCGACAAGCTGGATTATGAAGGCGAGCTGGCGTTTGTTATCGGCACCCGCTGCCGTCATGTGCCTGTCGATAAGGCTCATCAAGTCATTGCCGGATTTACCATTGCCAATGATGTTTCGGTACGGGACTGGCAGTTCCGTTCGCCGACCTTCACGCTGGGTAAATCATTCGATACCCATGGTCCGCTGGGGCCGTGGATCGTTACTGCCGATGAAATCAGCGATCCGCATAACCTGAATCTTAAAACCTGGATTGATGACGAGTTACGGCAAAACTCCAATACCCGACACATGATTTTTAACTGCTATGAAATGATCGCCTATTTATCGCAAGCGATGACGCTGGAGCCCGGCGATGTGATCAGCACCGGTACGCCGGGCGGGGTCGGCGTAAAAATGAAACCGCGCGGGTATATGTTGCCGGGGCAAACCGCCCGGATTGAAATTGAAAGTATAGGGACTCTGGTTAATCCGGTTATTGAGGAGCCGGATGATCTGGTTATTTATTAACTGATATTGCGTTACGGATTGTGCACGAAAAGCGCGAAAGACACGAAATAAGCGAGTACATTAATTGTTTAAGTCATCCATTCTTGGGGTGACGAACTACCGTCCGGCATTTTTTAGAATATTTTCGTGCTTTTTGTGGCTTTCGTGGATTACGCAATTTTCTAGGTTCAAGCGCTTTTCTTGATAGTAAAAAAACTTAACTTGCCAACATTTTTTTTAATTACAGCCCTGGCCGGTAAGGTAAATATAACCGTCACTTTCAAGCCGCCGAATTCGGATTCGTCCAGGACAAGCTCGGCATCATGTATCGTTGCAATGCGTTGCACGATTGAAAATCCCAAGCCGGTACCCTGTACTTTATTGGCGGTTTCAACACAACGATGAAATCGTTTTAGCGAGTTTTCATATTGATCGGGTGCTATGCCCGGCCCGGAGTCTTCAATGCATAGCTTTAATTGATGTTCGGTTCCTGTCAGGCTAATTCTTACGATTCCTTGAGCCGGTGTATATTTGATCGCGTTGTCGATAATGTTCCTGACCAAAATATTGATCAGCAGGGTGTTTGCCACGATGGGGACCGCATTAGCTTCATCGTATTCCATATGAATCCGTTTTTTATGGGCCTCCGGATCCAGCTCCGCAATAATTCGCATCACTTCACGATTGAGCACTGTCGTTTCTTTGGCTAAATACTCAGTGCCGGATTCGATACGCGAGAAGGTCAATAATTGCTGCACCATATAAGTCATGCGGTTAACGGCTTGCTCAATTCGTTTGAGCGCCTGATGGCGAACCGATTCATCGCCGGTGCGCATCGCAACCTGAGCCTGGGTCAGTAAGCCTGCCAACGGTGTTCTTAATTCGTGCGAAGCATCGGCGGTAAATCGGCGCTCGTGTTCAAAGGCCTGTTCAAGCTGGGCGAACAGGTTGTTGATTTCATTGACCACGGGGATGATTTCTTTAGGAAGCTTTTTACTGGATAGCGGCTTAAGAAAGCTGGCTTCCCGTCTGGACAAGGCTATTTCCAATCGATTAAGCGGTTTTAACGCATGCCCGACAATAATCCAGATCACGATGCCTAAAATCGGCAAGCCGACCAGAAATTGCATAACCAGTTGCGCCGATATTTCATCGGTTAATTCGGCGCGAATTTCTTCTTTTTGGCCGACATGAATAATATATTCGCCATTTGAGCTGGAAATACTGAACACATGCCACACATGTTCATCGATATTGGTTTCACTGAAGCCGTTAGCTGCCGAGGAAAAGGCAAATGTCGGCGCGCTTTCCGAACGCAGCAATAAGCCGTCGTTCTTGGACCACAATTGGAAAGCGACTTTTCGTTCATATTTATGACCTAAAGCATTGGCTTCCAGAAGCCCGTCAAAGACATCCCATAATTGGTCATCAATATTTTTTTTGCTGAATCCGTGTACCGCAAACTCAGGTGAGTTTTCCGAACGCAGTAATAAGCTGTCCCCTTTAGCCCAGAGCTGAAAGGCGCTTTTATTTTTACGCCCGGTGTAAGGATGTAAGCGTTCGTCAGTCTGCGTTTGCGCCCAATGCTTGGATAACGAGCCTTCCCGCACCAGGCTTTCGACAAATACATGCAGTACTTTTGCCGATTGCGCCAATTCCGCATCAAACAGGCTGGCAACTTCGTCCCGGGTGACTTTATAGCTCATATAAGCCGTCACTCCCCAGATCAACATGGATGCGGAAAGCAGGCTAAACAATAACAGTTGGCGTAGCGAATAATTCATTAATCTTCATCAATAATATAACCCACACCCCTGACGGTGCGGATAATGGACGGTTCGAGCTTTTTTCTAAGATGGTGTATATGAACCTCGACGGTATTGCTTTCTACATCCGAATCCCATGAGTACATGCTTTCTTCAAGTCGGGCGCGGGAAATAACCCGGCCGATATTACTCATTAAAAAACTCAGTATTTCAAATTCTTTTTGCGACAAATCAACCTTTTCATCGTTCCAGGTCACTTGATGCGAGGCCGGGTCCAGAATAATGCCTTTATATTCAATATTGGGAGCGCTGCGTCCTTCGTTTCTTCTAGCCAATGCTCGTAACCGGGCGCACACTTCGTCCAGTTCAAACGGTTTAATTACAAAATCATCGGCACCGCTATCCAAACCCATGACGCGATCCGGAACGGTATCCTTGGCGGTCAAGACCATCACCGGCGTTTCATCTTTACGTCCTCTTAACGCTTTCAGGATATCCAGGCCTTCCATGTCCGGCAAGTTCAGGTCCAGCACGATCAGCTCGTAGCAATTGATTTTTAGAGCCTCGTCGGCAAGCTTACCGTTGGTTAGCCAGTCAACCGCATACCCTTCCATTTTTAAACCCTCGACCAGTCCATCGCCTAATATTTCATCGTCTTCAACCAGTAACAGTCGCATATGTTCTCGCTTTAAATCGTAGTTAATTATCAACAAAAAAGTATAAGCGTAATCAAGCAAAGTTAAGCTCTACTTAAAGTTCCATGGTGATTTGAAATCGACATGGAGTCTTATTCATCAGCGGTCCACGTGTTAAACTGAAAGCTATCTTAAACTATATAGCAAAAAATCTCTTGCCGCCGCTTAGTCTCTATATTCATATTCCCTGGTGTATTAAAAAATGTCCTTATTGCGATTTTAATTCACACGCCGTTAAAGCCGAACTGCCTGAATCGGCCTATATAGCTGCATTGCTCGATGATTTAGCCTTCGACATACAACGCTTTAATATCACCAGGCCGATAAGCAGCATTTTTATCGGTGGCGGTACGCCCAGCTTGTTTTCGCCTGAAGCGATTAATCGGTTGCTACGCGGTATAGAACAGCAGCTGAAGCTTGAAGAGGGGGTGGAAATTACTCTCGAAGCCAATCCAGGCACTTTTGAAAGCCATAAATTTGCTGAGTTCAGGGCGCTTGGCATCAATCGCTTATCGATTGGCATACAAAGCTTTAACGACCTCTTGTTAAAAAAACTGGGTCGGGTTCATTCGGCGCAAGAGGCCATTCATGCCGCCGAGATTGCCCACCAGTCAGGTTTCGACAATTTCAACCTGGATTTGATGTTCGGTTTGCCGGGCGCAAATCCTGAAAACAGTAGAATAGACATAGAAACGGCGATAAGCCTCAAGCCTACTCATATTTCCTTTTACCAGCTAACGTTGGAGCCTAACACTTGGTTTCATAAATTTCCGCCCAAATTGCCCGATGATGAAACAATCTTCAGTACGCAAAAACAGTGTCAGCAAATATTGGCAGATCACGGTTATCAGCAATATGAGGTCTCGGCCTATAGTAAACAAGGCCTGCAATGCCGGCATAATGTAAATTATTGGCGGTTTGGCGATTATTTGGGCATAGGTGCGGGCGCTCACGGGAAAATCAGCCAAACTTTGCCGCACTCTATTATTCGCAGTTTTAAGCCCAAAAAACCGGAACAATATTTAACCAACACGCATCAAAACGGTGGAGCCGACGTTATTGCTGTAGCGGAGTTGCCGTTGGAATTTATCATGAATCATTTACGCCTGAAGCAGGGTTTTAGCCTGGATGCTTACCAGGCAGCAACAGGTCTTGCTCCTACTACGCTGGAGCCCGCGCTATCCGCTTGTGTGAAACAAAATTTGCTTATCCGGCAAAACAATCACTATTATTGTTCAGAACAAGGCTGGAATTTTCTGGATAATATTTTAGAGAACTTCATTCCTTAATCCCTGCAAACATACTATTCATAATTCATCATGCTTGATTATCAAAAAGACTTTATTTCCTATGCACTAAATTGCGGCGTTCTCAAATTCGGCGAATTCCAGTTGAAATCAGGCCGCATCAGTCCTTATTTTTTCAACACCGGTTTATTCAATACCGGCGCCCAGTTGGGTAAACTGGGTCAGTTCTATGCACAGGCATTGATTCAATCCGAACTTAAACCGGATATTCTTTATGGTCCTGCGTATAAAGGTATCCCACTGGTAAGCGCTACATCAATTGCGTATGCCCGCTTAACCGGTGAAGATATTCCGTTCGCGTTCAACCGCAAAGAAGCAAAAGATCATGGCGAGGGCGGCAGTTTGGTAGGAGCTCCGCTACAGGGCTCGGTACTTATTCTTGATGATGTAATTACTGCCGGTACTTCGGTCAGGGAATCCGTCGACATCATAAAAAATGCGCATGCGACACCGGCAGGCGTATTAATCGCTCTGGACAGGCAGGAAAAAGGCCAAAATGACGTTTCCGCTATTTCGGAAGTTAAAGAGCAATTTGCAATGCCGGTGATTGCAATTATTACCTTGGCAAATATCATTGAATATTTAACAGATGATGCTGACGCAGAAGCGTTGCATGACAGCTCTTTGCTCAACGAAATAAAAGCCTATCAGCAGCGTTACGGTATTTAAAAACACTCAAGCTTGGTTAGATAAACACCTTAAGCTAACAGTTCTTAATATATAGACTACAATTACCCAAAAAATTATCGTCATCCGGCGACTGCATGGGCAGATTCGCTCCTCGGTAATGACTCCTGCATCAATCGATTAGACGCTATCCATGGCGTTATGCAGGAGTACAAACCGATAATTTCGACTAACTTATAAAATCATGTTAGCAACAAAAGGCGCACCATGAGGATTATGGAATTTAAAGAACAAATGCACGACTATTCGGTATGGCGTGCAAAATTGGTTCAGGCTATAGAAATGTATCACCAATGGCGCAGCCGCTATGGTATGAACGATCCTCACAGTACTGATACCATTTTAAATATCCTTAATGGCCTGCAATCAGACAAAATCACCTTGGCTTTTGTTGCTGAATTTTCCCGCGGTAAAACCGAACTGATCAATGCGCTGTTTTTTGCTGAAACAGGCGTCAGGCTACTCCCGTCTTCACCGGGGCGCACCACGATGTCGCCGACCGAACTTTTTTATGATGAAAAAGGCGGCAATTATATCCGTTTGCTGAATATCGAAAGTCGTCTTGAAGACATTTCACTGGCTGAGTTTAAAAAAAATCCGGATCGTTGGACTCAAATTGATCTTGATTTCGATTCGCCGACGCAAATGCAGGAAGCGTTTAAGGAATTGGTCGCTACCAAGCATGTTGATCGAAACATTGCCGACAAGTTGGGCTTGTGGAATGAGCGTGAAGCGGCAGAGCAGGGCATTATCAATCCTGAAAAAGTTGAAATCCCCTGCTGGCGTCATGCCTTGATCAGCTTTCCCCATCCGTTATTAAAAGAAGGCTTATCGATTTTGGATACGCCCGGCTTAAACGCTCTAGGAACCGAGCCCGAACTCACCTTAAGCATGCTACCCAATGCTCAGGCCATTATTTTTGTGCTTGCCGCCGATACCGGCGTTACCAAAAGCGACCTGGAAATGTGGCACAATCATGTTTGTCATAGTCGTGGCGGCAGCAGACAGGGCTTGGCTGTAGTGATGAATAAAATCGATGCGATGTGGGATGATCTTGTCGACGAAAACGGCTATGACGATTCCATTCGCTCACAAATAAAAACGTCGGCGATTACTTTAAAAGTAAAGGAGAGCGTGATTTTTCCGGTGTCAGCCAAACAAGCTCTGCTTGCCAAGGTTAAAGCCGATGGACCTTTACTTGAGAAAAGCCGTCTGGCCGCCTTGGAAAGCTATCTTGCTGATGACATCTTAAAACAGCGTAAAAATATTCTACTCGGCACCATTACTCGTGATATCGGCTTTCTGGTTAATGAGTCGTCCAACCTAACAGGCGCTTCGTTGGCGAATGCTGTTGCACAGCTTGAGGAATTCAAAAAAATCGATTTTCAAAACCAGGACATGACCGGCAAATTGATGGCCGAGACGAGGGATAGACAAAATCTTTATATGACCAATGTCGAAAACTTTCAGGCCAGCCGCCGGGTTTTTGCCGTTCAAGCCCAGATGCTGATTGATTCATTCGCCAAAGAAAAAATTGATAGCATCATCAAAACCACCAAACATGACATGGCAAAGAGCCTGACAACTTACGGCATGAAGCAAAACATCCGTAAATTGTTCGATGAGTTGCGTGATCTGCTGCAAGACTCCGTCGATATTACCAATGAAACCCGGCGCTTGGTAAAGGCGATACACAAAAAATTTAAAGATGAATACGGTTTTAAGGAAATCGAACCGCAGTTGTTTTCGATCAAACAATATCAGATCGAGCTGGAACAGATTTTTGATGAAGGCGAAGCATTTCGTGCCAGCGCAAAAACCACGATGTCGGAACAAAGCATTGTCATCAACAAGCTTTACAGTACGCTGATTGCCAAAGCCAGAAATATACTCAGGCAGGCGCATGCCGATGCGACAACGTGGAGTAACGGCGTTTTAACGCCTTTGATGCACCAAATTAAGGATCACAAAAAACAGATTGAAGGCCGTTTGCATATGCTGAGGAAAATCAACGAATCGAAAGACAGCATTATTGAAAACATTATCAGTCTTGAAGCGGAATTGGAGCCGTTAAAACGACAACGTGATGAATTGGCTATCATCATTAACGCGATGCAGCTGGATGTCCACAACTCGTAACATGTAGGATGAGAACCATGATGGGTTTCGGCTAGCGCCTCTACCCATCCTACGTCTTTCTAAAAATCAAATCCCAAACACCGTGTCCTAAGCGTAGACCGCGCTGCTCGAATCTTGTTAGCGGACGGTACTCGGGGCGTTCGCAATAGTCGCCGCTAGGGCTGGTATTAGTGATACCCGTACCTACCGACAATATTTTCAGCATGTGTTCCGCGTAATTTTGCCAATCCGTCGCGGCATGAAAATAACCGCCCGGCTTCAATTTTTTGGTTAATAGCTCAACAAAACTGGGGCGGACAATACGACGTTTATGATGCTTTTTTTTAGGCCACGGATCGGGAAAGAACAAATGCACGCCGGTCAGGCTATTGTCGGCAATCTTGTGTTCAATAATATCCATCGCATCGTGGCAATAGATTCTGACGTTGGTCAGGCCTTGTTGATCCAGTAGCAGCATTAAATGGCCGACACCCGGCTTATGCACTTCAATACCGATGTAATCATTATCAGGATTGGCTTCCGCCATTTTCGCCAGACTGTCACCGGTGCCGAAACCTATTTCAACAATCAACGGCGCTGCACGGCCGAATATCTGGTTGAAATCATAGTCGGCATCAGGGTCGAGACAATATTTTTCCCAATGACACTCCAAAGCCAATTGCTGGCCTTGGGTAATGCGTCCTTGTCGACGAATAAAGCTACGGATTCTATGCGCGGGAGTTTGTTCTGGAGAGAGCATGGTAATTAAGAGACATAAAGGACGCCCGGCCGACGCCCTACAAAATTAAAAAAACAAACCGTCTATTGGCGATGACGCGGAAGCAAAGCGCCTGCGCGGCATACGTCCCGCTAAAAATGCTTCCCTGCCGGCTTCGATACCTTTACGCATGGCCGAGGCCATCAATATCGGATTTTTAGCGGCGGCAATCGCGGTATTCATCAATACCCCGTCGCAACCCAGCTCCATCGCAATGGCGGCATCAGAGGCGGTACCGACACCGGCATCGACCAGAATGGGCACATTGGCATTTTCAACAATGGTCAGAATATTATAGGGATTACGCACGCCCAGGCCGGAACCGATCGGCGCGGCCAGCGGCATGACCGCCACGCAACCGATATCTTCCAGCCGTTTGGCGGCAATCGGGTCGTCATTGGTGTAGACCATCACATCAAAACCGTCTTTAACCAGCAGTTCCGCGGCTATATAGGTTTCCGCGACATCGGGAAACAAGGTAAGCTGATCGGCCAATACTTCCAGCTTGACCAGTTTGTGTCCGCCGAGCAATTCCCGGCCCAGACGGCAGGTTCTTACTGCATCTTCTGCAGTATAACAACCGGCGGTATTAGGCAGAATGGTGTATTTATCCGGCGAGATGACATCCAGTAAATTAGGCTCGCCGGGATTCTGGCCGATATTGGTACGGCGAATCGCCACGGTCACAATTTGTGCGCCGCTGGCTTCAATAGCCAGCCGGGTTTCTTCCATGTCCTTATATTTGCCTGTGCCAACCAATAATCTTGAATGATACTTTACCCCTGCCAGCATGAAAGAATCATCCTGCCCGCCGCCGATAGCATGGACAATTTCCAGGCGATCCCCGGTTTGTAATACTTGGGTATCGTATTGCTGGAACGGCAGAATTTCTTTATTCAATTCAATCGCAATTTTTTTGCCGGTCAGCCCCAACTCGGCAACCACATCGGCAACCCTGCTGTTTTCGGCGCAGTCACGGGTTTCGCCGTTAACATGAATCATCATCTACTTAAACTCCGGCTGGTGTCTACCGTTCTGCGTTTTTGCACCGCTAACGCCAGCTCTTTCAATAGCGGCACAGTATCGTCCCAGGACAAACAGGCATCGGTAATGCTTTGGCCGTAAACTAACGGTTGTCCGTCGATGACTTTTTGACTGCCTGCCTTAAGATGGCTTTCTATCATCACACCCATAATCCGATGATCACCGCTGGCGATTTGTCCGGCAACATCATCGCCGACTATCAATTGCCGCTGGCATTGTTTCAAACTATTGGCATGACTGAAATCAATCATGATATTCGGCTTTAGCTCGGCTTTTGCCAAGCCTTCGGCGACCTGCTCCACGCTGACTGCATCATAATTAGGGCGATCATTGCCGCCTCTTAAAATGATATGCACATCTTCATTGCCGGTGGTTGAAAAAATAGCCGAATGACCGGCTTTGTTCAACGAGATAAAGTGATGGGGGCTCATCGCCGCGCCTATCGCGTCGATGGCGATTTTGATCGTGCCGTCGGTGGAGTTTTTAAAACCGATAGGGCAGGATACGCCCGAAGCCAATTCGCGATGTCCCTGGCTTTCCGTGGTTCTGGCGCCAATTGCGCCCCAGGCGATCAAGTCGGAAACATATTGCGGCGTGATTAAATCCAGGTACTCGGTAGCAGCTGGAACGCCCGCTTCATTCACATCCAGCAACAAACGTCTGGCGATGCGTAAACCTTTGTTGATATTAAAACTGGAATCCAGGTCAGGGTCGTTAATCAGGCCTTTCCAACCGACCGTAGTGCGCGGTTTTTCAAAATAAACCCGCATTACGATCACAAGGTCATCGGCTAACTCATCTTTAACCACTTTCAGAAGACGGGCATATTCATGCGCAGCTATCGGGTCATGAATGGAGCAAGGTCCCACGACCACGACCAATCGATCATCCAGGCCGGTCAGTACTTTATGTATGTCTTGGCGGGCCAATGCCGTCGTCTGCGCCGCAGCTTCGCTAATCGGCATTTCGGTATGAACTTGAACAGGTGCAATGACTTCTTTAGTCCCACAAATTCTCAAGTCATCAGTGTTATATTTTGTATGCATGAATGCTATCAACCCATTGCAGGATTATTGTCAGAATTTTTCATTTTAACCGATTTTGAAATTCTTTTGTTAGCGTTCTTGCCGCGTTAGACGTGGTTACTTCAAGTCGAGCCAAGCAATTTCGGGCATAAGCAAACTGCTTAAATAACGCCATGCCTTTGAAACGAAGTCAGGGCAGTAGCTAATTAAGTTTATTATCTAATTAAACTGCGTTATTTAACGTAATAAAAATAAGTCATATGGCTCACTTTTATTGAAAACATAGCTCTCGATAAAAGCTTATCGCCTACACTGGCCGGACCCAGCAAAATAATAATAAGCAAAATCGATTTGTAAAAAAGAGTAAGTAATTGATTACGATAAATTAAAAAAGTTAAGTGGATTGGTCTTGATAGTCGGCATTGCCATGGACTTGGTAGCTTGGCATGTAATCTGCCTTGTATGAGTAGATCTACTATGACTATAAAAATTAAAACAATGAAAAAGTATCTATTCTTGCTGGGCGTGAGTTATTTAGGCAGTGGGATTGCTGCCGAACCGGTAAAGGTTAAAAAAACGGATAAGCAACAACACGCTAACCAAACCCAGAGCAAAGCAGAGAAGCAGAACGCTTCGTCGATGGTATTGTCCGATATTATAGTGACAGGCGAGTCCGAAGACGGCAGGCCTGAAACGCCTTCAAAAACCGATTTTGCAACGCCTGGCGTCAAGGTCACCAAAAAAGATATTGAAAAAACCAATGCCGTTACCACCTCCGATTCGGTTAAATACGAATCCGGCGTTTTTGTCCGTCAACGTTATATCGGCGATCCTAATGCACCGGTCGGCATGCGTGGTTCCAATCCTTATCAAGGGGGCCGGGTCATGGTATTCATGGACGGCATGCCGATCTGGAACTCATTGCAATATACCTTTAACGGTTCGCCGCGCTGGGGCTTGATCGGTCCCGGTGAAATCAAGTCGGTCGACGTGCTTTCCGGTCCTTTTTCAGCGGAATACAGCGGCAATGCGATGGGCGGCGTGATGAATTTCAATACTTTGATGCCGCAAAAGCGCGAGGTTTACACCGAAGCGACCTATATGCTGCAACCGTATTCTTACCAAGGCACCAACCAAAACCTGCAAGGCTTTAAAACCTTCGGTTCTTACGGCGACAAGTTCGGCGATCTCAGCACCTATTTCTCCTACAACCATCTGGAGAACGAAGGCCAACCGATGACGACTTACGGTTCTTCGAATTCAGCCGGAGCAAACGGCGGGCCATTACTTGCAGCCGGTAATAATTTAACCCGGGTCAACGGCGCTTATCTGGAACAAAATCCCAAAGCCATCGGCACTCAAGCGAACCAAGGCGGCTACGCCGGGCAACCGCGTATTTCCTATGGCGATAGCGGCGTGACGCAGTCGGTGGATGACCTGTACAAATGGAAAGGAGGTTATGCGATCAATTCGAAACTGGACGCTTTATTTACCGCCGCTTTCGAAAACCTGGATGTAACCAGCACCGGCCAAACCTATCTGACCAATGCCGCAGGCGCTCCAATATATGGCACTTCTAGCAACACAACCTATAACTTTAACGGCTTACAGGTCGTTCCCGCCGCCAACAATTTCGGAACAAGCCAGCAAAACAGGCAAACATTGACCTTGGGAGGCGGATTAAAAGGCAACCTGTTCGGCAACTGGAATACCAATACCAATATCAGTTATTTCGATGTGCTCCACGACCGAACCATTGCATCAACCCTAAATCCCAACGATCCGAACAACAGGAATCAGGGCCAGGTTACCGATGTCGACAGCATGGGCTGGGTTAATATTTCGACGAAATTCGATAATCAGGAATTTCTGGGGCGCAAGGATTTATCATTCGCTACCGGCTACGAGTACCAGCATTCAAAGTTGTTCACCACCCAATACGGATCGAACAATTATCTTACTGCCCAACAAACCAATGTATCGCTGAAAAGCGGTGGCGCAACCGATACGCACGGACTTTTCGGTCAATTATCCTGGCGCTTCCTGCCGTCTTGGGACGCCACCGTCGGCACCCGCCTGGAACGTTGGAATATGTCGGATGGCGTATACACGGCTAACACACTTAACGGTAACAACGTTATAACCGCTACGTCAAACAATGCCCCGGCAGACCGTCAAGCCTCGGCCTTCTCGCCCAAATTTTCATTGGGTTTCGAACCGGGTCGCTGGAAATTCCGTTACTCTGTCGCCAAGGCTTACCGCTTTCCACTGGCCGGCGAATTGTTCGACAACTCGAACAGCCTGACCGGAAGCTCAAGTCTCGGAAACGCTTCCTTGAAACCGGAAGACGGTACGCATCACAACCTGTTAGGCGAATATGATTTCGATAACGGTTATATTCGATTGAACTTGTTCCACGAAAATGTCCGCAATGCCATTTACAGCTCGTTTATCTCAAACTCGGCGCTTGGCAAAACACCGGCGGGAAACTATACCAGCGCCGTTTCCAATATCGGCGAAGTTGAGATTAACGGTATCGATTTTACGATCAATCAAAACCAGATTTTCGACTCCAATTTTGATGTAAAACTGGATACCACAATCTTGGACTCGAAAATCCTGAAAAACGACAACGACCGCAACTTTGTCGGCAAAGACTTTCCATTATTGCCGGATTATCGGGCTAACCTGCTGACGACTTACCACTATGGCAAGGATTGGGATTTTTCGGTGGGTACCCGTTATCAAGGCCGGATGTTTTCACAATTGGACAACAAAGATTTACAATTGCCCTATTACGCAGCCTTTACCGAATCAGTTTATGTGGATTTGAAAACCACTTACCATTTCAACGATAAAAAAGGTCACGTGTCAGCCGGGATAGACAATATCAACGACTACCAAGCGTTTTTCAACCATCCCTTGCCGCAACGCACATTTTTCATGCAAGTGGGTTACAAGTTTTAAGGGCTGGAACGTTTATTAACACTCTATATAAAAATACGCACAAGGATGTGCGGTGTTTAAATACTACATAATAATAATAATTTTAGGAGGACTCTTTAAATGATGCATTTCAAACCGCCGTACCCGCTTAATCCCAGACGGGCCATGATCTGCCTGCTGATGCTGACATCCCCGTTGGCCGTAGCCGAAACCAGTCAAAATAGCGCTCCTTCCGATGACAAACCTGCTGTCAGTAAAAAAGCGAAAGCCGATAAATCCAAAGCGGAACTATCGGAAATGACGATAACGGAGAAAATAACGCCTACCGCCAAGGAACGATACAAACTGCCGACAACGACAGAAAGTGTTACGCGCGAAAAAATCGACGACACCATCAATGCGATGACTGCCGAAGATACTATTAAATACCTACCCAGCATCCAAGTGCGTAAACGTTATATCGGCGATACCAATGCGCCGGTGGGTTGGCGTACATCGGGCACAGGCGCCAGTGCACGCGGTTTGATTTATGCCGACGGCATTCTGCTGTCTTCATTGCTTGGCAATAACAACGGCAACACCGGTTCACCGCGCTGGAATATGGTATCGCCTTCTGAAATTGAGCGGGTCGATGTGATGTACGGGCCTTTTTCAGCGGCTTATTCGGGTAATTCGATGGGCGGCGTGATCGATATTACTACGCGTATGCCGGAAAAATTCGAGGCTGGCGGCGATATCAGGTCGACTTGGCAGGATTACGGTTTCTACGGCAAGAAAAAGACATTTGATAGCCAGGAATATTCTTTCAATGTCGGCGATCGTTACAAAGACCTGTCATTCCGATTCGATGTCAGCCATCTGGACAGCCACAGCCAGCCAATAGCCTTCGTTAATCCTATTACGTCGACGGCCAATGCAACCGCTGCGGACAGAGTAGTAACGGGAGCCGTCTCTAACTTGAATCCATACGGGGTTAATGCGCTGGTGCTGGGCGAGTCTGCGCTCAATCACACGGTACAGGACAACTTCAAATGGAAATTCGGCTATGATATCACTCCGAGCATTCATGCGGCCTATACGCTGGGATTATGGCAGAACGAAAATAATGCCGGTTTTAACAGCTTTTTACGTGACAGCGCCGGTAATATAGTCAATAGCGGTACCGTTAATATCGGCGGCAGGCAATATAACCTGAGCGCTGCGAATGCCCCCAGTTTCGCGGAAACCAGGGCGGAACAAATGCACTGGTCGCACGGCATGAATATTAAATCCACCACCGGCGGAATATTCGATTGGGATTTGGCGGGCAGCGTAGTCGAATACGGCACAGACCTTAGCCGGACATCGACACAAACGCCTGCGCAAGCGGCGGGCAACGGTGCCGGCAGAACCACCAGCTTGACCGGAACCGGCTGGCATACTGCCGATGCCAAAGGGATATGGCGGCCAAAAGCAATGGGGCCGCATGAGGTCAGTTTCGGTTTCCATCATGATTTATATAATTTGGATAACCCGGTTTATAACGCCACCAATTGGCAAACTAGCAGTGGCGGCACTATTTTTTCCAATTCGCAAGGCAAAACCCAGACCGAAGGCTATTGGCTGCAAGACGCCTGGGACTTCGATAAAAAATGGAATTTCACGCTGGGCGGACGCCTGGAAAACTGGCACGCATTCGACGGCTATAATGCGGCGACAGTGGGCACCACACTCAGGTCGATCAACCAGTCGGACCGTAATGACCTGGAATTTTCACCAAAAGCCAAGTTGACCTGGAAACCGATGGATCGCGTACAAACAGGCTTAGCCATCGGCCAGGCTTATCGATTCCCTACCGTGACCGAGTTGTTTCAAACCACGACCACTACAGTGGGAGGGATACAAAACATTATTAACGGCAACCCCAACCTCAGGCCCGAAGAAGCGCTGTCTTCTGAATTGTCGGGAGAATATTTCCTGGATCAAGGCAAATTGCGTCTTAGCCTGTTTCAGGAGCGCGTAAAAGATGCCATTTTTACCCAGCAAACTTTTCTGGCCAACGGCGCTGTTGCCAGCACGCCTTCAAATGTCGGTGAAATTCAAAGCTACGGTGTCGAAGTTGCGGGCGAAGCCAGTGATGTCGGCATAAAAGGCCTTGATCTTTCCGGTAACGCCACGTGGACTGATTCCAGAATTACCGAGAACGCTATCGCCGATGCCGCCGCGTCTGCGGCCGGTCCTACGGCAGCCAACCCCAACGCCAATCAGCCTTCAGTGGGCATGCGTCAACCCAGGGTGCCTGAATGGCGAGCCAGCGCAACAATTTCCTATCGACCGACTGACAAACTGATTACCTCGATAAGCGCTCGTTACAGTGGTTTGCAGAGTGGTCAGTTGAATAACAGTGACGTCAATCTAGGGACTTACGGATCGGGCGGTACCTCTTATTACGTAGTGGATTTAAAGGCTAAATATCAATTTACCAAACAAATCAGCGCTTCTGCGGGTATTGATAACGTCAACAACTACGAGTACTGGTTATTTCATCCTTTCCCATCTCGCACTTACTTTGCTGAGTTGAAATATAATTATTGATAATCTAATTGTATTTAAAATGGCAACATAAAGCCGGGCTCTAATAATCCCGGCTTTATGTGCAAAGGGCGGGAAAATACTTGCTCCGCTATTCTTTAATAATTCGGCTCGACTCTTTAACTCGGATGAAATCCATGAAATCGCTAACCTTTTTTCTGTTTTTGGTAACGCTGGCACTATCCGGTTGTGCAAATGACGCGATGGTAAAAGCTGCAGACGATGCCAATCAGCAACATTCCCATCATGCGGCAGAAGCAAAAGGCGCTTGCGCTGATGCCAATGCATTGCCGTCAAACCAATGTGCAGAAACGGTAAGCGCTGCTTTTGATAATAAGGGTGTGCTATGGATTACCTGGACAAGCAATGATCACGTTTATGTGCAATCATCGGAAGATAAAGGGCTAAGTTTTTCCGAGCCGGTCATGGTCAATCCCGTCGCTGAAAAAATAGAAGCCAAAGGCGAGTATCGCCCGAAAATAAAGCCGGATGCAAAAGGCAATATTTATTTAACCTGGACGTTGAAGCTGGAAGGCAAGCATAGCGGCCATATCCGCTTTAGCCGTTCGACTGACGGCGGAGAGCATTTTTCCGCTCCGGTGACCGTCAACGATAATCTGGATATCATCAGCCATCGCTTCGACAGCATGGCGATCGGTAAAAACGGCGAAATTTTTATCGCCTGGCTGGATGCGCGTGACGTTGAAGAAGCCAAAAAAGCCGGCAAACAATTTGAAGGATCTTCGCTGTATTACAGCTGGTCGGACGATGGCGGCCAACATTTTTACCCCAATAAAAGAATCGCGATGCATACTTGCCAATGCTGCCGCCTGGATACCGCAATAGCGCCGGACAATACGCCGGTCATCACCTGGCGGCATGTTTTTGAAGGCGGCATACGCGATCACGCGTTGGTTAAATTCAACGACTGGAATACCCCCGGCGATACCCATCGTTTAGGCCGGGATAACTGGAAAATCGATGCCTGCCCGCATCACGGCCCCGGCCTGTCGATTTCAGATTCCGGCATTTATCACGCGGTATGGTTCAGCGGTTCAGCAACCAACCAGGGCCTGTTTTATGCCTACTCGACTGATGCAGGGCGGCATTTTTCCACCCCTGTTAGCTTCGGCAAGGAAGGTGCCGGTCATCCGCATGTACTGGCTTTAGGTTCGCGGGTCAATGTGGTTTGGCAGGAATTCGACGGTACTAACAATGTGATTAAATTGATCAAATCCGCCGACGACGGCAAAAGCTGGTCGAAGCCCGAGGCGGTTGCCCAAACGGCCAAGTCCGGCGATCAGCCATTCCTGGTAAGCGACGGACAGAAAATATATCTTTCCTGGAAAACCCAGCAGCAGGATTATCAATTGAAATCTATTGAAGAGTGAAACTTTTATTCACCACGAAGGCACGAAGAGCATGAAGTTTTATTTCTTCGTGCCTTCGTGGTGATACTTTTTTAAGCTTTTTAACTGATTTTTGGATTTGTCGGATATGAGTGAGAAGTTACAAAACTCCCCTAGCAAAGCGCCGAATTGTTTAGAACCTAATTATGTCTACAAATAAACCTCTGTTAGAAGCCAGGCAACTGGTGGTTAACTATAAAAACCATCGTGCGATTGATGAACTTGATTTGTCGGTCCCGGCCGGTTGCGTCTACGCCTTGTTGGGCGGCAATGGCGCGGGCAAAACCTCGACCATCAACACTTTTTTGGGTTTCAATCGGCCGACCGAGGGCAATGTCTTTATTGATGGCGAGTCGCCCGAGCAAAACCCGGCCGTAGTTCGCGCCAAGCTGGCATATTTGCCGGAAAATGTCGCGCTTTATGACTACATGAGCGGCTTGGAAAACCTGAGCTTTTTCTGCCAGCTGGCCAATATCCGCCTATCCCACCAACATGCGCACGATCTATTGATGAATACCGGCTTGCAAGCCGATGCCCACGACCGGCGCGTTTCGACTTATTCAAAAGGTATGCGCCAGAAAGTCGGTTTGGCCATCGCTTCGGCAAAGCAGGCGAAAGTCATGCTGCTGGATGAACCAACCTCCGGGCTTGATCCCAGTGCGGCTAATGATTTCGCCCAGCGGGTACGAGCGGCAGCCGATCTGGGCATGGCGGTGCTGATGGCGACTCATGATTTGTTTAATGCCAAACAGGTCGCCGACCGTATCGGCATCATGAAAGCAGGGCGTCTGGTTGAAGAGTTCGATGCGCATACCGTCGCGCATGATGAGCTTGAGCATAAATATCTGGCGCACGCACGGGGTTTGCTTTGATTCTTGCGATTGTCCACAAGGAATTGCTGTCTGTGCTGAGGGACGGAAGGCTGTTAGTATTGGCGTTTTCGGTATTCGCCGTATTGACCGGATTTTTTTTGGCTTCCGTTGCCGAACATCAGCAAGTACAGCTGGAAAAGCAATCGGTCGGCGCAACCGCCAAGGAGCAATGGGATACGCAAGGCGTCAAGAATCCCCATGCGGCGGCGCATTTCGGTATTTACGTATTCAAGCCGGATTCGCCGCTGGCATCGATCGATCCCGGATTGAGACAATATACCGGCCAGACGCTCTGGCTGGAACCGCATAAACGCAACGTTGCGCGCTTCAGTCCGGCGGCCGATCAAGGGCTCGCCAGCCGTTTCGGGCAAGCCAGCGCCGGTTTTGTGTTGTATGCACTGTTTCCGCTGTTGGTCATCGCGCTGGCTTTCAATGCGATAACCCAGGAACGGGAGCAGGGCACCTTGCGCATGCTGCATAGCCTGGGAGTATCGGCGACCAAGTTGTTGCTGGGCAAGTTTACCGGCTTGTTACTGGCTTTTGCCGTGGTGTTGATGCCGGCAATGCTGATCGCTGTGATCATTTTGTACCAAAATTTCGATTTTGCCGGTGACGACCTGTTCAGGCTATCCGCATTGAGCGGCGCTTTTTTTATTTATTATGCGATATTCGCGGCTTTGGCGATGTCCGTGTCTATCCATTTCAAAAGCAGCCGTCTGGCTTTGTTTACCTTACTGGCATTCTGGGCTGGCAGTGTGCTGATTGCCCCGCGCCTAGGCGCTGCCGCCGCAGAAATGATGGTGCCGACGCCCGGCGCTATGGCGTTCTGGGCCGCAATCAAAAACGACATTCAGCAAGGTTTGGGTAACGATGGCGATCATGATGCGCGCGAGGCGTCATTCAAGGCTCAAGTGCTAAAACGGTACGGCGTGGAGCGGGTTGAAGACTTGCCTCTAGGTTATACCGCATTGAACCGCAATTTTAATGACGGTTATTCCGAACGGGTTCATGCCCTGCATTTCGATAGACTGAGAGATGCATTCGAACGCCAGAGCCGGTTTATTCATATCGCCTCGCTACTCGGTCCGAGCATAGCGATGCGCTCGGTGTCGATGACGCTGTCCGGCATGGACCTGGCGCATCAGCGACATTTTGAGGATGCAGCGGAAAACTACCGGCATTATTTTATCGGCCTGACCGATGACTGGGATCGTGAACGCAGCCACGGCACCGAGCGCGGTGCTCAAGGCCATGATTCCGACTGGGGTAGCGTCAAGGCATTCAGTTATGAACCACCCTCAGTGGGCTTTGCGCTGCATCATGCGCTGATCGATCTGCTGGTTTTGCTGGCTTGGCTGGTTGCCGCGCTAATGTGGCTGCTGTTTTCCGCGAAGAGGCTTAAGCCATGATGGGATTGTTGCAAGCTGAAGGGCTGCGCTTCATCCGCAATCCGGTCAATCTGTGGGTAATTGCCGCATTCTTTGTTCTGTTGGCGGGTAGCGCAATATGGTCGGGACTTGCCGCCAGCGAGTTTCGCGCCAAAGCATTGCAGCCGCAACATCAATCAGGCAATAACCAAGTGCGGACGGAAATGCACGATGCTCCCGGTATCGGCAAAGCAGGTGATACAGCCAAGTTGCCTGACAATGCAACGGTGCGTCTCCCGGCGCTCGGCGGTTTGGCGTTAAGTGTACGGCAAATGGACCTGCTCGGTTCCGAACTGCGCCTATCGACCCGCAGCCGCTATACCGACGGCCGCAACAGCGATCAGCTGTTCAATCCGTTGCTGCGCGAGCTGGGCTTGCTCGATTTTGCCGGCGTACTTGCGTTATTGCTGCCATTGACTGTGATAGCGCTGACTTACGGCTTGGTGCAGGAAGACAGGGAACGGGGCGTCTGGCGCTTGGTTTGCGCGCAAATGCCCTATCCTGCGCGCTTGGTATTTGCCGCGCTTGCGGTGCGCCTGGCTGCGGTGTTGATGCCTGCGATCATGGCATCGTTGCTTGCGTTTATGCTGGATTCCGGTTCCACATTCTATGCCGCAGCATATTGGCTGGCTTTTGTCAGCGTCTTCACCGCTGTATGGATGACGATTGCAGGCCTATTCCTGTTGCTGCCCGTTTCATCGGGTGCGGCGGCTGTGGGCTTGTTAGGCGTGTGGCTGGTCACGACGTTTGCGGTACCGGCGGGCTTGAGCTGGGCGGCGAATAACATGCAGCCGATGCCCTCGCGGCTTGAAGCCATTGTCGATATTCGCCGTATTCAGGCGCAAACGTCCAAACAACAGGCTCAATTGCTGTCAGTTTGGTACCAGGCGCATCCCGAAATTGCGCCCGTGAAAGAGCCGTCCCGCGAGATTGCCGGTTTGCCTGCGAATCTGGCGCTTGACAGCAAGGTACGGCCTTTGATGTATCGTTTCGATGAGATCCGGAAAGCTCATTTCGAGTTTATGGAACGTTGGTCGGCGCTTTCGCCCGGCCTTGCCGCGGTGTTGACGGCTGATCGTCTGGCAGGTATCGATGCGCCCCGTTATGCGGAATACATTCAGGAGACCAATGAATTTGAAGACCGGTGGCGGGCGTTTTTTGCTCCCCGAATTATGGGCAAGCAAAACATGCCGTTGGATTATCGACAACTGCCTCAAGAGAAACCTTTACCAATGGCTGAAACAGTATGGACGGTCATATTGAGTCAGTCGCTGATCGGTATGTTGTTATTACTGGTATTGGTAACTTTACGCAAGCGATTCGGAAAGCCCTAAACCCTGTTTAAAATCGATTGATAATAATAATCGCCAAGGCATGACGCGTACTTTATGCTTACACATTTTCAACGATATAAGGATTACATTTATGGAAATTATTTACTTTTTATTGCACTTGCTTAAAGACCCTTTGTCGACGCTACAAGATTTTCTGGTGCATTACGAGACGTTCACTTATGTGTTTATAGCGACGATCATTTTTGTCGAAACGGGGCTAATCGTTATGCCGCTGCTGCCCGGCGATTCATTGCTTTTTGCGGTGGGCCTATTGGCGTCGTCGACCGGAAAGTTGGATATTCAAATCATCATTCCGTTGCTCATCGGCGCGGCTTTATTGGGCGACAATGTCAATCATTTCGTCGGGAAACATTTTGGCAGTTTCGTCAAATCCCGGAAACAAATTCTGTTTTTTAAACGGGAATATATTACCCAAACCGAAGCGTTCTACGGAAAACACGGCGGGAAAGCTGTTATTATTGCCCGCTTTATTCCGATTATCCGCACGATTGCCCCTTTTGTAGCCGGTGCCGGCAGCATGAAATACCTCAAATACATCATTTTTTGCATCATCGGCGCGACATTATGGGTCACGAGCATAACGTTGACAGGTTATTTTCTCGGTTCGAATGAATGGGTCAAACATAATTTCGAGAAGGTCGTTTTGGGCATTGTTTTTGTGTCGATCATGCCAATCATCTGGCAATTTGCACGAGTCAAATTGTTAAAACAGCCTCAATCCATTTAGAGTTTCTGAAGTTCTGCAATCATTATCGTGACCATGCTAAGTAAAATAAGGCGTTGCCCGGAATCTGCACATATCAGACGCACCATTGATGTTTAAAAGGTAATATTCTTCTTATGTATTTATTTAACAGTCATGAAGGCGGCTTGGCCGACCGGAATTTAAAACCTTCGGGTGACGAGGCGAGTCCGTTAGTGCAGAAAAAACGATCATTATTTACCGCTTTGACCGGCGAAGAGAACCCGCGTTTTATCGGTGGATTACTGTTGATTTTAGTGCTGCTGTTACATATTTGGGCGGGTTTTTGGCTGTTAAAACCAACCGAGCGGCCCAAAACCCCAGCGCTGATGATAATGGAGGTCTCGCTGGTTTCAGCACCGGTTCAGCCGGCACCGGTTACGCCGCCTGCGCCACCGAAACCGGTGCAGCCCAAACCGGAGCCGCCGAAAAAACAACCGGTCAAACAGCCGATCAAGAAAAAAGTGCCGGTTATTCCCAAGCAGGCGGAGCTGCCAAAACCGCAAGCTATTGCCGAAGAAAAGCCCGTGCCGTCTAATGCCGCGCCGACACCTTCAGTTTCAGCTCCGCAACCGGTCACTCGCCCCGCTCCTGCTGTCGTCAGCAATGAGCCGAAAATCAGTACCGGCGTCGTTCCATTGGAGCGGATTCCTCCGAAATATCCTGCGCGGGCGGCGAGTCGTCATATCGAGGGCTGGGTTAAAATCGAATTTACCATTACCAAGAGCGGTACAGTTGAAAATGCGGTAGTGGTTGAGGCGGAACCTGCCGAAGTCTTTGACGATGCTGCCTTGAAAGCCATTAATCAATGGATATTCAAAGAAAAGACAGTAGACGGTGTTGCTGTTGAGCAGCGTGCTGTTCAGACGCTGCAATTTAAATTGACCCAATAATCGGCTTGCGTTGACGCTACAGGATGAGTAATCAGATTGATGATTGCAGCCATGAATTTCATTTTTAACCATTTAAAATAAAGGAGATGGGAATGCCCTATCATATTGCGCCCGCTGTTATTATCGACGGTACTTTGTACACTTTGTTGGCCTTTTCGGTGGCCACATGGACAGTGATTTTGTTCAAAATCTGGCAATTTACCAAGAACAGTTATTATAACCGGCGTTTTAACGAAGCATTTTGGGGGGCCGCTAGTCTGGAGCAGGCAAAAGCCTTGCCCGCAGATATTGCCAGAGGTCCGCAAGCGCGAATTGCACAACAAGGATTTGCATGGATGGACGAAAGTAAGCAGTCTGAGGGCAAGAGCCTTAAATATTGCGGCGTTCCGGCTGAGCTGCTGGAACATTCGTTACTTGTTCAAATGCAGAAAGAGCAGCACGGAATGGAAAGCGGCCTGACCCTGCTCGCCAGTATCGGCAGCACTTCGCCGTTCGTCGGCCTGTTCGGTACGGTGCTGGGCATCATGCACGCGATGCATGAGATTACTGCCAGCGGTTCGACCAGCCTGAATGTGGTGGCCGGTCCTATCGGCGATGCTTTGGTCGCTACTGCAATCGGTATCGCGGTTGCCGTGCCTGCTGTGTTGGCTTATAACTTTTTCTTGCGCCGGGTTAAACAGCAACGTGCCGGTTTGGAAAATTTTGTTATCAGTTTTGAGCATATCGCTACACCTGCGAACGCCAACGGTAAGGAATAGACATGGCTTTTAAACCGCAATCCGAAGACGACGGAGCAATGAGCGACATTAACGTTACGCCGCTCGTCGATGTAATGCTGGTGTTGGTGATTATTTTATTGGTGACCGCGCCGTTACTCACGCAATCCGTACACGTGACCTTGCCGAAAACCGCCGAAACCACCGCGGATATTAAAGAACAACCGTTACAGCTCGGTATTGATGCGCAAGGAGCCATAACATTAAATAAGCTGCCTATGGCCGATCTTGCGGCATTGGAAGCGGCGTTGAAAGCCGAGCTTCTAAAAAATCCTGAAATCGGTTTGCATTTATATGCCGATCAAAATGTCGTTTATTCAAAAGTCGCCGAAGTCATGGCAACCGTGCAACATTCGGGAATCGCAAAAATAGCGTTCGTGACTGAGAAGCAGTAATACATTTCGGCATATTAAATTAACAGAAGAGGCCACGAAGAAACATACGGGCTTCCGTAAAAGAATCGCATTCTCCGTGGTTTGTTAACTATTTATATATACTCCGTATACAAAATCGTTCATTGATTAGTGAAGGGTTTCAGTCTACTTTTAGCCGATGCATATGCGTATGGGTGTGGTCATGTCGATCCCATAAATCAGGTGATATTTAAGATATTCACTCCTAGACTTTATTGTACAAAAAGCCTATGTCTACCCATCCTTCCTTTTTCTCCTGTTGGGCTTATCGTACTGAGCATATTTGTTATCGGCTTGGCAATGATCATCTTTGAAGTCCAGTTTGTGATGGGTTCATTGTGTGCGCTGTTAAGTCTTTTCCTCAGCAGTTTAACCACCGCCATGATTTCCGTAGCAGAAGCTATCAAACCGGGCGAACTTAGTCTTGCGTTTGTTGGCGCCTTCGCTATCATCGCAGCGGTAGTATTGAATAGGGTGATGCATGTCGATATTGATTTCACACTGGGCAGCGGTTTGGGTTTGGTGGTGATGTATATCTGGGTATTAAAAACAAAATGGTGTAATGTTGAGACAAATTTTGACGTTCAGCTACAGAAGGTTGAATGGGCTATTTTTTAATGTACTACATCGGAATTATCACCGGTATGGCGGCTCTTAGTCATGTGGGCTGGCCGTCTTATGTTCGGCAACTGTATGAAATGTTGGAGCCGGCATGGGGCAATTTTATTTTAGACATGGTATCGAGCTCTATCGACACTAACCTGCTTGAAGCGGCGGCGATCACTGGATGTTAAACGCGATGATGGTAGGCATTGGCGGCAATCTGCTTTATGGTCGCATCATCGGCCGGGGTCATGGTTATGTCTATCGACAAAAGTTATACTTTTGCCACTCACTTACGTTTTCTACCGGCAGTCCTGGCCAATATTCTCGGTTCTTTTGGTTTCCGGTATCTGCAATTCGAAATATTCACTGGGTATGACGCTACAACAGCATAGCAGCCCGTTGATTCTGTGCTCATTTTTTCACCTAATCCAATATTTATTATGTCGACAAATTCACAAGGTCATTCCAAACAACAAGTAGCCGTTTTGGCGCTAAGCGCAATCGGTGTTGTGTTCGGTGATATCGGCACTAGCCCCTTGTACGCCGTTAAGGAAGTCTTCGGCAGCCATTTGCCGATTGATAAGCTTCATGTATTGGGTGTGTTGTCACTGATTTTTTGGGCATTGACTCTGGTTGTGACAACCAAATACGCAATCTTTATCATGCGTGCCAATAATAAAGGTGAAGGCGGCATCATGGCGTTAATGGCTTTGGCATTGCAAAGCGCTAAAGATAATCCACAAAAAGCACGCTTTATCGTTACCATTGGATTGCTCGGCGCGGCTTTGTTTTATGGTGACAGTATTATTACTCCTGCAATATCAGTATTAAGCGCAGTCGAAGGGTTGCAAATAATTGCGCCTTCTTTAAATCATTATGTATTACCGATCACTATTACAGTGCTCAGCGCTCTTTTCATAGTGCAGGCTAGGGGTACCGGAGCTGTCGGAAAAATGTTTTCGCCAATCATGTGTCTTTGGTTTGGCACTTTGGGTATTCTTGGCGTAACCAATATTGTTCACGCCCCTGCTGTACTGGCCGCAGTTAATCCTTATTACGCCATTCATTTATTGTTTGAGTTGGGCTGGCACGGTTTTTTAATTATGGGGGCCGTGGTTTTGGCAATAACCGGTGCCGAGGCGCTTTATGCCGACATGGGGCATTTTGGTTTGAATCCCATCCGTTATGCCTGGTTCAGCTTTGTTTTTCCTGCATTATTACTGAACTATTTCGGGCAGGGAGCGTTGCTGCTTGAGCATCCGGAGGCGGTGAAAAATCCATTCTATTTAATGGCACCGACATGGGCAATGTATCCGCTGTTAATTTTGGCGACACTGGCGTCTGTTATCGCTTCCCAGGCGGTGATATCTGGCGCATTCTCGGTTACCAGGCAAGCCATACAGCTTGGCTATTGCCCGCGCATGAATATTTTGCATACTTCGGGTCAAGAAGTAGGGCAAGTTTATATTCCTGCGATTAATTGGTTATTGATGGTTTCGGTATTTGTCGTGGTATTGAGTTTCCGGTCCTCCTCGGCACTTGCTTCTGCTTACGGCATTGCCGTTACCGGCACTATGATTGTGGATACTCTGTTGGCGTTTATTGTCATCCAAGGTATTTGGCAATGGACAAAATCAGCCAGTGTTACTTTTTTGACAATTTTTCTAACGGTAGATTTTGTGTTTCTTTCTTCTAACAGTTTAAAAATACCGACCGGGGGCTGGTTGCCGTTAGTTATAGGAGGCGTGTTGTTTTTAATGATGACGACATGGATTCAAGGTCGTGCCTTGTTGGCGGGATATATGGATGAAAGGCGTATGTTGTTTGAGGATTTGGAAGACAAGATAATGAAACATCAGGCGGTAACCGTTCAAGGTTCGGCCATCTATCTTGCGAAAACTCTGCATGGTGTGCCGCAGGTGTTTTTACATAATTTTGAGCATAATCATGTGCTGCATGAAAAAATCGTGGTATTGACCATAGTCACCAAAGATGAGCCATACGTTGACGTGGCGCACCGAACCAAGATTCGGGCCTTCGGCAAGGATAACAATTTTTATCGGGTTAAGCTTTATTATGGTTTCAAGCAAAATCCCGATGTGAGACAAGCTTTAGAGCAATGTGCTCAGGAAGGTTTAAACATCGATTTCAAACAGACATCATTTTTTATTGGTAGTGAAAGGGTCTCTTTTCGGAAAAAAAGTCCTATGCCTACATGGCGTAGACCCTTATTCAGGTTTTTATTCCACAATGCCTCAAGCGCGATAGAATTTTTCAAAATTCCCGTTGAGCGCGTCATTGAGCTGGGCATCCGTATTGAACTTTAGCGGGGTAATTGAGAGGCCTTTGTTCGCCAATTCAATTGGGGTCTATCCGGGAATTTTGTTTTCACAAAAGTCTACAGGCCTCTAACACGAAATCTTCGTTTACATCGCTACTGCGTTCAAATTCTCGTCTTCATACAAGCGTGTTTTCTTCCAGCCGGCAAATTTACTGTCATAAAATTCAAGATCATTATCAATTGAAAATTCATAACAACTTCTGAACAGCTTGGCGGTACGGAATGCATGCAATTCATCATCGGCTGTTACTTTATCTACATTACCAACCTGAAAAGTTTTATTCCTGGATTTGCAATTGCTGACCCAAAAAACGGTATAGCAAAGATAGCTTTTATCTTTACGGTGATCATATTTGATCGTTCTGGACACGCCGGTGACACCGGTGGTGGTTTTATTTTTAGGCGGCTTAAGAAATCGTGTCTTACTGCCTTTTAAAACAGTCAGCATCTGATCACGCCAAGTAATTGCGGCTTTCAAAGACTTACCTTTGTTGCCCCACAATTTATGTGAAAAATAACGACTGCTTTCTTTGCCGCGCCGTACGATGCGTACTTGAAAACCAAACACATCGGGTTCTGTAATATGTTTATTTTTTGCCATGATAAAATTCCATCAAACGAATGAACTAAGTGAATTTAACAGCCAAGTTAGGGCGACAGGCTTCGGAAAAACCTGAGGACGGTAAATCCCTGACACTATTGTAAGCCATTAATGACAAATTATGTCTAAAATTTAAATTAAAGCAAGCTAAAAATAACAACAATTTCGCTAATCCCTACTAATCTAGTGTACAATTTCACCAATCCACTTCTTCAGTGGCTAACACTAAAGTTAACAGTCTTTTGCTTTTTCACTATTTATTTGGAGATAATCAATGAGCGTATTAGTCGGTAAACAAGCACCTGATTTTACAGTTCCTGCTGTTCTGGGCGATGGTCAAATAGTTGATTCATTTAGTTTTTCTGAGGCCACTAAAGGCAAATATGCGGTAGTATTTTTCTATCCGTTAGATTTCACCTTTGTTTGTCCAAGTGAGTTGATCGCTTTAGATCATCGTATGGACGCATTCAAAAGCCGTAATGTTGAAGTCGTTGCCGTATCTATAGACTCTCATTTCACGCACAACGCATGGCGTAATACACCTGTCAACAAAGGCGGTATCGGCCCTGTTCGTTACACTATGGCTGCGGATATATCTCACTCTATTTGTAAAGACTACGATGTTGAAGCAGATGCGCCTGCAGTGGCTTATCGCGGCACTTTCCTGATTGATCGTGACGGTAAAGTCCGTCATCAGGTTGTTAACGATTTGCCGTTAGGTCGCGACATGGATGAGTTACTGCGTATGATTGATGCGTTGCAATTCCACGAAGAACATGGCGAAGTATGTCCAGCCGGATGGCAAAAAGGCGATTCGGGCATGAACGCAAACCCAGCCGGTGTTGCAGAATATCTGGATAAAAATGCGGATAAACTGTAAGTCGTAGTTTGTATGGAGCTGGTTCGGCCAGTTCCTCTACGACATAAAAAAAGGCTTAGGCATTTAATGTCTAGGCCTTTTTTATTACAGTAATAGAGATTCGGTTGGCGGATAAATTTTCGGCCAAGACGCCGACTGTCCATAGTAACAAAAAAGAGGGGGTAGACTTAGTTGCTATTCCGGCTTGTTTTGTGCAACATCTTGGGATGCATCCTGAAACTTTCGATAATTAATTGAAACCTTGAGTCCAGCAAAGCGCCCGGCCATTCTAACTAGCTCTTGGGTCTTTTTATCAAAAGTAATTTTAACCTCGTTTAAGGCACGATCTTCATAGCCTTCTTCTATATGATGGGTTTCCAACAGAAAACGGTAAATATAGACCTCCTGCTCTCCTTCGTCCTTGATTTCAAAAGGTTCGCCCAATTGTGCCAGAACGGCCGGTTTTTTGGGTAGATCGTCAGAAATTTTGTCCAGTAATGCGGAGTTGGCTTTGAGCTGTTGTTTTTCTTTATCGATCTCGGCGCCACCTATAGAACGCAAAGAGACTTCTAAAAACTTGGGTGGGGCAATTGCCAAAAAAAGCGAAGAAAACGACCAGGCAATCAGGCGGTTTTCTTTGTTAAAATTTAAATCCGAATAAAATTTTACTTCCGGCTTGATCAGTTTATTGTTGCCGTCAACTTTGCGAAACCAGTATCGCCAGCGTCTGCCTTCCGGCGTAGGATCATCTTGACTGGCATAAAGCTTGGACAAAGAAACAAAGTCTTTGCTGTAAAGAATTGGGTCTTTGAAGCGCAAGGTAAACTCATCACCGGCGGCTACAGAAAAATGACGATCAAATTCATCCATCTGTAGGTAGACTTGGTAAGCCCGAATCCAGTACATACAACCGGATAATGAACTGACCAGTACCAACAAAAAAAACATGCGAAGAGTTCGTTTAGCGATTGCGGCTTTCATTAGCGTAATTTATCAGTGTCGTGTATCGGGATCATTAGCGGTATTGTTTCGGGACAGGATGTTTTCCACATCAACGCCATCAAAGTGGTATTGTTCGCCGCAGAATTCGCAGCTTACTTCAATAATGCCCCGCTCTTTTAGAATATCTTCCAGTTCGGTCCGCCCCATGGCTAATAATGTTCTTTCGATGTTTGACCGGGAGCAGGCGCAGTTGAATACAACGGGTTCAGCGTCGAACAGCCTGATTTTTTCCTGATTGAACAATCGATATAACAGTTGCTCGCAGTCCAAGTCGAGTAATTCCTGCTCGGTTATGGTGTTTGCCAATATCTCGATATGCTCCCAATCAGCCTCATAATGGTCCTGTGCAGGTAACTCCTGTAATAATAATCCGACAGCATGAGTGGCATTGGCAATTAACCACAAGCGGGTCTTAAGCTGCTCGGATTGCTCGAAATAAGTTTGCAAGGCGACGGCTAGGTTATTGCCCTGGAGCGGAACAATGCCTTGATAAGGAGAGCCGTTTTCCATTTCGATAGTTAATACCAGTCGCCCTTGGCCAAACATGTTTTCTAATGAACCGGGAGCTGCATTTTCCTTGCCTCTTACCAGGCCTCGTATTTCTCGCTGATCCGTTGCCTGGGCAACCAGGGTTTTAATATCGCCATCACCTTGGGCCTGAAGAATCATCGAGCCTTTAAATTTGACCGTAGCCGACAACATGACTACGGCCGCCAATGCTTGTCCCAGTTGCTGTTGCATGTTTTCAGAGCCGCGCTGATGAAGTTTAGCCGCTTGCCAGCTGCCGGTTAATTTGACCCATTCTCCACGAACGCCCAGTTCTTCAAATAAAAAACGGCGTAATAAATCTTGCTCTATCATGTTGCTCCAGCTAAAAAATCGTGCATTTTTTGACATCAGGATCATAATAATCCTTGATCTAACAGTTTTATAAAAATACCACAGGCTATGACTTTTTCATCAAAAAAACTTGTTTTGCCCGACCCTAAAGAAGCTTTGCCTGGTCGAAACACACCAATGCCTGTTACCAATAAGCATTTTGTAACAGGTAATCCAATAGTTTCACCGTTTCAGGAAACCATGGAACAAGCCCTGTTCGCAATGGGCTGCTTCTGGGGGGCGGAGCGAAAATTCTGGCAATATCCGGGTGTGTTTAGCACTGCAGTAGGTTATACCGGCGGTTTCACGCCTAATCCGACTTATGAAGAATTATGCTCCGGTTTAACAGGGCATACTGAGGCTGTTAAAGTTATTTTTGATCCGGCTGTCGTTTCATACTTTGAATTGCTTCAGATTTTTTGGGAGTCCCATAATCCGACGCAAGGTATGAGACAAGGTAATGACATCGGTACGCAATACAGATCAGGGATTTATACTTATACCCAGCAACAATTAGATCAAGCGCTTGAATCAAGGCAACATTACCAGCATCGACTCTCCCAGGCGGGTTTTAAACAAATAACGACCGAGATTATGCCGGCAGGTGAATTTTATTATGCCGAGGATATGCATCAGCAATATCTGGCTAAGAATCCTATGGGTTATTGCGGTTTAGGGGGATTGGACGTGGTTTTTGATTAGTCTTTGATTACAAAAGACAAAAAAAAGGCGGTTCAAAAAAACCGCCTTGAAATATATTTAGGAAGATATAACGCAACTTTCAGCTATGATGCTCTACAAGAGCCTTAAAAGTTAGGTTAATAATATCAATAAATAATGCAACACAAAATGTGACATATTGTCGCAGTTTAATTCTTGTTTAATTTTTAATTAAAACCTCGATAATATACTTAAATAATCCTGATTTTTTATTTAGGTTATTTCTAAATTTCATACTGTTTTTATAAAATGCTCTCATACGCCGCGCCTAAGTCAGAATTTTCTGCCCGACAAAACCTGAAGTGGCTGTTTATCCTCAGAAATTTGATGATACTCAGCGAGGTTATACTCATTGTTTTATCTGTGTACGGCCTTAATATTCGGCTGCCGGAGCAGCAGCTTTGGCTGGTGATGATGTCGATAGGGGTGGTTAATGTTTATACCTCAATGCGCTTGGAAACAGAAGAACCTGTTACTGAATTGGAGATTTTTTCTCAATTAGTAATTGATGTTTTTGCTATTACAGCATTACTGTACCTGACGGGTGGCGCATCAAACCCGATAACCTGGGTATTTCTATTGCCTCTGATTATTACAGCTATCATGCTGCACCAATCTTATGCCTGGTATATGGTGATTTTGACCACGTCCATGTATACGGCATTAATGGCCTATAATATTCCTCTGCCGTCGATAGAGCCTCACATGCCTAGACCGGAGATGCAGTATTCAGATGTGAAAAATTATGAGCTGCTGCAACAAGTTCACGCCATGAGTGACAGTCATTATTTTAATCTGCATATTTTTGGCATGTGGTTCGGCTTTGTATTTAGCGCGGGCTTGGTCGCATTCTTTGTGGTTGAGCTGGCTAAAACGCTCAAGGCGCAGGAACGGAATCTGGCTGAAGCACGGGAAAATTCATTAAGGGATGAGCGTGTTGTCGCATTAGGCACATTAGCCGCCAGTGCTGCCCACGATATGGGAACACCATTAGGTACGATTGCCATCGTGGCTCATGAACTTGAACAAGAGTTCCCGATTCATCGTTTCCCTGATCTACATGAAAAATTATTGATCATGCAACAACAGATTGACCGGTGCAAAATAGCGTTATCGGTGATGTCCGCTTCTGCGGGTGAAATGCGAGCCGAATCCGGTAGTGCAATGCTGCTGACTGATTATATTGACGAAGTGATCAACCAATGGCGTACTCACAAGCCATTGGCAAAACTATGTTTCTTTATCAATCCTGAAGTCGCAATGCAGGCAAAAATCATCGCTGAGCTCACGCTGACTCATTCGATTATTAATATTTTAAATAATGCGGCCGAGGCGTCTCCGCCGGAAAAGGGCATCGAATTTCATGCATCATGGGACTTAGAGCAGGCTATTATCAAAATTAGGGATTTCGGCCCCGGCTTGCCGCCGGAATTAATCGATTTTGCCGGTAAGCAGCCCGTCGTCAGTAAAAAGCGTGGCTTGGGAGTGGGGTTGTTCTTAGCCTATTCCACCATTAGTCGTCTGGGCGGTAAAATTAGTCTTTATAACAGCGAATCGGGCGGAGCCTGCGTGGAAATCACCCTTCCTCTTTTAAATACAGAGAACAATAATGACATCCCAGGAAATGGATAAACCACGGCTATTGCTGGTGGATGATGATGAGACCTTTTGCAAGGTGCTAAAGAGTGCGTTAGAAAAAAGGAATTATGAGGTATTGGTCGCGAATGATGTCAAAACCGGAATAGCGTTTGCCGAACGCTATTTACCTGAATATGCGGTGATTGATTTGCGGATCGGGCATGAATCAGGGCTTGAGCTGGTGAAAAAACTGATTTCTTTGGATGATAATACCACTTGCGTCATGTTAACCGGCTTTGCCAGCATTGCTACAGCGGTCGAAGCAATAAAACTGGGGGCGACACATTATTTAACCAAACCGGCAAATGCGGATGAAATTGTAAATGCTCTGCATAAAAATGAAGGCGACTCGTCGGTTTTGATTAGCGAAAATCCTTTATCCGTAAAGCGCCTGGAATGGGAGCATCTGCAAAAAGTTCTGATGCAGCACGACGGCAATATTTCGGCTGCTGCAAGGGCGTTAAATATGCATAGGCGTACGTTGCAAAGGAAGCTGGATAAAAAACCGGTACGAGAGTAGTCCGTAAAGTCTTTGCTTAAAGACGTGCATAAAGCCAAAAGCAGATCTGATTGGTCTTTAGTTAAAATCGACTATTGGCAGGGTTGGTTTGAAACACCACTTCCTTACTGTCATCATCCTCGCGGCTATAATGAAGAATGCGATTCCAGGTTTTTTGCTGGCAACTGTAATTGCGTTCTCGACTCAGTTTTCTCTTATCGAGCTCGGTTATATTCCGGCTCAGCCTGTAGCATAGTAGGCTTGTAAAGATATTTGAATTAATTTTCAATTAGTTACCGTATAGCATCTTGCTGTTTTTATAGTTATTAACACCCTCAGCTGCATCAGTAATTCTGGCATGATCGGGATTTTTTTATTTATAGTTTTGACACAACGCCGTATCTCATGATAAAAAGTACCCTGTCGTTTATTACTTAATTCGACAAGCAACTCGATAAAGCAATTTATTGAGTGGCCCCTTTGAGGAAAGGGAATAATATAAATAATATAAACTATTCGAGGATTTTAAAATGGCTGAAGAACAAGAAAAAGATAACACATGGTTGATTGCTGGTGTTGCTATTGCTGCTGTTATTGTCTTAGTTGTACTGTTGAAACAAGACGAAACAAAGCATTTACAAAGCGGTGCTGTTGCAGCGAGTAACGCTGAAGTTTTCTCGAAAATAGACGCGAAAAAAACCGGCAATAAAACTGAGCAATAAGACTCAAAATGTAGTCAATTGAAAAAGTACCTCTCGTATAGACGGGGGGTACTTTTTATTTCAAATCATTCTATTCTGATACTCTTTCTCTTTGATTCTTGAACATCTGACTTAATCAGGCTGTTCGAATAGTTACCGACAACATTAAAAGTTTAACCATGCACTCAGCTCGATGCTGAACTGGTTTGTCATTTTTAGCATAGCAAGTATTAAAAGGCTTCCCTAGCCATCTTCGGGCATTAGCTATATATCTTTTTCCAGCAGCTGGATTTTCTCCTCCAACATTTTTACTCTCTTCAATAACGCGGGCAATTTGCTGAGCGCTATCTGCTCTTTATAAGCCGTCTTCTTATCTTTTGCCGGGCTGCCGAAAACTTGGGTGCCCGCCTTGACATCACCGGCTACACCGGAGCGTGCCATGACGACTGCGCCACGACCAATCGTAACATGATCAGCAATACCTGAACTTCCTGCCAGAATCGCATAATCTTCAATGTTGCAGGAGCCGGACACGCCTGTTAAACCGCACATAATGACATTCTTGCCGACTTTGTTATTGTGCCCAATCTGTACCAGGTTATCGATTTTGCTACCCGCTCCTATCAAGGTACTCCCTAATGCACCCCTATCGATACAGGTATTAGCTCCAATCTCGACATTGTCCTCAATAACCACATTGCCGACTTGAGGAACTTTGACATGCTCATTATTCCGGAACTTATAACCAAAGCCATCGGCGCCAATGATAGCCCCTGAATGAATAATGACATTATTCCCTATAACGACATCATCATAAATAACGGCATAAGGATAAATCCGGCAGTTTTTACCTATTTTTACATTTTTGCCGATATAGGCCCCTGCATGTATTTCGCTACCGTCATCTATGCGCGAGTTCTCGCCAATTACAGCATAAGGCCCGATATATAGCTGATTACCTAGCGACACAGCAGCATCAAGAACTGCCTGCGGTGCAATTTGCCGGGTATAATTTCTGGCAGGATGCAGTAATTCGACCGCCTTGATAAAGCTGATCTCCGGATCCGCACAAATCAACAGAGCCATGTTGTCAGGCACATCCTCAACAACGAAACCTTCCGCAATAATGCAGGCTGAAGCTGTTGAGCCTTTAATATGCCGGGTATAGCGACTATTGGTTAATTGTGTGACTTGCCCATGATGTGCGGACGTAATTTCTGCCGCTGAATGAATAATTGCTGATAGGTCGCCGCCTTCAATTCGCGCACCACAAAAATCGGCAAGTTCTTTTAATGTAATCGGCATATTTGTCTCTGCTGTTGTTATTCTGAATGGCGCCAAAGCAGCCGGCACTGTTGAAAATATAAGTTTAGTGTAATAAATCTAATAAACAACCGCATTGCCTGCATTGGGTTGCTCACCGAGATAATTAAGGTGTTGAATTCTAATCGCTGGAGTTCTTTTTCGTTTATTAGTGTCCAAATATTGGAACTGGCTCACCCGGCAGTTTTCTGTTGATCGTGATGCCAATGTCCTGACTTGCCGCCATCTTTGTCCAGTAGTCGGACTGACTGGATAATCATTCCTCTATCTACAGCTTTACACATATCGTAAATAGTGAGCAAGGTGATTTGCGTAGCATTGAGCGCCTCTATTTCGACGCCGGTTTGCCCGTTGGTTTTTACAGTGGTTTGACAGCGTATCCGGCTGCGGTCAACTTCTGTATCCAGTTTGATTTCTACATGAGTTAGAGGTAACGGATGGCAGAGCGGAATCAGGTCCGCCGTTTTTTTGCTGGCCATGATACCGGCTATTCGTGCTATAGCCAGCACATCGCCTTTTTTGTAGTCGCCGTCCATGATCAGTTTGAGCGTTTCCGGCTGCATTTCAATATAGCCTTCTGTGACGGCTGTACGCTGGGTAATCGCTTTGTCGCCGACGTCAACCATATGCGCTTCGCCGGATTGATTAAAGTGAGTTAATGCAGTCATTTTTCTGTAAAATTATCGGTGAAAGGGCAAGCACGTTTTTATTATAACAACTGCCGGTTAAGAAAACTAAAAAGGCGAATCGACAGGCTTCCCCATAATGCGCCTCGTGCCAATTCTATTGTTTGTTACTGAGTGATCGATCATGTCAATTAAGGTACGTTATTTTGCCAGCTTGAAAGAGAGTATCGGCCGTTCGGAAGATAATCTGGAGTTTTCAGGATTGACTACAGTCGCCGATGTATGGCGCAGTGCTAATCCGAATAAAACATTGCCCGATAATATATTGACGGCTGTGAATATGGACTATGTTGAATTAAATAGTGCTGTTAAGGATGGCGACGAAGTGGCGTTTTTCCCGCCGGTGACCGGTGGTTGATTATGGAGATAAAAATTTACGCCGAATCTTTCGATCCTCTAAAAGAAGTTCAGGTTTACCAGAGTTCTGCGAAGGACATGGCCGGAAAGTTTGGCGCAACTAATATTTTTATAGGCACAATGCGTGATTTCAATGAAGGTGATGATATTACGGGTATGACTCTGGAATATTATCCCGGCATGACCGAAAAACAATTGGAAAAAATCGTTGCCGAAGCCTTGCGACAATGGCCTGTTATCGATGCATTGGTAGTGCATCGGGTAGGCGATATACTGCCTAATGAACCCATAGTGCTGGTGGCGGTATGGACATCGCATCGCGGCGACGCATTTGATGCGAGCCGATACATCATGGAAGCGTTAAAGTCGAGAGCGCCTTTCTGGAAAAAAGAGCTGTTAAAATCGCAAGCCGAGCGTTGGCTGCTAAAAAATACTGACGGTTATCTGTAACCGGCTCGTTGTAATCAGATTTTTAGGAAATGTTTAAATGCAGGGACAATTAAGAAAAATGCATACCCGGCTGGAGCTGGATAGATCAAGGCCGGTTCAGTACGAGTTGCCGTTAGGCGCTCAATCGATTGCTTTAAATCCGCTGATCGGTAAATCAATCAAGCTGATGTATACAGGCAATATTGTCTGCCTGCATTGCAACCGGGCAATTAAAAAAAGCTTTAATCAGGGCTATTGCTATCCCTGCTTTACCTCCCTGGCACAGTGCGACATGTGTATCATGAAGCCGGAAACTTGTCATTATGCGGCCGGTACCTGCCGGGAGCCCTTATGGGGCGAAGAGTTTTGTTTTCAGTCGCATATCGTTTATCTGGCTAACTCCAGCGGTATCAAGGTAGGCATTACCCGGCAGACGCAAATTCCGACGCGCTGGATAGATCAAGGCGCAGTCCAGGCGCTGCCGATTTTTAAAGTGCAGTCGCGCTATATTTCAGGGCTGATTGAAATTGCCATTGCCAAACACGTCAGCGATAAAACCAGTTGGCAGCAAATGCTTAAAAGCAGGGCAGAGCCTATTGATCTAATTGCAAAACGGGATGAATTAATTGCTGTTTGTGAAGCAAAGCTGGCCGAAATTACCCAACGTTTCGGGCAACAGGCCATTGAGTTTTTAGCCGATGAGCCGGTTGTCGATATTCATTTTCCGGTAGACAGCTATCCGCTCAAGGTCAAATCTTTTAATCTCGATAAGAATACCGAAGTATCCGGAATACTGCACGGTATTAAAGGTCAATATTTATTACTGGATACCGGCGTCATTAATATCCGCAAGTTTTCCGGATATGAGGTTGAGTTTATGGAGTTGAATCCACCTTTTTGATTGTCGCCAATAACATCTTGTTTAACGGTAAACAATCATTAATTGTCTAGCAGGTCAGGCAGGATTTAAAAAGCATAAGAGATGAATGTACAACTGGCTCGAAAACCTAGTAAAATGTTTAGATTAAACCGTTTGAAAAAGGCGGTTACCAGCAGCTGTCTATATGACGTTCTTTAAAATACACCGGTATTTAGGCCTTGAATTTTTTAAAAGCGCATATAATCGGCTTAATTCGAAAGTCTATTTGAGGGTATTAGCGTGGAGCTAAACGGCGCACAAATTGTAATTCAGAGTCTTAAGGACGAAGGCGTAGAATATGTTTTTGGCTATCCCGGCGGAGCGGTATTGCATTTGTACGATGCCCTTTTCCAGCAGGATGATGTCAAACATATTCTGGTTCGACACGAACAAGGCGCGACCCATGCGGCGGACGGTTATGCCCGTGCGACCGGCAAACCGGGTGTGGTCCTGGTCACTTCAGGTCCGGGCGCTACCAACGCCGTAACCGGTATTGCCACCGCTTATATGGATTCAATCCCAATGGTGGTTATTTCCGGGCAGGTGCCATTGCCGGTCATCGGTAGCGATGCGTTTCAGGAAGTCGACATGGTCGGCATTACCCGTCCCTGCGTAAAGCATAATTTCCTGGTCAAAGACGTGACCAAACTGGCTGAAACCATGAAGAAGGCATTCTATGTCGCCACAACCGGCCGCCCCGGACCTGTTGTTGTCGACGTGCCTAAAGACATCACCGATCCCAGAATAAAAGTGCCTTATAAATACCCTAAAAAAGTATCTATGCGTTCTTATAACCCGGCGGTTACCGGCCATAAAGGGCAGATGAAAAAAGCCGTGGATTTATTATTAACCGCACAAAAGCCGATCATCTATTCCGGCGGCGGTGTGGTTTTGGGTGAGGCCAGCAAAGAGTTGACCGAATTCACTCAATTGCTGGATTTTCCGATCACCAACACATTGATGGGCTTGGGGGCTTATCCTGCAACCGATAAGCAATTCGTCGGTATGCTGGGAATGCACGGCACTTACGAAGCCAACATGGCGATGCATGAGAGCGATGTGATTATTGCTATCGGTGCGCGTTTTGATGACCGCGTCACCGGCAAACTTGACCAGTTTTGTCCGCATGCCCAAATTATCCATATCGATGTCGATCCTGCATCTATTTCCAAGACCGTTAAAGTCGCGATTCCTATCGTCGGCGAAGTTAAACCGGTATTGGAACAGATGATGGAAATGATCAAGGAAAGTAAAAAGAAACCATCCAAGAAAGCCCTGGAAAGTTGGTGGAACCAGATCGACCAATGGCGCGCCGTCAAATGCATGGAATACGACCGCAACAGCCTCTTGATCAAGCCGCAATACGTGATTGAGCAGTTATATGAAGTGACCAAAGGTGAGGCGTATATCACCTCGGATGTCGGTCAGCATCAAATGTGGGCGGCCCAATATTACCCGTTCGACAAACCGCGGCATTGGATTAATTCGGGCGGTTTGGGCACCATGGGCTTTGGCTTGCCTGCGGCCATCGGCGTTAAACTGGCGTTTCCCGAGTCCGAAGTCGCCTGCGTAACCGGCGATGGCAGTATCCAAATGTGCATTCAGGAGCTATCGACGGCATTGCAATATAATGCGCCGGTAAAAATTATCAACCTGAATAACAGCTATTTGGGTATGGTCCGCCAATGGCAGGAATTTTCCTACGAAAGCCGTTACTCGCATTCGTACATGGACGCCATCCCGGACTTCGTCAAGTTGGCCGAAGCCTACGGCCATGTCGGCATGCGCATCAATAAGCCAGAAGAAGTCAGACCGGCGCTGGAAGAAGCTTTTGCGATGAAAGACCGTACCGTATTTTTGGACATCCTGACTGACAGAACCGAAAACGTTTATCCGATGATAGAAGCCGGCAAAGCCCATAACGATATGACTTTAAGAGTCGCGAACGGCACATCGACCGACAGGGAGTTGGCATGATGAGACATATTATTTCTATCCTGATTGAAAACGAATCCGGTGCATTATCGCGGGTCGCAGGTTTGTTTTCCGCGCGCGGTTATAATATTGAATCCTTGACCGTAGCACCTACGGAAGATCCCAGCCTATCGCGTATGACGCTGGTCACTCGTGGCAGCGACGACATTATCGAGCAGATCACCAAGCAGCTGAATAAACTGATTGATGTGGTTAAACTGATCGACTTGGCGGACTCCGTTCATATCGAACGGGAATTGATGATGGTCAAGATCAGGACCACCGAGCACACACGCGAAGAAATCAGAGGCATGGCGGATATATTTCGCGGCAAGATTATCGATGTAACGCCAACCACTTATGTCGTGGAAATGACCGGTCCCTCCAGTAAGCTTGATGCATTTATCGCCGCTATCGATAGCGATACCATCATTGAAGTAGTCCGCTCGGGGCCGACAGGCATCTCAAGAGGCGAAAAAGGGCTGCATTTGTAAGATTAGCCTTGGCGATTAAAAAACGACTAATATTTTAAACACCCAAAAACAGGAAAAACCATGCAAGTTTATTACGACAAAGACGCCGACCTTTCAATCATCAAAGGTAAAAAAGTAGCCATTATCGGTTACGGCTCACAAGGCCACGCTCACGCTCTTAATCTAAAAGACTCCGGCGTTTCAGTTGTCGTGGGCTTGCGCGCAGGATCACCTTCAGTAGCTAAGGCTGAAGCGCATGGATTAACCGTACAAGACGTTGCACAAGCGGTTGCTGGCGCGGACATTGTCATGATTTTGACGCCTGATGAGTTTCAATCAAAATTGTATAAAGACGAAATTGAACCCAACATCAAACAAAATGCAGTATTAGCATTTGCCCACGGTTTTGCGATTTTATTCAACCAAGTCGTGCCACGCGCCGATTTGGATGTAATCATGATCGCGCCTAAAGCACCAGGCCACACCGTCCGTTCTGAGTTTGTACGCGGCGGCGGCGTTCCTGACTTAATCGCAGTTCATCAGGATGCGTCAGGCACAGCGAAAGCGATTTGTTTATCGTATGCCTCTGCTATTGGTGGCGGTCGCTCAGGTATTATTGAAACCACGTTCCGCGACGAATGTGAAACCGACCTGTTCGGCGAACAAGCCGTATTATGCGGCGGTGCAGTTGAACTCGTAAAAATGGGTTTTGAAACCTTGGTTGAAGCGGGTTATGAACCTGAAATGGCCTACTTTGAATGCTTGCACGAATTGAAATTGATTGTTGATTTAATGTTTGAAGGCGGTATCGCCAACATGAACTACTCGATCTCCAACAACGCAGAGTACGGCGAATACGTCACCGGCCCCAAAGTCATCAACGAAGAAAGTCGTTGGGCGATGCGCGAAGCGTTGAAAAACATCAGAAACGGTGAGTACGCCAAGCAATTCATCATGGAAGGCATGACCAACTATCCGGAAATGACCGCCAAGCGTCGTTTGAATGCAGAGCATCCGATTGAAGTTGTCGGTGCGAAACTGCGCAGCATGATGCCTTGGATTAAAGCCAACCAGATTGTCGATAAAACCAAAAACTGATCATAAGTCGGTTTAAACGGTTAAAAAAGCCTGTCTTCATGACGGGCTTTTTTTTGCTATGAGGTAAATTTTCTACTTGTAGAGGGATAATCGTGTACATACCCGCACATTTCGAAGAACCGAGAATCAGCGTCATGCACGAGCTTATTCGTGCGCATTCTCTTGCCACATTAGTTACATTATCTTCAACCGGACTCAAGGCAAATCATATTCCGTTGCACCTTTCGGATGATGCTTCGCCGTTTGGTATATTGAGAGGACATGTCGCCCGGGCAAATCCAATCTGGATCGATTACGCAAAAGACGTGGACGTCTTGGCCGTTTTCCAAGGTCCTGACGCTTACATCACGCCATCTTGGTATGCGACCAAACAAGAAACAGGAAAAGTTGTGCCTACCTGGAATTATGCAGTCGTTCATGCCTACGGCACTTTGCAGGTAATTGATGATGCCGCTTGGGTACGCGCCCAGCTTGAGGCGCTTACGGCTCAGAACGAGGCGGATTTTGCCAAGCCTTGGGCGGTATCTGATGCGCCGCTGGATTTTACCGAAAAGCTAATCGAAGCCGTGATAGGTATTGAAATCGTAATTACCCGCTTATCCGGAAAATGGAAAGTAAGCCAAAATCAGCCGCCGCAGAATCAGGCAGGCGTGATAAACGGACTTAATGAACAGGGTCGTACAGGAGCATCAGCAATGGCTGAGCTGGTCGAAAAGTTCGGCGTAAAAAAAGACCTTGGGCCTCCATAAATCATAGTGTTGCCGGAGGAGGCTGTTAGCGCAACGATGCGATTTTCCAGCATAATCCCATGCACTATACGTTAAGACATCAATATTAAGGATCTGGCTATATATAATTTCCTTGAATCCCCATTTGTAGGGGCGATTTTAATCGCCCTGGGCGAATGAATTAGCCCCCTACAGGTCATTCCAGTCGGGAAATTATTTCCAACCAAATCCTAAGTTTCGTAGATAGCGTTTCGCTTGCTGTATATGTAAGTAAGACGATATTTACGAAACTTAAAATTCAATCCCACGCCGCGATGACTCTCTCTATTTACTTCGAACGGCTAACTTTGCCGGAATCCCTCCCTTCGGTTTTAGCGTCACCGCCATTTCAATTTCGGCTTCATCCGTACTAAGCAACTGCCAATCAAAATGTTGAACGATCATGCTCAACAAAAGTTGGCTTTCCAACAACGCAAAATGATTGCCGATACAGATGCGTTCACCCGTGCCAAACGGCATGAATGAAAATCTGCGGTTTTCACCGTTCAAAAAGCGTTCGGGATCGAACTGTTCAGGCTGCTGCCAAAAATCCGGGTGATGGTGAATATTGTGAATACTGAACATCGCCAGCCTGCCTTGTTTCAATAAATAGCCATCAAGCTCGGTATCTTTGATGATTTTGCGCATCATAATGCCGACCGGCGGACGCAGGCGCATCGATTCATTCAGTACGGCTCTGGTATAGACAAGCTGCTGCAAGTCTTCCGCCGTTGGGATTTCGCCTTGCACTAATGTATCGAGTTCTTGACGCAATTTAGCCAGAACAGCCGGATGGCGGGCCAGTAAATACAGCGTCCAGGTTAACAAATTGGCAGTGGTTTCATGGCCCGCACTAAAAATGGTAATGACTTCATCGCGAATCTGTTGGTCGGACATAAGTTCGCCATTGTCATCGCTTGCGTTCAGCAACATATCCAACAAATCGTTGTGTACTGGTTTTTGGGTACGGCGCTGCTCGATGATTCCGTAAATGAGCTCATCCAATAGGGCGCTTGCCGCATTGAATTCCCGATTAGCTTGAGTAGGTATAGATAACGGAATACGCAAAGGGTTCATGACGGATTTGGCCGCATACCGGAGCGCCGTATCTAAAGCAGGCGCAATGTACTCGATTTTATCGAGAACGCTGGTGCTGAACATGGTTTGAGTGATCACTTCAAGCGTCACCTGCATCATTTCATCGGCAAGATTAACTTGCGCTCCGTCACCCAATAGCCGCCATCTGACTAATAAGTTATTGCCGGCAGTGACAATTTGCGCATGTAAAGATGCCAAATTACTCCTCTGGAAAACCGGCTGCATTAACCGCCGTTGTCTTTGCCATAGCTCGCCCTGACTGGTTACTAATCCTTGCCCTAACACCAAAGCCAGACCGGTTGGTTTTTTAGGATCGTACATTTTGACAAAGACATCGCTTTGCTTGATTAAAGCCTGTTCGATCAGCTTTGGGTGGCTGATCAAATAAAAATGGCGAGTCGCCAATCTGAAACTCACTAAATCGCCATAATCACGTTGCCAGTCGCAAAGCGCTTGAAATGGATTGGCGTTCATTTGGCGTAAATTGCCTAATAAGAATTCGCCTTTGACTTTTGGGATGGGTTTATTTTGCAGCATAAGTAATGGGGCTTGAAGTTTTGGTAGATGTTATTCAATAATTTCGTAGATCGGACATGACGCTTATGCCCGACAATCAAATACTAATAGTCGGGCAACGACGAGGCTAAATTTGATAGCTGGACTTATTGCAGGGTTCACCAAATAATGTTCAAGCCATATTGGCTGTAGTGATCAAATTGACTGTCTTTAGAAATTAAAATGAGATCGTTCGATATAGCCTGCCAAATTAACATTCTATCGAAAGGATCCTTATGCGCGAATTTAGGTAATTGATAAAACAGCGCGGCTTCTTCGTGGGATAAGATTAATTTCTCAAAACCCATATCATCGATTACTTTTAGTAAATCATCGGGCTTGCATCCAAGCGTTAATTTACCCAATGCATACTTTAACGATATTTCCCATAAAGTAATGCTGCTGACAAAAACTCGGTTATCCATATTTTCTAAAACAGTAACAGCTTGTTGCCCGAGTTTTTCCGGTTGCCATATCGACCATAAAAAAGTATGTGTATCGAGTAAATAGTTTTTCACGATTGTAAAAACTCTTCGTCAGTCATTTTAAAGTTTTCATCAATAGCAAACTCCACTTTACCCTTTAATAATCCTAACGGTCGTTTTTTAACCGGCTTGTTTTTTAAAGACAACACAAAATTTAACGTGGCTTCAACTTTATCTAAAGGCAAAGAATGCATTTCTCTTAGCACGGCTTGTTCAATTTCGGATCTGTTCATTGCTTGCTCCGTTTTAAAGTTTTTTGGATGAATAGTGTCGGGCAACGAAAAAGTTGTTGCCCGACAAGGCTACAGTACTTTTATCACCGCATTGTTGCCGAGCCGGCGGAATGTGTGATTGCAAGAGCAATACTTTTTCTTTAAGGTTAAGCTGTTCGTGGTAAAGACGCAATATCAATCACAGGTACTTCCTATATGAGCATCGAAGAACTTCACAAGTTATCCGCCGTAGAAAAGCTAAAGATTATCGAGGCGCTTTGGGGCGATTTGGTCGGTGACGAAGATAATCTCTCCAGCCCGTCTTGGCTTGAAACCGAACTCATAGAGACTGAAAAAAATTTTCTCCGGCGACATTGAAGTACTGGATTGGCAACAAGCAAAGAAAAAATTACGTTCAACCCCGCTTGAAAAATAACCTGACTTCTTTTCGCTTTTGCGGCTTACAAAATATAGATTACATTGCTATCAATATCTGATAGCATTTGCCCCTATGAAAGCCAAACACCTAAAAACCTTGCATTCCGTATTTGCCTTGCCTACACGAGCGTCTATTGTATTTGCCGAGCTTGAGGCACTGCTAATCGCATTGGGTGCCGAAAAGACCGAGCGCGAGGGTTCGCGTGTGAAATTCACGCTACAAGGCATGGAATGGCATGCGCACCGGCCTCACCCAGGAAAGGATGTCAAGAAATATCAGGTTGAGCAATTACGCGAAATGCTGAGCAAACTGGAGATTAAACCATGAACACTATGACTTATAAGGGCTATACAGCCCGCATTGAATTCGATGATCGCGATGCTATATTCGTGGGCCGCGTACTGGGAGTAAAAGCCATCATCGGTTTTCATGGCGAAACAGTAACCGAATTACGCTCAGACTTCGAGGCCGCCATTGACTTCATGATTGATGATTGCAAGGCGCGCGGTGAGTCGCCGGAAAAGCCTGCCAGCGGCAAATTGATGCTGCGTGTGCCTCCAGAGGTTCATGCGGCGGCGCTGGTAGCCGCTCAGGCTACCGGCAAAAGCCTGAATCAATGGGCTGCCGAGATACTTGGAAAAGCGGCTCATGTTTAACGGATAAAAGTTGCGGTCGAGTAGCCCCAAGGAACTGCCCCTTGAGGCTCTCACAGAACCGGACGTGAAACTCTCGCTTCATCCGGCTCTTATCATTCAACCTTAAGCCTACCAATGGGCAAACGCCCTTGGATTTCTTGA
>Ga0208270_100038_pt1 | contig 99329 bp, 91 predicted proteins | sample LakWasM109_LOW13_2_FD_183925 | JGI IMG/M metagenome (GOLD analysis project Ga0208270, IMG submission 183925) | Freshwater sediment methanotrophic microbial communities from Lake Washington under simulated oxygen tension - Sediment Metagenome... | ecosystem: Environmental > Aquatic > Freshwater >...
ATTCATCGTTTGTTTCCTTATCTTTAGAACTTTAGGCGGTTCACAGATAGGGAGACTCTCGATGATTCCCGGAATTGTCAAACTTTGTGAGTCCCCCAGCAGAGCTGGGGGTTTACCTTTGATTAATTATTTAACCAGCGCATGAATTCTTCCCCATCAATGGATAATGCACGTATTTTTAGTATGTGAGGATCGGATTTTCTGACAACGAGCTGGCCTGATAGTATTGCTTTGATCAGTTGCAAGAAGGGCATTTCAATCCTGCCTTGGATCTGATATTGCATGATTTGAGATATGGTTAGGCAAGCTGTAGTAATTGGTGCTGCTCCCCTGTTGATATTTTCGATGATGGCGCTAAGTTCAGGTTGTGAGTATTGCCATGTTGAGCAATAGCCTCTACGCGGCGGTATTTCAAACTTAAAGCAACCACTGTTTTGCAACTGAGAAAACTGGGCTTTGGTTACTCCCAAAACTTGGGCGGCAAAACTTGCAGGGATTAACCTTTTTAGATGTGGCAAAATTTTTTCCAAGTCAGGACGATACACTGCGCTTTTGGTGTATTTCTCGGCATATTCGTGATGGACTTTGACCTGTTTATCTGTAATTGCTCTGCTCAACACGGAGTTGGCAATACCATATTCTTTACAGGCTTTTTGGAATGAGTACCATAGCTGATCTTTTTTGGCGTTTGGACTGAAAAGCGTGTGCTTTTCGGTTATATCCCTGATTAAGTTCATCGAGGCATAGTTTTCGACCACGTCTCTTAATGGTTGAACTGACGACCATGAAAATTGTTTGAAGAATTGACGATAAAAATAAACCAGCCGTTTCTGTTGGATGCCAATGTAGCTTGCATTAGACAAGTGTATTGTTTGTAAAAATCGCCAGAAACCACTACTCTGATCGGAAAAAAGAGCGTCAGCGCATTGAATTGCCTTATCCTGAAAATCACTGACATACTCGAATTTTTGCCTGGCAGGCTTGGCTAGGTCCTTTCCAATGTCTAGCCATTTCAACATAAATGTAATGAACTCACATCGTTCGACAATAGATGGCTGATGATTAGTGTCGAATAATGGATTGTCTTGGTTCAGCAAGCCTTCCTCCAAAAATTGCTGCATCCAAAGAACGGATGGTGGGGCGGAAACGACTTCTGCGTTTGCCAGTTGCTCAAGGCATTCTGATTGATTTTCATCAACTTTCAGAACGCTTTGATCCTTTTGGCAGTGTGGACATAAGTCATGTAGCCATACTTGGTGTCTGGCACAGGCTACAGACAGTTTTAGTTGCCAACCTATATGCCAGTAGGACTCTTCCTGAAGACATAGTGGACAATAGCGTAACCGCGAGGAGTTGATATGGATATTGGGTAAAGAACATATTTCCTGAAGCTCAGGAACGGTTTGTTCATAGCCAGTCCAGTCTGTCGCCAAAAGAGTTTTGTATAACAGCTCGTAATTGATTGTTTCTGTACCTTTGCCAGAAAGTAACCATCGATAGGAGGGATATCTATTCAGGTTGGCAAGCCGAACCAGAAAACTAATTGGATTTTCATCAGGAAAGCAGCTGGTACGGATAGGAGGACAGATGAGTGTTAATTGTTCGTCCATCATAACTTTTTCTCCTTGCTCCGGATTACCTCTAAAACGGAGGCCTTATAAAAAACCATGCCGCGCTTATCCAACCTTTGACCAATGAACTGTGGGTTAAATGGATTCATCTTCCCAACTCCTTCAACCCAGATTGAATCACTGAACGCCAGTTCCAGACATTGCCGGTCAATCCCCGGCAAATGGCGATTTATACCGATTTGATAAGCGCCCAGCATCAGTTTGACCATGTAGTCCATAGTCCCGTTAGTTGCAAAGTGCAATTGCCTAACAATACCGTCTTGCTGTAAGTCCAGTGGAGACGACATGGCCAATGCCTCATCAATTTTTTTTATGACGCCGAGAAAGTGACTTCGGCTAGTCGGACACTCCAGGTCGAAGGGTTTTAAATCGATGCGCCGACAAAAGCGGCGACGTAGTTGCTCATTGGCATCCAGAATAATTTGCGTACGCTCCAGCCCCATAATCACCGTTGATACCTGGGCTTTATCAATCAGGGTTTTGAGCCAGTCGGCCACTTCTGCAGGTGCTCGTTTATGGCCTCGGTCGACGAAGTGTTGCATTTCATCGAACAAAATTAGTTTTATTTCGCAGGTTTTGATCAAATGCAAGATACGTATTGTTTTATCAATGGCTGATCCCCGATAAAAAATCGGATCGCCCAATTGAACAAGCATTTCTTCAGCCAGATTTTTAATGGTGGGCAAGGCTGGAATATTGATTGCCAATACGGGAATACTCTTACGATCTACGCGTTCGACTGGTGGAAACTCTTTAACCAGCATATCCATTAGAGTGGTTTTGCCGGTACCAGTTGGACCGACTACCCAATAATTTTTGGTTAACCCGGTTTGCTGATTAAAAAGATAAGCCTCCTTGAGCAATTGATAGGCTTCATTAAACGCAGGATGCTTAATAATGAGTCTGGACACGACGGACCATGTTTGATTGAGCGTGCTTTGGTCAAGCATGATCAACCTCCTTGCTGTCCACATCAAAATCAGGAATATCGCCAGTACGATAATCTTTGTCAGACTGGTGACTGACTTTTTCCGGTAGCGTGTTAGACGAAAAGGCCGCTTGTTGAAGCTCTTCGGTGTTGTAGCGAGCGGCCTTTTTGCGCTGACTAACTTTTTTGCTGTTGCTGACATCGGCAATTAACTGTCGCAATTTTTCCTTTCCGCGTAGATATAAATCAATATCGACACGTGCCGCATTCGTTTGGTTGGTGTGTTGGCGTATGAGTAAATGCTGTGCTAGCGTGAGCTTGTTGGCGTACTCGGGGTAGGTGCAAGGAACTCTGAAGTAATCTCCCTGATGTTCATCAAACACCCATATCTCGCCCAAATCCTCTGGATTAATTCGTATGTTGACCTTAGCAACACCGCGTTTGCGCAAAGTGGCCAGTTCCGCCGAGTTAAACATCAATCCTTGGAATTGCACGCCTTCGTGGTTTAATTGGCGGCTTTTCTGGATAGCCAAAATCAAATCCAGCTTTTCCTTACTTTCTGGCAAAACCGGCTCAATGATTTTCAGTCCGTCTTTCCAGGCCAGCGCGGGTGTGATGCCAAGACTTTTATGCGGTGCCTGGATATACACGTCAATCAACCAGACATGCATCAGTTTTTTAAACTCAGCCAATGTTAAGCAGGCTGGCTGAATTTTCTGCATCATAATCACCCCTCTGCTTTATATTGGAAAATGTCGTTCCCGCCACTTTGTGGCTGACTTGCCGATTATATGTACCTAAAAATCGCTCAATAGCCCCCTTGTAATGCGGTTGTTTTTTCGGGCAGAAAGTCAGTTCGATATTTAATTCTGCGCACATGCGTCGCAATTGGTGAGCATGGAACTCCAGGCCATTGTCACAAACCAGATTGACCAGAATCCCGTAAGCAAGCCATTCGTTTTCGACCTCCGGATATTCCTTCGACACATAGGTTTTCGGCATAATTGCGTGCCGGAGAGCACGCATCACGGCAAGTTCTGATGGTGGCTCAAATCCAATCTCGAACCCCAACGGAAGGCGTGAGTAGCGGTCAATAATGAATGTAACTGTGGGTCTGCCGATAGTTAAACCGGTCACGTCATCAACAATCAGCAAATCCAGTGGCGTATGATCAACTTCGGCCCGCTCGAGGATGTATTTTGGTTCTGGCCCTTTACCGGCGGCTCGGAAATGTCTGTCAGCTGCTTGTTTGCCTTTTCTGGCCGCCATAACCAAGTATTCATCATAGGTTTCGACGTACCGATAAAATGTTGCTTTGCCGGGGATGGGGAGAGGTGTATTTCGATTGATGTTTAGAGCCTTAATTTTGTGTTTAAGCGCATCATAAATATCTTGGATACTCCCACCTTCTGACTTAAGATAAATCTCATCTATGAGTTGTTGCGCTAAATGCTCCAACTCTTTAATAATTTTTCGCTTATTTTTCGGCCCCTTTTTATATTTAATCAGGGCGGTGATAGACCTATCTGCTTTTATCCACCGCTTCCACCAGCGGTAAACAGTGAGAGCTGAGGGCGGATCGAAATTGTTGGACTCTTCTGCCACCAACTTAATGACTCTCGATAACCTGTGGCAAGTAATCTCCTCGCCCAATAGCTCATCAGCCTTTTTCAGATATTTAAGCCGGTAATAGACTTGCTGTTGTATCGCCTCAGGATAGGCGGATAAATCGCTCTCTAACCGCTTATTATTTTCCGAAGTCGTTGTTACGGTCTGCTGCCCACATAAAATGAGTTCTCCCGTGCTCATAAAGCCCAAAAGTTCTTGCTTGGAATAACTGCTTAATGCCAAATCGCTTTTTCGCTCCAATTGACATTGACCGTCTTCAAGAATGCGAATCAGTCGGTATGGCACATTGTCTAAAATCAGGTCCTGTCCGGTATGTAAAGAGGCAAGTTTCATGATGATGGTCTCCATTAGCTGGGGTAAAAAGAGCGCTTGCTAAATTGAGCGGTTGATCGAGATCAATTCGGATATGCAACTGCGCAAGCAGTGCAAAGGCTATGGATTGCAAGCCAAAAAATTGGCTCAACGCCCCAAACGTTGGATCGTTGGCCAGCCATGCCTTGGCTTGCTGCGAGATGTGAAAGGCGATCTCGAATCGCAGATAAGGACGCAGTATCGAAAAATTCCTGATTCGATTCGGAAAATTCAGTTCTTCATCAGTTATGACGATGAAGTTGTAGCCCTTTTCAGCCAGGAACTGATTTGCAAGTTGTAGCCGTTCCAGCATTTGCGGTGAGCGCAGCTTGGACAATGGCTTTATTTCGACATAGATGATTTCGCCGTTATATAGGGTTAGCTCAAAATCCGGTGTATAACGACACATACGTTCCTGGTATGGAAAATAAAGAGTTTCCGGCTGCTCGCGGAATGCTATGACGGCAGGGGAAAATTCAAAGTGATAGCAGGCTTTTTGTTCCAGCTGCGATTCCCAAGCAATCATGCGCTTCATCTTCGTTGACGGGAATTGTCCCCGGACAAGTCCACGTGAGGGTGTAACCGGCTCTCTTGCCCGCTCGGCTTTGGGCTGTGGCGTAATATTCAGGCGCAAAGCAGCGCTCTGACCAGCGCTTTTACGCTCGCCATTAGAGTGTATAGACATAACTATTCCTTACCGAATACGGTAATAAAGTTTTCTGTTAGTGGTAATTTGGCCAGAGTTGGCTTGACGAGAGTTGTGAGCGGGGAGATACTATACTTTCTCACGGCGGAGTATCTACTTCGCTTGCAGCGCGGGGCAAGCCGACTGGTTTGTTCCGTGTTGCACTTTACATATTCATTCTCCTCGTTTTTGTTTGCTTGTTCGACGTGGTGTTTAACGCAAGAACATTTAGCATAATCGTGATTTGTTCTTGGCTTAATCTTCCCAATTGTTGTTTTAATCGGCTTATCAATTGATATTCAGCGAGTATCATGTTGCCAGGCAACTTAAATGACAATTCGGATTGTTCCACACTTTCCCACAACAAGGTTTGCTCTTCCTCATTTAGATCCAATGCAGCAATCAGCCTTTCAAGTACTTTTTTGGATGGCGGTGCTTTCCGACCTTTTTCCAACGAACTGATATAACAGGCTTGAACACCAAGGTCTGCTGCCAATTGTTTTTGTTGTAGTTGACGACTACGCCTAATATTTTCTAAAAACAACCCGAACGGTGTCATGGAGAGGAGCCTTATTTCAGTAATTTTCTATAAGAATAATAGAATCATGAAAAATATTAAATTTGTTTTTATAATCAATTACTTATTCGATATATCGAAATAAATAAGCACTCTAATTAAGCAATTAACTTTATAAAAACAACGGGGGTGCCAAATATGTTTGTATTGATTGTTATGGTGGCCAGATTGAAGTAATTTGTCGTAATATTTTAGCCGCTAAAATTTCACGAAGTACACTAATCTACAAACAAACTCCTTGCCTGGCGTAAATCGCTTTAACCCATGTTCTTTTTCGGTATTCTGTTTTTTACATTAAGGATTTGTGGAGACGCGGTGCTTTTATCTAAAAGCGCGAATTTACCTGATGGAAAGAGAAAGAAATTAATTATCGTGTTTTTAATTTTTGGTGAACGTGCGAACACCAGCCGCATGTCCCTTTATGGCGTCAACTCGCTAGAAAATATTGCGTGGACTCACATTCGGAGTGTGCTGTTTTAGTCGAAAGCAGTCACCAGTCAACTCTTGCCAGCCTCATTTGTTCGTTGTGTGAGACTGCTTGTAAAGAGCGAGGACCTGTTCCCTTTGTCCCACATTGGGACTCAATAGAAGAAGCAAGACCATATCCACATCCAACTATCTCTGAAAAATAATGAAGCACTAGAGCATTTCTCCGTTAGTCAAAAGCATAGCCTGAGTTTTTAAAATAATTGAGGCATTCGTCAGAGTGAAACTGATCCATGATCTGGCCGATAGCTTGCCAAAGCGGGTCAAGCGTTCGTTCAGCGGCCTTGCGTAGCAAGGCTTTCAGTTTGGCAAAGACCTGTTCAATCGGATTCAGGTCAGGACTATACGGCGGCAGGTATTTCAGCGTCGCACCTCGGGCTTCAATCAGTTCCTGAACATCGGCGACTTTATGAGCCGGCAAATTGTCGCAGATCACGATATCGCCGGGCTTTAACGTGGGCCCCAACTGCGAGCTTAAATACTCTTTGAAAGCGTCGCCATTCATGGCCTGATTCAAGCACCAGGGTGCTGTGAGCTGGTCCATCCGTAAACCGGCAATAAACGTTAGCGTCTGCCAATGTCCGGCCGGGGCATCATCTACACAGCGAGCGCCGCCGAGTGCACGGCCATAGCGGCGGATCATATCGGTTGAAGCACTGGTTTCATCCAGAAATACCAGTTTCGACACATCGCAGCTTTTCTGCCACGCTTGCCATTGCTCTCGGGCTAGCGCGACATCGTCACGTTGCTGTTCACTGGCGAACACGGTTTTTTTTATAGCGATAGCCCAATTTTTGGCGAATAAATTTATCGATCGCTGAGATGGAAATACTTAAACCTTGTTCGTTGGTTAACCAGGACTGCAATTCTTTCAAGGTCATCGACGGATGATCCGATAACTGGGCCTTGATGGCGTCTTCATACGGTTCCAAAAAAGCACGTCGATAACCTCCGATCTGCTTAGCATGAACATGACCTTTCTGTTTCCAACACTGATGAATATTTGACACAAAAGAAGAGCTGACTTGAAACAGCGTAGCGACTTCGCGTGTTGTTTTGCCGTTTTCAACGGCATTCACCACACGCAGCCGTAAATCTTCAGAATAAGGAGTAGGCATTGTCTCGGGTACCACGGTGATTGCTAAACGCCTTGATTCTAACAAAATGCCTGTCTTTAGGTAGCAGATAATTGCTCTAGCTAACTGCACCTATTGACAAAGGAAAATGGTCAACTGACCGTCCAAAACGAAACTGGCAAACCGCTATCAGTTGGCTGACAGATGAATCAAGGGCGAGCGCTGGCCGAATTGCTGAATCACCTTCAACCGCTCAGTCAACAGATACTTTTACGGATATTTCATGAGGTATCGCAAACCGCTGAACAACAGTAGCAAATTCTGTAAACTGGGTTTCACTATCGCTCTACCCAGTCTACGCTTATTTTGGATGTGACCAACTGGTCACTCGTGGCCATTAGAACTTATTTCATTAATTATGAGATTTCATTTCACAATTGTGAGATTTATTTCATAAATTATGAGATCCGACAAAAACTAAGCAATCAGACATCCAAATTAGTAACATCCAACGCATTCTTAACAATAAAATCCCTACGCGGCTCAACTACATCGCCCATCAAAGTGGTAAAAATCTCATCGGCGGCAATCACGTCTTCGATTCTGACTTGCAGCAAACGCCGGTTGTTGGCGTCCAAAGTGGTTTCCCATAGCTGTTCCGGGTTCATTTCGCCCAGACCTTTGTAACGCTGGATATGCTGGCCTTTTTTAATTTCCTTCATCATCCATTCAAACGCCTGTTTAAAGTTACTGACTGGCTGCTGTCTTTCGCCCATTTGCATAAATGAGCCTTCGTTAAACATGTCCGCTGTGTCTTGGGCATATTGCGCGATTTTTTGGTAATCCTTGCCGTTGAAAAAGGTTGATGGCAATACAAAGGTTTTAGTTATTGCATGCAGGCGCTTATTAACCACTACAGAAAAGTCACTAGCCGTTTTATAGTCCAGCTCAATGGTGTATATCGCCTTACTGTCGCAGTCAGTCAGTTTTTGCTCCATTACAGCAAACCAGGCGGCGAGTTTTTGCTGATCTTGCTTGAGTTCGTCGCTGATCACATCCATATAGGCAAACTGCTCCAGAAAAACTTCATCGTAACGTCTGGACAGACGGTTATTGATACCGTCTACCTCCGTAAACAATTTAGCCAGTTTTTCCAGACCCTGCCCTTGAATTGGCGGTGCGGATACGTCGGTAAAAAGCTGTGCTTTATCTAATGCGAGCTGGATCAGGTATTCATTCAGCTGAGCATCGTCTTTAACGTAATGCTCTTGCTTGCCTTTTTTCACTTTATACAAAGGCGGCTGGGCAATATAGATATAACCTTTCTCGACGATCTCGGGCAATTGACGGTAGAAGAACGTCAGCAACAAGGTTCTGATGTGTGACCCATCGACATCGGCATCGGTCATGATGATAATGCGATGGTAACGCAGCTTGGCTAGGTTGTACTCGTCCTTGCCTATGCCGCAACCTAACGCGGTAATTAATGTACCGACTTCTTCCGATGAAATCATTTTGTCGAAACGGGCTTTTTCTACGTTAAGGATTTTCCCTTTTAACGGCAGGATGGCTTGGGTACGACGATCCCTGCCCTGCTTTGCCGATCCGCCCGCAGAATCCCCTTCCACCAGGAACAATTCGGATAAAGCCGGATCTTTTTCCTGGCAATCCGCCAATTTGCCCGGCAATCCGGCAATATCCAGCGTAGTTTTACGACGCGTCATTTCACGTGCTTTACGGGCCGCTTCCCTGGCACGGGCCGCATCGACAATCTTGCCGACGATTGCTTTGGCTATTTGCGGTTTTTCGAGCAAAAACTCCTGTAGCTTTTCGTTCATCGTCGATTCAACCAACGGCTTTACTTCCGATGAGACCAGTTTGTCTTTAGTCTGTGAGGAAAACTTCGGATCAGGTACTTTAACCGACAGTACAGCAGTCAAGCCTTCACGGGCATCATCTCCAGTGGTTTGTACTTTTTCTTTCTTGGCTAAACCGCTGGATTCGATGTATTGATTGATGGTTCGGGTTAAAGCCCCTCTGAAACCGGCCAAATGGCTGCCGCCGTCGCGTTGCGGAATGTTGTTGGTATAGCAGAACACGTTTTCTTGATAGGAATCGTTCCACTGCATTGCCACTTCGACTGTGACGCCTTCTTTTTCTGCAATGAAATGGAATACTTCCGGAAACAGCGGCGTTTTGTTTTTATTAAGATGTTCAACAAATGCGCCTATGCCGCCTTCAAACTCGAATACATCTTGTCTGTCGGTGCGCTCGTCTTCCAGGCTGATGCGTACGCCGGAATTCAGGAAGGATAGTTCTCTGAGCCTTTTTGCCAGAATGTCGTAATGAAACTCGACATCGGTAAACGTCTCTGAACTGGGCTTGAAATTTATCAACGTACCCGAGCCTTCAGCCGGCCCTGCTGCCGCCAGCGGAGCAACCGGATTGCCCATGCGATACTGCTGCTTGTAAAGTTGACCATTTTTGCGAACTTCAAGATTCAATTCTTCGGATAATGCATTGACAACTGATACACCAACACCGTGCAAACCACCGGAAACTTTATAAGCATTATCATCAAATTTACCACCGGCATGAAGTACCGTCATAATGACTTCTGCCGCTGACCTACCCTCTTCTTTATGAATATCGACAGGTATACCTCGGCCATCGTCAGAAACAGAAACTGAGCCATTAGTGTGAATAATCACCCTAACCTCTTTGCAATAACCGGCTAAAGCTTCATCAATCGAATTATCGACGACTTCAAAAACCATGTGATGCAAGCCAGAACCGTCATCCGTATCACCGATATACATGCCCGGTCTTTTTCTTACGGCATCTAATCCCTTTAAAACTTGAATATTGGTGCTGTCGTATTCAGGCACTGCATGTACAACAGCGGCCGTTGGGCTTGATGTTTCGACAACTTGATCGATGGAGTTACTCATGGTTGTTTTCTTTCCTAATTGGTTGCGAATGTTCCACGTGGAACACTACACGGGTTTTATGGTGCCATGTTCCACGTGGAACATTTTATAATTTTTTATCTGGCTTAGATCGCCAAAATCAATTTTTTCTGTAGCGGTTATAAACACCTGACATGCCATCAATGACAAATAGCGCAATAACTTGGCACGATTAACTACATCAAGCTCTGCCGCAAAATCATCAATTAATATGCAGCCGGTTTGGCTCTGTTCATTGGCAAGCAACTGCACCTGTGCCAATTTCAAGCTCATGACCAACAACTTTAATTGACCTCGCGAAACAAAATCCTTTGCCAGCCGATTATTAACCAATAATTGAAAATCCCCACGATGCGGTCCACTATGGGTAAAACCATAACGTAAGTCTTTATCCTGATCTTCAATTAAAATCCGGCTATATTCCTTTGACGAATCCCAACCTGATACAAGCCTCAGATCGATTCCCTCAAGAGCAAGAAATCTACCGATAATCTCGATAAAAACAGGCTTGAATTTTTTTAGATATTGCTGCCGGTAACTATTGACTATTGTACCGTAATAAACGAGTTCTTTATCCCAAACCTTGATTTGTTCAAGTCGCCTTGTTTTTAATAATGCATTACGTTGGGATAAGGCTTTTTTAAATTTGCGCCATGCAGATAGGAAATTTTGCTCATTATTAAAAACACCCCAGTCCAAAAACTCTCTTCGTATTTGCGAACCGGCATCAAGTAATTCATAACTTTTTGGATGAATAAGTTGTAACGGCAACGCGTAGGCTAAATCCGAACGTTTTTGTGTTGATTGCTGATTAATATGAATTTCAATATTTTTTCCATCCAGCTGTATCCCCAAATGAAGATGACTCCCATCTGTCTGCAAAGTATTTGCAGAAACAACCAGATGGTCTTGAGCAAAATTAATAACAGGTTTGATGGTTGAAGAACGAAAAGATTTGGCTCGCCCCAGGATAAAAATGGCTTCAATAAGAGCGCTTTTGCCACTGGCATTTTCTCCAACAATAAAATTAATTGTCGGAGAAGGATTGATGGATTCTTTTTGGATATTTCTCACTGCATAAATATCCAGTTTCAACAAACTCATAACTGCAATATTACAGTCTCATCGGCATAACGATAAACTTATATCCGCAATCATTGGGTTCATCTATAAAACAACTGCTGGCGTTGCTGGCAATCGTCAAAACGGCAAGCTCGGAATCCAAATTAGAAACCGCATCCAATAAATATTGGGCATTAAAAGCAATAGTCAGCGGTTCACCAGTGTATTCAATAAACAGTTCTTCCTCGGCTTCATCATGCTCCGGATTATGCGTACTGATTTTTAGACTGTCAGATTTAATATCAAAGGTCACGCCCTTGAATTTTTCATTCGACAAAATAGCGACGCGGGTCAATGCTTCTTTTAGTAGTTGCTTTTGAATATGGATTTGGTTAAAAAAATCTTGTTGAAAAACTTTACCGAAATCAGGATATTTTGAGTCCACCAGTTTCGCCGAGAAAACCAGGTTCTTGATAAAAATTCTAATATTGTTACTGGAAAATTCAATCTTCAGTTCAGCATCCGGATCGTCAAGCAATCGGTTAAGTTCAAGAACACCTTTTCTGGGAAGAATAATTCTAGATTCAAAGCCGGTAGCTTGATCCAGGTTGTCCTCATAAATGGACAAGCGATGTCCATCCGATGCAACCAATTTCAACTTACTGTTAGAGACATTGAGCAACAAGCCATTCAGGTAATAACGAACATCCTGGTTAGCCATACAGAATACCGTTTTATCCAGTGCTTTTTTAAATTTACCGGCATTAATCAATAGGTGGTTTTCTAATTCGGATTCAGCAAATTCAGGATAATTATCTGCCGGCAAACAGCTCAAAGAAAAACGGCTGCGATTGGAAGCAATTTTTACTTTATCATCTTGCAACTCAAATTTAATTTCAGCTCCACTAGGGAGAAGCCTGCAAATATCCAGGAATTTTCTGGCCGGTACCGTAATCGAACCCGGCGTAGCTGTAGCGATATTAATTTTAGCGATGATCTGAATTTCCAGATCAGTACCCGTCAAAATAAGCAGATCTTCCTCAATAACCATCAAAACGTTGGAAAGAATAGGCATCGTTTGCCTTTTTTCTATTACGCTGACTATTTGTTGCAAAGGAACCAGGATTTCTTCTCTATTAATAATAAATTTCATAAAAGAATATTTTTCTATTATTACTATTAGCTTAAAAGGAAACTGTTGATAACAGTATTTTATCCTTAATAATCAATTAGCTGTGTTGTTATAAATAATGTGGTTAAGGGTGATATTCTAACGTGTACGGATTGTAGTTAAATAAACGATGTTAGCAAAAATACATTTTATCCACAGGTTGTTCTAGGTCAATGTGACAAGGTTCTCAACAGGTTGGAGTAATCCTCGGCAATCTTGTTGTCAGCTTCTTTTAATTCGGCAATTCGTTTGCATGCATTCATTACCGTTGTGTGATCCCGACCGCCGAATGCATCACCAATCTCAGGAAAGCTGTGTGATGTCAGTTCTCGAGCCAAGCACATTGCCATTTGCCTTGGCCTTGTAATAGATTGTTTTCTATTTTTGGAAGATAAATCGGCAACTCGAATTTTAAAATATTCAGCGACCGTTTTCTGAATATTGTCGATATTAACGAGTTTATCCTGCAAGGAAATTAAATCATGCAACGCTTCCTTGGTGAAGTCGATGGTAATTTCACGACCGGTAAACTGTGCGTTAGCAATGACTCGTCTTAAAGCACCTTCCAAATCCCGAACGTTGGAAGGGATTCTTTTGGCAATAAAGAAAGCCACGTCCTGGGCCAATTCAATATTAACTAAAGCTGCTTTCTTCATTAAGATAGCGGCCCTGGTTTCCATATCAGGCGGCTCAATTAAAACAGGAAGCCCCCAGCCAAACCGTGATTTTAACCGGTCTTCAAGTCCTATGATTTCCTTGGGATATTTGTCGCAGGTTAAAATTACCTGATGCTTTTTTTCCAACAGTGTGTTGAACGTATGAAAGAACTCTTCCTGAGAGCGTTCCTTGCCGGCAAAGAATTGAATATCGTCAATTAACAGCACATCAACGCCGCGATAAAACTCTTTAAAAGCATTAATAGAGTTTTGTTGTAACGCCTTCACCATATCCTGAACGAATTTTTCAGAGTGCAAATAAACAACGGTTGCTGACGGATTTTTCTGTAAAACAGCATTACCTATCGCGTGCATCATATGGGTTTTACCCAAACCTGAACTGCCGTAAATAAGTAATGGATTATAAGCTTTGCCGATATTTTCAGAAACCTGCATTGAAGCCGCTCTTGCCAACTGATTGGACTTACCTTCAACAAAATTGTCGAAGGTAAATGCTTTATTGAGGAAGTTGGGGCTGGCTTTTTGAGTTCCGGCAGGCTTGGCTACTTTAGCTGCCGTAGCAACAGACGAATTTTTGGAACCGATTTCCAAGCTTAAATTTAATGAACCGTTAGAGAACTCATAAATAGTCTCTTCAATCTTTGCAAAATGATGCTCTTTAACCCAGTCCAGTACAAAGCGGTTAGGAGCCAATAATTTTATTTGTCCGTCGCTTTCTATGGCCTGAAGAGGCCTTATCCATGTACTGAAGTCAGAACCTGAAATTTCATTTTCAAGTTTAGAAAGACAGTTGTTCCAAATTGAGCTCATTGAAATAGTAAAAAGTTGATTATAATTAATAGTGTAATTTTGCTCTTTATCACTATACAGTAATAAAACATTGCGCTACAGAATTGACAGGCTGAATAGTTTATTTTATCATCCGCTGTCTTTTTTATCTGTTTTTGTTAACATTCATCCGATCAGGCCTTAAGTAAAATGAAAAGAACATACCAACCCAGTAAAATCAAACGCGTAAGAACCCACGGTTTTCGTGCAAGAATGGCAACAGTAGGTGGCCGTAGAGTTCTCAATGCTCGCAGAGCAAAAGGCCGCGCTCAGTTAACCGTTTAGTTGACGGTTGGTGGCTGAAGAAGTTTTTAGTTTCCCCCCGCAGTTACGGTTAAAAAAACCGGCTGAATATAAAAAGGTTTTTGCTAAGCCTGTAAAATCAAGTGACCAATATTTTACCTTATTAGCCATAAAGAATGATTTCGATCATCCGCGGCTGGGCTTGGCAATTGCTAAAAAAAATATAAGAAAGGCAGTCCAAAGGAATGTGATTAAACGAACTGTCCGGGAAAACTTTAGAATAAAACAACACGATTTGGGGAATATTGATATTGTTGTTTTGGCTCGTAGAGAAGCCGTAGATGCTCCGCTGGATTTGTTAAGAAAATCACTGGAAAGGCATTGGCTTAAGCTGGTATCCCGATGCGATTCATACTCATAGCAATTATAAAGTTTTATAAATACTTTATTAGCCCGCTGCTAGGCGATAGATGTCGTTTCTATCCAAGTTGTTCAAGTTATTCTCTGGAAGCGCTTCAGCTCCATGGAGCCATTATCGGCTCTTATCTCTCCCTCAAAAGATTATTAAAATGCCATCCGTTCCATGAAGGTGGCATCGATCCCGTTCCGGAAAAATTTGGTAATAAGAATGGATAATATAAGATTTATACTGATCGTTACTTTTGCAATGCTTGTATTTATGCTGCAACAAGCCTGGCAACTGGATTATGGCCCGAAGCCTGAAGTTGCCGCTATTACAGATACTATAGCTGCCAATACCAAAGAAGATTTACCTTCTGCCACCGGCGCAGCAGCCCAAACAGCGCCGGCAGAGCAAAATACTACAGCCGTTCCATTGGCAACCGTTTCATCCGCCAATGTCATTACCGTTAAAACCGATGTGCTTGCGCTCCAAATTGACCTGCAAGGCGGCACAATCCAGAATCTGGATTTATTGAACTATCCGGTAGAAAAATCCAACACTGTTGTAGATAAATTACGTGCAATGGTCGGTTTATCTGTTTCGGAAAAAAATACCGCTCCGGTACGTTTGTTCGACAGCAGCCAGGAAAAATTATTTGTTGCGCAAAGCGGCTTAATTGCCGACAGCGGTTTTGCGACTGCGCCGAGTCATCACACAGTATTTAAAAACGAAGCAACCAGTTACGATTTAAAACCCGAACAAGACAGCTTAACAGTTCCTTTAACATGGACTGATAATAATGGTCTGACTATTATCAAACTGTTTACCTTTAAACGCGGTAGTTACGACATAACATTGGAACAAAAAGTCAAAAATGATTCCGATAAGCCTTGGTCCGGCCGGCAATACAGCCAGTTACTTAGAGTTCCTGATACGTCCAGCAAAGGCGGTATGCTGACTGGCGGCATGAGAGCTTATGCCGGTGGCGTTATTTACACCGAAAAAGAAAAATATCAAAAAATAAGCTATGACGACATGGCTGATGAAAACCTTGATGTTGCCACTAAAGGCGGATGGACAGCGCTGATTCAACATTATTTTGCCTCCGCATGGATTCCACCTGCCGACCAGGAAAACCACTTCTATACCAAGGCATTGACTGACGGACATTATGTTATCGGGACCTATTCCCCATCGGTCACTGTTAACGCAAATTCAGATGCTCAGTTTGTTGCTCAATTATTTGCCGGTCCTAAAATCCAGCCTATGATGGAAAAAATCGCGCCTGGTCTGGAACTTACCGTTGATTACAGCTTTTTAACCTTTATCGGCAAACCCATCTATTGGTTGTTGAACCAGATCCATGATGCAGCCGGCAACTGGGGCGTAGCCATTATCGGCGTAACGCTGTGTATTAAATTATTGTTTTTCCCATTGTCCCAATCCAGCTACAAATCAATGGCCAAGATGCGCAAAATTCAGCCGCGTCTTAAAGAACTGCAAGAACGTTTTGCCGATGACAGACAGCGTTTCAATACCGAAATGATGGGACTGTATAAAAAAGAAAAGGTCAATCCATTGGGAGGCTGTCTACCCATTCTGGTGCAGATTCCGGTGTTTATGTGTTTATACTGGGTATTGAGCGAAACCGTTGAGTTCCGTCAAGCGCCTTTCATGTTATGGATACAGGACTTATCGATACAGGACCCTTTTTATGTATTGCCGGTCATCATGGGTATCACCATGAAGATCCAGCAAAGCTTAAATCCTGCGCCGATCGATCCGATACAGGCTAAGGTAATGAAGATGTTCCCAATCGTCTTTACTATTTTCTTCCTGTTTTTCCCGGCCGGTCTGGTTTTATACTGGGTAGTCAACAACACTCTGTCTATCATTCAACAGTCGTATATCACCAAGCAGATCGCTAAAATGCCATAGGCCTACGTGGATATAGAAAATCTAGATACCATTGCAGCCATTGCAACACCGCCAGGGAATGGCGGTGTCGGTATTATTCGTATTTCGGGGGCTTTAGTTCCTGAAATCGCCAAACATCTCACCAATAAAAAATTAGCTCCCAGACTGGCCCAATATTCATCTTTCACCGATGAGGACGGCTCAGTGATCGATTCCGGCATCCTACTTTATTTTCCTGGCCCGGCCTCGTACACCGGCGAAGACATCCTTGAACTTCAAGGTCATGGCGGTTCTGTGGTACTGGACATGCTGTTGCGGCGGGTTTTATCGCTGGGCGCACGCTTAGCCAATCCCGGCGAATTTACCGAACGTGCATTCCTTAACAACAAACTCGACCTAGCCCAGGCTGAAGCGGTCGCCGACTTGATTGAAAGCAGCACCGAACAATCCGTCCGGTCTGCGCAAAAATCGATGCAGGGCGTTTTTTCAGTACAGGTCAACGAGCTGGTTGAAGAACTGACGGAACTCAGAACTTATGTCGAAGCCGCTATCGATTTTGTCGATGAAGAAATCGATTTCCTGACCGACGGCGTAGTTGAGAACCGGATGGTTAAAATACTGCACCGCATTGAACAAATCCAAAAAACAGCACAACAAGGCCGCTTGCTGCGCGACGGCATGACCGTTGTCCTGGCAGGAAAACCGAACGCAGGAAAATCCAGCCTGCTCAATGCGCTGGCCGGACACGAAGCAGCGATAGTCACCGACATAGCCGGAACCACGCGCGACGTATTAAAAGAACGCATTCAGCTGGACGGCATGCCCTTGCATATCATCGATACCGCGGGCCTGCGCGAAAGCGACAATGCGATAGAGCAGGAAGGCATCCGCAGGGCGCACCAGGAAATCAAAAATGCCGATAAAATCTTATTGCTGATCGATGCCAGAGAACCGGACATAGAGTCGGTATTAAAAACCCTACCGTCCGGCGGAAACATCATCCAGATCTACAACAAAATAGACCTGCTAGGAATGGAGCCGGAAATAAAGCAAACCGAACTCGGCACCCAAATTTACCTGTCGATAAAAACCGGCAACGGCATGGAACTGTTAAAGCAACACCTCAAACAGAGCGTCGGTTTTAACGAAGCTACAGATAACGTATTCATTGCCAGAAGACGGCATATCGAAGCCTTAAACAAAGGCCATGAGTTTACTGAAAGCGCTTTAAACCAGTTAAGAGGCAGCCAGGCCGGAGAACTGGTCGCGGAAGATTTAAGACAGGCGCAAAACAGTCTTGCTGAAATTACCGGAAAATTCACCTCAGATGATTTACTGGGGAAAATATTTTCCAGTTTTTGCATCGGCAAGTAATTATTGTCACTACTGTTTTCCTAATGTATGGCTTTTTAACAGCGGTTTGGAATATCAACTTTCCGTTTTTATCTCAAGCCGTTTCAACAAGCGATGAAAATTACCCCGATCCATCCCCAGCATGCGTGCCGTAGCAGCCATATTGCCCTGTTGCGCTGCCAGTTGTTGCCGGATAAGCTGGCGCTGGAACTCGTCAATTGCGTTTTTAAAATCTATCGGCGTGGATAAAGCTGCCGGCGAATCCTCTACTGAGTCGATAGAATAGGCATTCAAAGGCTCCGGTACGATATCCAAATAGCTCAGCGATATTGTTATAAAATCCTCTTGGCGATTTTCCAGAGTCGCCGATTTTAGCGCTGCCCGGCTGAGTAAATGCTCCAGTTCGCGGATATTGCCCGGCCAGTGGTAATCCAATAAGGCTTTCTTCGCGTCCTGACCCAGACGCAACTTTTTAACGCCCAGACGCTGCTGGTTTTTTTCCAAAAAAGCGCCTGCCAGTAATAGAACATCCTTTCCCCGTTCACGTAATGCCGGAACATGCATCGGATAAACTGCCAGACGATGGTAAAGATCCGGGCGAAACTGCCCTGCTGCGACTTCCTGTTGCAGATTGCGGTTGGTCGCAGCAATGACTCGTACATCCACTTTGATTTGTTTATCACTGCCGACGCGCTGTATCTCGCCATTTTGCAAGGTGCGCAATAATTTGGCCTGTATCGAAAGCGGTAACTCACCGATTTCATCCAGGAAAATCGTGCCACCGTTGGCCAGCTCGAACTTGCCGGTGCGGTCGCTGACGGCGCCGGAAAACGCGCCTTTGATGTGGCCGAATAATTCGCTTTCGGCAATACTCTCGGGCAATGCCGCGCAATTGACGTAGACCATGACTTGATCGGCGCGAGTCGATTCCAGGTGAATGCGCCTGGCAACCAGTTCTTTGCCGACTCCCGTTTCTCCCAAAATCAAAACCGCCAGCTCCGAAGGTGCGACGATAGAAAGTTCATTACGCAATTTCCGCATGCATTCGCTGTCGCCGATCATGTCATGGTCGGTATTTTCCTTGAATAAGGTTTGGGTCGCATAACGCACCCGTTGCTCCAAAGAGGCGATCAGCCCGGCGGCTTTGACTGTGGCGGCAGTCAGGCTGATAAAGGTGCTGAGCTGGATCGGATCGATATTGTCGAAAGTACCGGGAGCCAGCGCATCCATCGTTAAAACGCCCCAGGGCTCGCCGTCGATAAATAGCGTAACGCCCATGCAATCATGCACCAGCAGTTGATCGTTATCCGTTTCAATCAATCCGTCGTAAGGATCAGGCAGGTCGGAGTCGGCGGCAAAGCGTACCGAGTGACCGGAGGCCAAAATCTGTGCCAGACGCGGATGCTCACTGACCGCAAAACGCCGTCCCAAGGTATCTTCCGATAAGCCGTTAACCGCCAGCGGTATCAGGTAATCGTTTTCGAATTTTAGCAACGCCGAGGCATCGCAAGGAAAAATCCGGCACAAATGTTCAAGTAACCGTTGATAACGTTGTTCTGCCGACATGTTGGTGGACAGATCGGCAACAATGGAAATTAGCGAGGTGAAAAACAGGTTTGTCGTCATAGTGATAACACTGATGTCAATTGAACAACTTAAAGTCGATGTCAATTATACAACGATACTTGGCCAAGCCAGTAAATATAAGGCTTCTCGCTTGGCATAGTAAGTGCACTTGCCTATAGGTATGACGCAGCATTGTGCTGCGACTTTAGTTGATTTAATAATTCGAGGAGACCACCTGATGTTTTGTTACCAATGCGAACAAACCGACCGCTCCAATGCCGACAGCGGTTGCTCTACTGCCAAAGGCATGTGCGGCAAAGATGCCGTAACTTCCGATTTACAGGATCTACTGATTCACGGCGTCAAGGGCATTGCCCAATATGCCAAGCGCGCTCGTGCTTTGGGCGTGCCTGATAATGCCGCCGATGACTTCATCCTCTACGCGATGTTTACCACTTTGACCAATGTGAACTTCAATGCGACCCGCTTTGTTCTTTTGATACAGGAAGCCGCCCAGATACGGGATCGAGTCAAATCGAGCTACATCACAGCTGCGCTTACATCAAGCCTTACGCCGGAAGACCTGACCGGTCCTGCTGCCTGGCAACCCGCTGCCGACATGAACGGGATGCTCAAGCAGGCTGCTGGTATCGGTATCAATGCCGGACTCGATCAAGTCGGACCGGATATTATCGGCTTGCGTTCACTGGTACTTTACGGACTTAAAGGCGTTTGCGCCTACGCTCATCATGCCTATGTATTGGGCAAAGAGAGCGAGACAATTTACGCCGGAATAGAAGATGCGCTGGATTTTCTGAGCTCGGATCCCACTGATGTCGAAGCATTGTTGAGTCAGTCCATGGCTCTGGGTACGTTAAATCTTGAGGTAATGGCATTATTGGATGAGGCCAACACCGGCACTTTCGGCGCACAGCAGCCGACTCAAGTGCGCATCACTCCTATCAAAGGCAAGGCCATTCTGGTATCCGGTCACGATTTGGGCGATCTGGCCGCGTTGCTTGAACAAACCAAAGATGCAGGCATCAATATTTATACGCACGGCGAGATGCTGCCTGCACATGCTTACCCTAAACTGAAGGCTTATCCGCATCTGGTCGGCAATTACGGCGGTGCCTGGCAGGACCAACAAAAAGAATTTGCCGAATTTCCGGGCGCAATCTTAATGACCTCGAACTGCATCATCGAACCACAGCCACAATACCGTCAGCGCATTTTTACCGCAGGTCCGGTAGGCTGGCCCGGTGTACGCCATATCAGCGACAAGAATTTCGCGCCGTTAATCCAGGCTGCCAATGCATTGCCCGGCTTTAAGGATGATATCGGCGAAAAAGTCGTCACCGTCGGTTTCGGCCGCGATGCGGTACTGGGCGTAGCCGATAAAGTGATCGACGCGGTCAAGTCCGGCGCTATCAAGCACTTCTTCCTGGTCGGCGGCTGTGACGGCGCTGCGCCCGGCCGCAATTACTACACCGAGTTCGCCGAACAGGCCCCCCAAGATACCGTGATAATGACCTTGGGCTGCGCCAAATACCGCTTTAACCAGAATGAATTCGGCGACATTGGCGGCATTCCGCGGCTGCTGGATTTAGGTCAATGCAACGACAGTTACTCGGCGATCAAAATTGCCACTGCGCTGGCCGGCGCTTTTGAGTGCAGCGTGAATGAGCTGCCCTTGTCCCTGGTCGTGTCGTGGTTCGAGCAAAAAGCCGCTGCGGTGCTACTGACTTTGCTGGCACTGGGTATTCGCAATATTCGTCTTGGACCCACCCTGCCCGCTTTCCTGACGCCTAATCTGGTACAGGTGATGGTCGATAAATTCGGGCTGCTGCCTATTACCACCGCTCAGACCGACATCGAAGCCTCGCTAACGCGCCAAGCGGCTTAATCCTCCCTTTGTTGCCGGAAACGTAAGTTTTTCCGGCAGCATTTTTTATTTGGAGCCCAACCGAAATATGAACACTCACGCTATTGAACTGACTACCCGAGACGGGGAACAGCTCCGTTTTGAATGCGCCACTGATCAGAATTTGCTGGAAGCCGCAGCCGACGCCCATATCGTATTGCCAGCCCAATGCGGACAAGGTAATTGCGGTACTTGCTATGCCGATGTCACCCATGGCGACTTTACCTTGGGTAAACATAATCCTGCGGCATTGCCTGATGGAGCCGGAGCCAGCGGTACGCTGCTCTGCTGCACCTTTCCTAAGAGCGATTTACGTATATCGCTGCCTTTTGATCATGATCGTATCCTGATCGGCGAAATCAAGGTCAGAAATGCCGAAATCACTGCCATCGATTCCGTCGGCGAAAATACGCTGCGCTTGGAACTACGCCTCGCATCGAATGAAGATGACGGGAGCATGGCTGAATTTGAGCCCGGCCAGTTCATGGAACTGGAAGTGCCGGGACGCGACATCAAGCGCGCCTATTCGCTTGCCAATATAAGCAACTGGGATGGTCGGCTGGAATTTCTGATCCGGCTGCAACCCGGCGGACTTTTTTCCACTTGGCTGCGGGAACAGGCAGCGGTTGGACAGACCCTGATCGTACATGGGCCAAAAGGCGCTTTCGGCTTGTATGAAAGCGGCCTAAGGCCACGCTGGTTTGTGGCAGGCGGAACCGGCTTGGCGCCGATGCTATCGATGTTAAGACGAATGGCCGAATTTCAGGAACCGCATCCGGCACGGCTTTATTTCGGTGCAAACCGGCCCGAAGAATTGTTTTGTCAGACTGAGTTGAAAGCATTACAAGCGGAACTACCCCAGCTTCAGGTCATTTTTTGCGTATGGAAACCGGACAATAATTGGCAGGGTTTTTGCGGTACGCCGGTGGATGCGTTGACTCAAGACCTGGCGGATGCGGCGGTGTTGCCTGACATCTATCTATGCGGGCCACCGGCTTTGATCAATGCTGCCGAGGCGGCCGCTCGGGCCAAAGGTGTGCCGGATAAACAAGTGCTGAGCGAAAGATTCTTACCTACGGTGTGACTGATTACCGTAGAGAGCTTGATGCAAAAATACGGGCAATATTGAGGATACTCACATCCGTAAACACCGCAGTCTATATTGTCAACAGCTGGCTAATCGATAATATACAAAGGACTGGCCGATTTTGATTGGCATCAAAGGAATACCGTTTTAACAGTCAGGTCAAATAGCGGTATAAGTTATGAAAACAGATCGGAGTTGTAAATTGAAAAGCTTAAATTTGTTGAATCCAGGTATACGTTACAACTGCAACCGGTTATTTATAAAGAGGCGTGGGGGTAGGTAATGCGGGAGTTTTGAACGGTATACCAAATAAATCAAAAACAGTTAAAACCCTATCAAGAAACAGAATGATATCTTGATAGGGTTCAGTCTATATTAGAGTAGACCTTTCAGCGCTTCAAACATTTTCAGCGCATCTCTTAATTCTTGTTCAGCTTCTTGCAAAGCTGCTTCTTTAGCATGTGTTTTGGCAGCTTTCAGTTTGTTATTAGCTCTTGAACGTGCCATGTCAACTTTATCGTTAGCATTGATTTCTTTGCTGGCATCCAGCGCATCTTTGACTAGATCAGCAACTTTTCCCCCTTCTGTACCACTAGTCACAGCATCCAGTGCTATTTTAATTTTAGCGGATACTATATCGATTGCGTCAGCAGGAGCATATGTAACTCTTCCTTTATCAGTTTCAGCCAAAACCGAAGTTGAAACAGCGCCCATAGAAGTGGCAATTAATAAAGATAGTAAGATTTTTTTTAAGATTTTCATATTGCACTCGACCTCAAGTCATTGTTATTTTTTAATTAAATTGGCTGTGTAACTATTTATAATAATAGCCATATACCAAGAATAATTTTAACACATTTTGAAACTATTCAACCAGCTGTGGAAGAGTTAAAAAGGGTATTTTTAGTGAGGTTTATTTTTGAATTTAGAATCAGATTCAAATACGTTAATAAAATAATTGAATCTGACTTAATGAACGGCCTGCTTGTTACTTATGTCCTGCGTCGTAAGTTACTTTCATTTCTTTAAATTGAGCTAAGCTAGCTTTTAATGTTTCTTCTGCCGCTTTAAGATCGCCGTTTTCAACAGCTTCACGAGCCACTCTCAATTTATCATTGGCTCTTTGACGAAGACGTTCAGTCAGCTCATAACGAAACTCTTTTTGCAGTTGGCGAGCTTCAGCAATCGTGTTTGAAGTCTCTTCTTTGCTGCCACCTTTTTCTATCAAGCTAATTGCTTCTTCAATTTTAGCAATCGTACCTTCAGCTGCTTCTCTAACGACAGCATTAGGATCTTTCTTTTCAGCAGCAAAAGCTGTTGATGACATTGCAGTCAGAGACATTGCTATAGCAACAGAAACTACGATTTTTTTTAATACTTTCATTGATTAAACCTATATTGTTAATATTTTTGTGTTCAGCATAACTATTAAAATGAGAGTTTATGCAAAAAGCAAAAATCCAACATAATAAATGGCTAATACCGTAGCGCATTCTAGCACAGAAAAAATTCTTTACCTGTTTTTAAAATAATATAACCCTTTAAAAATAAAAGGTTATAGGGGCTTATAAAAACACCTGTTTTGTTACTTCGCTGGAAGTGGAATTTAATGAGTTCAGAATTATTCATCGTCCCTTTTAACGTCAAGAACCATTTCCCCTGCATGATCTTCGGACACAATAAATAAGATCGGAGCACAGCAAACAGAACAGTCTTCGTAATATTGTTGAGGTCCGGCACTGGTATCTACCAATACATCGAGGGATTCGCCGCAATAGGGACAAACAATAATGATTTCATCGAGATCGTGCATGACTAAACCTTTCTAAGTAAAACGTCCAACCAGGACATGGGCAATATGCGCTTAAGAACGGCAAACAAATAAGTGGGGAAAGTGACGTAATAACGCATTTTGGGTTGTCCTGCTTCCAGCGCATGGATAACTTTTTTGGTAACGGCTTCAGCAGGAAGAGTAAACGGAACGGCCGCTCCTTCTTTTTGCAAGCGATCTTCCATGGTTTTATAAGTTTCTTTATGGTAGCTGTGTGTCGGATCTATATTTTTTTTGTATAACGCAAAAGCATTTTTTCTAAAGTCACTTCGAATCGGTCCGGGTTCAATCAACGAAATATGTATATTCGTATCATAAAGCTCAAGGCGTAAGGTATCGGCCAAACCTTCCAGCGCAAACTTACTGGCGTTATAGGCCCCCCGATAAGTCATCGCAACGAATCCCAAGACTGAACTGTTATAAATAATCCGGCCGTGTCCCTGTTTTCGCATCAAAGGTATGATCAGGTTAGTTAGCTCATGAGTGCCGAACAGATTGGTTTCAAACTGAAACCTGAGTACATCGCGAGTTAAATCCTCAACAGCGCCGGGTTGACCAAAAGCGCCATTATTAAATAACGCATCAATTTTCCCTCCGGTTAGTTCAATTGCCGAATTGACCGCTTGATGAATGCTGTTACTGTCAGCCAAATCCAGTTGAATTGCGGTAAATCCTTCCTGTTGCAAACGAAGCACATCTTGCTGTTTTCTTGCGGTGGCAATAACCCTATGACCGCGTTTTTTTAATTCAACGGCTGTAGTGTAACCAATACCGGTAGAGCAACCTGTAATTAATATTGTTTTTGACGCATTCATTTGGCAATTATCGGGTTAATTCCTGCTCGGTAAAATAGAAGCTTTTCCCACTACTGCAACTCACTGAAAAAACAAATGATCTTTTGGTACTTTTGCCATCTAATTCTGATGCTTCAACACGAATACATTGATTTGAGGCTAATGCTTTTTCTGCGGCTTGTCTTCTTAAACGTTCAATATCGGGAAGTCTGGTTTGGTAATTTTTGATTAAATCCGGTAATTGATCAAGATCATAAGGCGGAATAGAAAATGCTGAAAACTTTTCTGGGTTATTTTTAATAAGGAACTGGTTTTTTGCGCTTTCACTCAGTGCATCTTGTTTCAACTGTGCGTGTTTTTTTAGTGTCTGCTCTTGCTCAAGACTTTCATCCTGTTCTTTTTTGGCTAAATCCTGTTTTTGTTTTTCTTGGTCCAGTTCGGTAGAGCTGCCTGTTTTAATATTAATTTGCACCGTTTTACGTTCGGGGTCACAAGGCTTCGATTGGTAATCCGTCTTACCGTTAATGTCCGTACATTTGTAAATGCCTGCAAAAGTACAGATAGAAAAAAGACTTCCTAAAATAAACAGCATAGTTCTCATTTTTTCCTCAGTTGTTCCATCGTAAACATAAACAGTTCGAAAGAGTATAGGTGATTAGCCCTATATGACGGATTTTTTGTTCGGAATAATAGTAATAAATTAAAAATATTAAAGACCTAATTATTATTATTACGTAAGTTAAAACCTGTTGATAAGTCTGTTTTTGTATATAAAATCAGTTTCTTGAATGACATGGTAAAATGCAGTTAAAGCTATCCTGATCTTGTGTATGGGTTGTGGATAACATTGAGACTTTAGTTATCCACACTTTGCTCCACAACTTATACATAATTATTTAACAGCTTTACTCTATGTTGCCTCGAACCATAACTGTATAAAATAGGTAGCTACTCATTGAAAAGATGAAAGGCAGGCACAATATATTTGGCAGATAAGAAACCTGCCTGATGCTTAATGTGTAAGGCTCTCGTACTGTGTTTAGGATTAAACATCATCATGTCAGAACAGCTATGTTAGAAAAAAACGACACTAAAAATACCGCTCAACCAGCGTTAATGCGGTTGAAAAACTATATTAATCAGGAAATTATCGGACAGGATGTTCTGGTCGAGCGGATGCTGATCGGCCTGTTGGCCGATGGTCATATTCTGGTTGAAGGCGCTCCGGGTCTTGCCAAGACCCGAGCGATCAATGTGCTGAGCAAAGGCATACAAGGTGATTTTCACCGGGTACAGTTCACGCCTGATTTATTGCCCGCCGATTTGACCGGTACTGAAATTTATCGTCCCCAGCAGGGCACGTTTGAATTTCAAAAAGGGCCTTTGTTTCATAACCTGATACTGGCCGATGAAATCAACCGGTCACCGGCGAAAGTGCAAGCGGCGTTATTGGAAGCGATGGCTGAGCGGCAAATAACCGTAGGTCAGGCGACTTATCCTTTGCCGAAATTATTCATGGTCATGGCAACGCAAAACCCGATTGAGCAGGAAGGCACTTATCCGTTACCGGAAGCTCAGTTGGACCGTTTTTTGTTGCATGTAAAAATCGATTATCCGAAAGCGGAACATGAAAAAAGCATTTTGCATTTGGCCAGGACGGAAGCGCGTTCCGGTTCCGTCAAAAATACTGACCAGTACGAACCGATTGAGCAAAAGACTTTGTTTGCTGCGCGTAATGAAGTGCTGGATTTGCATATGGCGGAAAGCCTTGAAAACTATTTGCTGCAAATTGTTCTGGCGACCCGTAACCCGGCAGTTTACGGAGAGGATCTGGCCGGCTGGCTGCAATATGGCGCAAGTCCCCGAGCCAGCATAGCGCTGGATCGCTGTTCAAGGGCTAAAGCCTGGTTGGCGCAACGCGACTTTGTCAGCCCGGAAGACATCCAGGACATGGCTTTTGACGTATTGCGGCATCGCTTGATATTGTCTTACGAAGCCGAGGCGGAAGGCATTACCACCGATCATTTCATTAAAGAACTGATTGCCAGAGTTGCCGTACCTTGATGTTTTTTGCTAAGCAAGCTGATCAGGCTAAGGTCCCAGCCAGCGAACTGGTTTCGGTGTCGTTAAAGACGCTGGTCGATTTGGCGAGACCGGCGGCCGGATTAAACCTGAAACACGCAGCTATTCGCTCCGGGCAAAGCGGCGGTTATGTGTCCCGGTTTAAAGGCCGAGGAATGGAGTTTGAAGAAGCCAGAGGCTATCAGCCGGGCGATGACATACGCAGTATCGATTGGCGGGTTACCGCGCGTACCGGTGAAACGCATACCAAAGTGTTTCGCGAGGAACGAGAAAGACCGGTATTTATATCCGTGGATGACCGTCCCGCGATGCATTTTGCAACACGCGGTGTTTTTAAAGCGGTACTCGCGGCCAAACTTGCCGGATTGTTGGCATGGGCAGCCCAACATCATGGCGACAGAATTGGCGGGCAATTATTTACAGACACTGGCTGCCGTGAGTTAAAACCGCAAAACGGCAAACATGCGGTATTGCGGTTTTTAAATGCAATCAGTAGCCAAGATGATTTTAATCGCTCAGAGCAAGCGGCGATTACGCTGGAACATGTATTGGCGAGGCTTATGCACCATGCCCGGCCCGGCAGTCTGGTTTACATTATCAGCGATTTTCGCGGCATTACCGATCAGGTTGAAACGCATCTGGCAAAATTATCGCGGCATTGCGAGGTGGTGTTGATTTTTGTCTATGACCCGCTGGAAAGCCATTTGCCGGAAAAAGGCCGCTACCGTTTTACCGCCATGGATGGTGGGTATGCCGCAAGCCTGTCGGGAACAGGCGCGGCGACCGACGATAAACGCGACGTAGTTATCGATACCGGGGACCGGAAGCGATTATCGAAATATCACCAGCATTTTACCGAGCGGCTGCATCAGCTCGAGCAGATAGCCAAAAAAATGGGCTTGGCGTTTATTCAATGCAGTACGATAGATGACCCGATACAACGTTTAAGATAAATGAATCCAACTCTTCTTGATTTGAAAGACATTCACGAACCTGAAGCAATAGGCTGGTGGCCTCCGGCTATCGGTTGGTGGATATTGGCGGTATTCATCCCGTTACTGATTATTTTCCTGGTCTGGCTTTATAAAAGACTTACCCGTAAGACGGCAATTAAAACCGCCAACAAACTATTGACTCAAATCAAACAAGATCAAACGCGAGATAATCTTCAGAAATTATCCGATCTTTCGATATTGGTCAGGCGTGTAGCGATCAGCGTATCGCCAAGGGCAAAGACCGCCGGTTTAACCGGACGGCAATGGCTGGAATTTCTCGACCGTTCAATAAAAGGGTTGCCGTTCAGTCAAGGCGTCGGGCAGCTTCTGGCTGATGCGCCCTATCGAAAAACGCCGCCAACAGAGCAGGAACTTTCCCAATTAATCGACTTATGCGAAGACTGGCTTAAAGCCCAGGCAAAATCATGATTCACTTCGAATGGCCCTGGCTGTTGGCCGCCTTACCCTTGCCTTTAATAATACGCTGGCTGGTTCCTGCCAAGATGCCTATCGAACAGGCTGCATTAAAAGTCCCGTTTCTGGATGATTTTTCCGAGGGCGAAACCAGGGCAGTTTCCCAAACTCAACAATGGCCGGTACTGCTGGCGGCGATTGCTTGGTTGTTATTGATCATCGCCTGCACTCGGCCGCAATGGTTGGGTGACCCGATCGAGCAAGCGGTCAGTGGCCGGGATTTAATGCTGGCAGTCGATTTGTCCGGCAGTATGGAAGAGCAGGATTTTGTTGTTAACAAGCGGGCTGTCGACAGGCTGACCGCAGCTAAAAGGGTCGCGGCCGACTTTATCAACCGGCGTGTTGGCGATAGGGTGGGCTTGATCCTGTTCGGTACCCAAGCTTACTTGCAGACGCCGCTCACGTTCGACCGGAAAACGGTGATGACCTTATTGAATGAGTCGGTCATTGGTCTTGCCGGCGACAACACCGCGATAGGCGACGCGATTGGTCTGGCGGTCAAGCGTCTTAAAAACGAGCAGACCAACAGCCGGGTTTTAGTGCTGATGACGGATGGTGCCAATACCGCCGGTGAAATTTCACCGTTAAAGGCCGCCGAGTTGGCCGCAGCCAACCATTTGAAAATTTACACCATCGGCATAGGCGCGGATGAAATGATCGTTCGCAGTTTTTTTGGCAATCGCAAGGTTAATCCCTCCGCCGATCTGGATGAAAAAACCTTGATAAAGATTGCCGAAAGTACCGGCGGTCAATATTACCGGGCCAGAAATACCGACGAATTGAATAATATCTATATGAGACTGGACGAGCTTGAGCCGGTTGAAAAAGATAAACAATATTTCAGGCCCCGTAGCGAATTGTATTTTTGGCCGTTGTCGCTGGGATTGGGCCTGGCGGCGGTCATTGCGTTGTCCAAGGTACGTTTGTCATGAACATAGCCGAATTTCATTTTATCAGGCCGTACTGGTTGCTGGCGCTTATACCTTATCTGGTCATATTAATGTTAATGCTCAGAAATAAGTTAAGCCAGGGTAACTGGTCGGCGGTATGTGATGCTGCATTATTGCCGTATCTGTTACAGGAAAAGCCAGTCAATCAAAGTCGTTGGCAATTAACAGCGGGAGCCCTTGCCGCGATGCTGGTAATCATCGCATTGTCGGGGCCAACCTGGGAACGATTGCCGTCACCGGTATTTAGAAATGATTCGGCGCTGGTTATTGCGCTGGATTTATCCCGGTCGATGGATGCCGCCGATATTAAACCCAGCCGTCTGATCATGGCGCGCTACAAAATTGCCGACATTTTAAAACAGCGAAAAGACGGCCAAACCGCATTACTGGTTTATGCCGGCGACGCCTTTACCGTCACGCCGTTGACCGATGATACCGAAACCATAGACAGCCAGTTGTCGGCATTGAATACCGACATTATGCCCAGCCAGGGCAGCAATACCGAGATAGCGCTGGAAAAAGCCGTTGAATTATTTAAACAGGCGGGCCTGCAAAAAGGCCAGATATTGTTGGTCACCGATGGCGTTGATGTGGACAAAACCTTGGCCGCAGTCAAATTGCTGGATAAGTATCAACTGTCAATATTGGGCGTCGGAACAGATGACGGTGCGCCGATCGCGCTGCCTGAAGGCGGGTTTCTTAAAGATGAGAGAGGCAATATTGTGGTGCCCAAATTAAACTCCAGCGAGCTGATGAAGCTGGCGCAGGCGGGCAACGGCCTTTATCAAATCATAACGGCAAATGATGCCGATATTCAGACCTTGCTGGCAACCATAAATAAATCGGTTCAGCAGCAGAGCAAGCAAAACGAAAACTTATTATTGGACCAGTGGGCGGACAAAGGTCCCTGGTTATTGCTGCTGGTTTTGCCCTTGGCCGCGCTGACGTTCAGGAAAGGCTTGCTATGTTTCTTCTTCTTGCTGATTCTGCCGTTACCTAAAAACAGTTATGCGTTGGGTTGGCAGGACTTGTGGCAGACCAAAGACCAACAGGCGCTACAGGCTTATAAAAAACAGGATTTTGCCAAAGCGGCGGAGCAATTTGAAAATCCGGATTGGAAAGCGGCGGCTGATTACAAGGCGGGCGAGTATGACAAAGCGCTGGAAAATTTGAAAAACAGCAAGTCCGTTAGCAGTACTTACAACCAGGGCAATGCGTTGGCGAAAGCCGGCCAGTTGGAACAGGCTGTCAAAGCCTATGAAAAAGCATTGGCTATTAATCCTAACGATGCCGATGCCAAACATAACAAGGACGTCGTAGAAAAAGAACTGGAAAAGCAAAAACAGCAGAATCAGCAAAAGGACGATAAACAACAATCCAAAGAACAGTCCGAAAAAGATTCCCAACAAAACAAGGATAACGAACAATCGGAAAAATCCGGCGAACAAAAGTCGGATCAAAATAAATCCGAGGAAAAGCCCGAACAAAAACCGGAACAGAAGCAGTCGGACAAACAACAGTCCGAAGAAAATCAGCAACAGCAAAATAAAGCCGAGGAAAAAAAGCCGGAATCCGAAAAACCTCAACAAGCCGAGCAGAGCAAAGACGAAGAAAACAAGGAGCAAGCCAAAGAACAAACGCCTGCTAGCGCACAACCGTCGGATGAACAACAGCAAGCTAACGAACAATGGCTCAAAAGAATCCCCGACGATCCGGCTGGTTTGTTAAAACGTAAATTTAAATATCAATACGGGCAGCGCGGCCGTCAATCAATGGATAAAGCTGATGGTTGGTAAGTCAGCCGATAGTTTCATATCCGTATATTCTGAATTCCGGCCAGCCCTAAATAATGGGCTTGTGGCGTATGGGAATAATAAACATGACTAATAACCCAATCGCCATTTTCGGTGAAGCGCTGTTCGATCAATTCCCGGATGGCCAGCAAGTATTAGGCGGCGCGCCTTTTAACGTGGCTTGGCATCTTCAGGCTTTTAATCAGCACCCGTGCTTTATCAGCCGGGTAGGCCTTGATGCCTTAGGCGATAAAATCAGGCAGGCGATGCTGGCTTGGGGCATGGCTGTTGAAAATCTGCAAATCGATCCCGATCATTCTACCGGAACGGTGCAGGTCACTATTAATCATGGCGAGCCCTGCTATGAAATTCTAGCCGATCAGGCTTATGATTTTATTGACGCGCAGCAACTGGATAAAGACCGGCAGTATAGCGTTATTTATCACGGTACTTTGGCCTTGCGTAACAGCATCTCGGAATTAGCGCTGCTGGATTTAACCACGCATCAGCAGGGCAAGATTTTTATCGATGTCAATTTGAGAGAGCCCTGGTGGCGGAAAGAGACAGTCAACCACTGGGTCGGCAAGGCGTACTGGGCCAAGTTGAATCATGATGAGTTGATGTATTTGGCGCAACCACAAAACACAATGCACGATACGATGCGCTTGTTTCTGGCGCAATATGAGCTGGAGGCTTTAGTGGTCACTTGCGGCAGCCGGGGGGCGACGGCGATCAATCGCGCCGGGGAATTGATTGAAGTTGCGCCGACGGCTGATTTAGCGATAGTCGATACCGTGGGCGCCGGCGATGCATTTGCGGCGGTTCTGCTGCTGGGCATACAGCATGATTGGTCATTGCAACTGACTATGCAACGGGCGCAATCGTTTGCATCCGCTTTAGTGACTAAAAGGGGTGCTACCGTTCATGATTTGAATTTTTACCGGCCGTTTATAGACGCCTGGAATCTTGATTAATCTAAATGATGAAGTTATGAATATTATAAAAAAGCTGTTTTTTCTTCTGTTGCTGCTGAATTTTGTGCCCGGCAATGTCTTTGCCGCACAAATTGGCGTGTCGTTCGATCGCAACCCGGTTAGTTTGGATGAGTCCTTCCAGATCATTTTTACCGCTAATGAAACACCGGATAACGACCCGGATTTCAGCCCGCTGGAACAGGATTTCGAGATACTTGGCCAAAGCCAAAGCAGCAATTCGTCATGGATTAACGGACAGTCCAGCAAAACCATACAGTGGACGGTTAATGTCATGGCCAAACATGCCGGCAGCTTGGTTGTTCCGGCGGTGAGGTTTGGCGATGATGTTAGTCATCCTGCAAGCATTCTGGTGACTCAGGGAACGGCTAAAGCGGTTAATACCGATGATGACCTGTTTCTGGAGGTTGAGGCCAATCCCCAAAGCCCTTATGTGCAGTCTCAGGTGCTCTATACCGTGCGCTTATATAGACGAGTCGAAATCGCTCAAGCCAGCTTGAATGAACCTGAACTCAGTGATGCAGTGATTGAAAAGCTGGGTGATGATAATAATTACAATACCCAGATCGACGGGGTAAATTATTTGGTTACCGAGCGGAAGTATTCAATTTTTCCGCAAAAAAGCGGTTCTTTAACGATCAAACCTTTAATGTTAACAGCAGAGGTCGTGGCTAATACCCGCCCGAATTTTAATGGTTTTTTTAATTCGCAGATGACCAGAACCAAAAAGATTTCCTCCAAATCGGTGACGCTGGATGTAAAACCGGTTCCGGCAACTTTTACCGGGAAGCACTGGCTTTCAGCGGAACAACTCGTTTTAAAGGAAGAATGGTCGGGCGATAATCAACAAATGAAAGTCGGTGAACCGTTGACCCGAACCTTGACGCTATTGGCAAATGGTACGACAGTCGGCCAGCTGCCCGAATTAAATACCGGCAAAATTGATGACCGGCTGAAAACCTATCCTGACCAGCCGGTATTGCGAGAACAGAAAAAACCGGAAGGCCTGATTGCTTTCAGGGAAGAAAAAGTTGCGATAATCCCATCAAAAGCGGGCTTTTATAAATTACCGGCGATAGAGATTCCTTGGTTTAACAGCCAAAGCAAAAAAATGGAAGTAGCCAAAATTCCGGAAACCAGCATCACGGTGGTTGAGGCGGTAGGAGCAACAACACTGCCGGAGCCGGTTGCAGTTCCTGAAGCTCCACCAGCGGTGCCGCCGCAAAAAATTGAAACAACATCGGCCACCCAGCCGCAACAACAAAATATCTGGTTATGGGTTTCGATATTTTTGGCCTTAGGTTGGCTAATGACACTGGCGTATTTCCTGGTTAAGCGTCCTGCTAAAAAACCGGTTGCGGAAAAAAGTCAGCGGGAAACCCGTTTGGAAGATAGCGTAAAAAACCTGAAAAAAGCCTGCGCCGAGAATAACGCCGCGGCTGCCAAAGATGCGTTGCTGGCATGGGGGCAGCAGAAATATATCGCCGGGGATGGTGGCGTTTATCACGCAGGCCAGTCGGGAACCGGCACGAAGAATGTGTCGAGCTTGGGCGCTATTGCCGAATTAAGCGATGCAAGGTTAAGAGATGAAATTCTGCATTTGAACCAGGTTTTGTATGGTAAGGAACCCGAGCAGTGGCAGGGTAAAAAGCTGTTTCAGGCGTTTATTGAAAATAAAGCCAGAGAAAAAATAGCGGTTACGGATGATGATAAATTGGAACCGCTTTATCGTTTATAAAGGATGGCTCCGCGAAGACACGTTTATTTAGCCGGTAACGCCTTAAAATATTCCAGCGCCATAAACAACGCTGCAATCGAACGGGCTTCGGTACATTCCCCGGTAGCCAATAATTCATTGATTCGGCTTAATTTCCATGGAATAACTTCCAATTCTTCAGGTTCGTCGCCTTCCAGTTTTTCGGCATACAAATCCCGGGCGATCACAATCTCTGTCATGTGTTCCAGATAAGACGGTGCAATGGAAAAAGAGCTTAAGTGGTGTATGCTTCTGGCGCCAAAGCCGACTTCTTCTTTAAGCTCGCGGTTTGCGGCTTCCAGGAAGGATTCTCCGGCGTCGGTCTTGCCCTTGGGCAAGCCCAGTTCATAGCGATGCACACCGGCGGAATATTCCCTGACTAACAATACCGTTTCATCATCCAGCATGGGTACAATCAGAACGGCGCCGCCCGATTTACTCCGGGCCAGGCGTTCGTAGTTGCGCAGTTCGCCATTGCTGAATTCAATGTCCAGCGATTCAATGCGGAATAATCGACTGGTAGCGATAGTTGTTGTGTTAAGGATGGTTGGTTTTTCAGCCATTGTGTTATTTTATTAATTATGTTTTTTGCAAATATAACGCACTCTGATGATTGATTGGAAAAAAATTGATACCGTTTTGCTGGATATGGATGGAACTCTGCTGGATTTGAATTTTGATAATCATTTTTGGAAAGAGTTTGTCCCGCTTAAATTTGCCGAAAAACAGGGCTTGTCGATAGAGGCTGCAAAGTTGCAGTTGCAACCGCGCTTTAAAAGCATGGAAGGTAAACTGGAATGGTATTGCCTGGATTATTGGAGTGATGTTTTAGAGCTGGATATTGCGGGACTGAAAGCGGAAATTTCGGGGTTAATCTCGGTGTTGCCGCACGTTACTGAGTTTCTGGAAAAAGCTCATCGTTCACCCAAAAAAGTGTATTTAGTAACCAATGCGCATCGGCGTAGCTTGGGCCTTAAGATGGAAAAAACCTGTTTGCAGGAGTTTTTCGATGCCATTATCAGTTCCCATGATTTAGGGTTTCCGAAAGAACATGCTGACTTTTGGCGGTTGCTGCAGCAGCGCATACCGTTTGAAAAACAAACGACACTGTTGATCGATGATAGCTTGGCTGTATTGAGTTCAGCCAAGCAATTCGGTATTGCTCATTTAATTTCAGTGAGCAAACCAGACTCGCAGCTGCCTATAAAAGAAATAGCCGGTTATCCGGCTATTGAGGATTTTCGGGAGTTGATGGCTGGGCTTTAGGCTTCCAGCTTTTATCGTGATTCGGGCGTTTTCCCTGATATTCGGTTTTAATTTTTTCAGGTCTTTTTTCCGGTATTACAATTTCAGCTAAAAGGTCAGTTGTTATAGGCAGAACAGGAATTTTCTGTTCAATGAACTCTTCGATATCGGGCATCGAATAGGCATATTGTTCACAAATAAAACTGATCGCTACACCGCTGGCGCCAAAGCGTGCAGTTCGGCCTATCCGGTGCACATAATCTTCCACATCCTGCGGTAAGTCGTAATTGAATACATGCGAAACATCGGCAATATGCAGGCCGCGGGCGGCGACATCGGTCGCAATCAATAAGGTGATTTTGTTTTCCTGAAAATCGCTTAACAAGCGCTGGCGTTTATCCTGCGGCACATCACCGCTGAGTGCGGCGGTTTTATACCCGTTAGCGTTCAGCGTATCATCAAGACGTTCGGCGCAGCGTTTGGTGTTGACAAAAATAATGCTGCGCTGAGGTTGATGCTGATTCAATATACCGATCAACAAAGGAATCTTTTGCTCATTCGACGGACAAAATGCACTTTGCTGAATGGCCTTGGAGGTGACTTCTTCGGTTTCGATGCGGATCAAAACCGGGTTATTCATGTGTTCATAAGCCAGTTCGGTCACTTTATAGGATAAAGTCGCAGAAAACAGCATATTCAAGCGCTGCTCCGGCGGCGGCATGCGCCTTAATAAAAAACGGATATCTTTAATAAAACCCAAATCGAACATGCGGTCGGCTTCGTCCATCACCGTGACTTTCACGTTATCCAGAGTGAATGCATTTTGCCGATAAAAGTCGATGATGCGGCCGGGTGTGCCGATGATAATATCGACATTGGATTTTAAGCTGTCCAGCTGTTTTTGATAGTCGGTGCCGCCGTAAATGAGCGCCAGTTTAAGATTAAGATGCTTGCCCAGTTGCAAGGCATCCTTATGGATCTGAATGGCTAACTCACGGGTTGGAGCAAGAATAATGGCTCTGGGGTTCTTGATTTTTTTGTTTTTGGCCGCTGCATTTTCTGCTTGATCTTCAGCATCCATGCAATCGTCGGCATCATTAATCAGATGTTGAAAAGTGGCCAGTAAAAAAGTCGCGGTTTTGCCGGTTCCGGTTTGAGCCTGTCCGGCAATATCCTTGCCCCTTAACGATAAAGGTAAGGCCTTTCTTTGTATCGGGGTGCAGTGATCGAAGCAGGCATCTTTTAAGCTGCGCAAGATAGAATCAGATAATTCAAGATTGCTGAAGCGAGTTTCTGTTAAATGTGTATTGTTCATAAGCTATAGCATAACGTAAAAATCGAAACAGCTGAAATTGATTGACTACCAGCTTTATCCCTCCTATAGTTTTGGTTTTAAATTTTTGGAGAAATAGTGTGAGCGATTCAGTCCTTCATGTAAGCGATAGTGAGTTTAACGAAGCTGTTATTAAAGCTGCGGGTCCCGTCCTGGTTGACTATTGGGCTGAATGGTGCGGACCTTGCAAAATGATTGCACCGATTTTGGAAGATATTGCCAAAGAATATGCGGGCAAGTTGACCGTTGTAAAATTAAACATAGACGAAAATCCGGAAACTCCTCAGCACTATGGTGTACGCGGCATTCCAACCTTAATGTTGTTCAAGGATGGCGAAGTGGAAGCCACTAAAGTAGGCGCATTGTCAAAATCGCAACTTGCGGCCTTTCTTGATAGCAATCTTTAATAAACTCATGATCTCCTTGTGCAGATCTTACTCCTCGGCAACTGCTCCTGCGTTGCTCTACTTTCTGCATTGCGGACATGGATGTAGGTAGGGACGTGAAGCTTTTTTCACATCCCTGTGGGTTATTGAGGAAATGCACGTGGTTCGCGAGAGCATCATTGTTTAGATCCGGCTGAGCCCTGTCACAAAAGGTTGGACGGGGCTGAGTACTTGAGTTACACTTATGCGGTGCGATAATCATGCGCACCCAATCATATCGTCCGATAAACTACACCCCTGAATTATTCCTGTCCTAGTAGTTGCGGTTTAACACCGTATATACTTTTCCTTGAGTTATCTTTTATATGAATCTAACTGAGTTAAAACTAAAACAAATAAGTGAAGTTATTGAAATCGCCGAATCCCTCGGGCTTGAAAATGTAGCCAGATCGCGAAAGCAGGATTTGATTTTTGCCATCTTGAAAAAGCAGGCAAAAGCCGGTGACGATATATCAGGCGACGGCGTGCTGGAAATTTTGCAGGATGGTTTTGGTTTTTTACGTACACCGGGTTGTTCCTATTTAGCAGGTCCTGACGATATTTATGTTTCACCCAGTCAAATCAGACGATTTTCTTTAAAGACTGGTGACACGATTAGCGGAAAGATTAGACCCCCCAAAGATAACGAACGTTATTTCGCCATGCTCAAGGTTGACCAGATCAATTTCGAGCCTCCCGAAAATACCAAAAACAAAATCACTTTTTCAAATCTCACCCCGCTATTCGCTAAACAACGATTTGTCCTTGAACAGGGCAATGGCACCAGCGAAGATTTAACCGGCCGAATGATAGATTTAATAGCCCCTATCGGAAAAGGTCAACGTGGCTTGATTGTATCGCCGCCTAAAGCCGGTAAAACCATGATCCTGCAAAGTCTGGCGCAGGCGATTGCAGAACAGAATCCCGAGTGCTATCTCATTGTTTTATTAATAGATGAACGTCCCGAAGAAGTAACGGAAATGGAACGATGCGTTCGCGGCGAAGTCATTTCCAGTACTTTTGATGAACCGGCAACCCGGCACGTACAGGTTGCGGAAATGGTGATTGAAAAAGCACGTCGATTGGTCGAACATAAACACGATGTAGTCATTTTGTTAGACTCGATTACGCGTCTGGCCCGAGCTTATAACACTGTGGTACCTTCGTCGGGCAAGATATTAACTGGTGGTGTCGATGCGAATGCACTGGAAAAACCGAAACGGTTCTTCGGAGCGGCGCGGAATATAGAAGAAGGCGGAAGCTTAACTATTATCGCGACCGCGCTGGTCGATACCGGTTCAAGAATGGACGAGGTCATCTACGAGGAATTCAAAGGCACCGGCAACATGGAGTTGCACCTGGATCGCAAAATTGCCGAGAAAAGAATTTATCCGGCTATCAACATCAACCGTTCCGGCACCCGCCGGGAAGAGTACCTTGTCGATCCCGATACCCTGCAAAAAACCTGGATCTTGCGCAAGATTCTTCAGCCTATGGATGAAACCGCCGCTTCAGAATTCTTGATCGGTAAACTTAAAGATTTTAAGACGAACGCCGAGTTTTTTGAATCGATGAAGCGATAAGTTATCCAGCTAAAGTTTTTCAAGTATTTTGGAGTGTAAGCTCCGCTTGCTTAGCAAGCAGCAGCCAATACAGAAACAGACCGGGAAAGAATATAGATTTCTTGGTCAATGTTTAAGCCTGGTCAAGAGCGACACCGGCGTTCCGATCTTCGAGTTAGACCTTCCAGGTTTTAAAAACCTGGAAGGTCTGCATAATCGCTAAATGAGGAACGGCTGGAATAACAATGTCCATCAGCTGTGCTGGAATTTTATAGCGCCTTCTGCGCAACTTCCGGCAAAGTAGCATCCGCACCGCCTCCCAATGTCTTGTAAAACGCGATCAGATTTGTCGAAGCCTCCGCTTCGGACCGGGCCAGTTCTATTTCGGCGGCATACAGGGCGCGTTGGGCATCCAGCACATCAAGGAAGGAGATCACGCCTTCCCGATAGCGCAGTTCGGATAACCGCACCGACTCCCGCTGATCCTCGACCGACTTGCCCAATATCTGCCGTCTCACCTCTTCCTTAAGATAGCGCGTCAACGTGGTTTCGGTGTCGCGAAGAGCTTCGAGCACCGCTTTTTCATAAGCCAGATAGGCTTCGCTTTGCTTGGCTTTGGCCAAATCGATGCCGGCGCGGATGCGGCCGAAATTCAGCAGCGGCTGCATCAGGTTGGACGTCGTGCTGTAAGAAAAAGCCGCCGACTTGAACAGGCTTTCGATGTCGGTATTCCGCAGTCCCAAAAAGGCCGACAGAGATATTTTCGGGAATAACTCCGCAACGGCCGCGCCATGCATGGCTGTTGCAGCGGCAAGCCGGCGCTCGGCGATCAGCAGGTCGGGACGATGGCGAATCGTCGCTGCCGGGGACGCCAGTAATTCGCGACCCGGCGCTGTCGGCACCGCGCCCGACTCCTTCAGGTCGGCCGCCAGCGCGCCGGGCTGCTTGCCCACCAGCATTTCCAATTGTCGTAGCGCGGCGATCATCGACCAAATACTGTTGAATTTATGATCGAATGTACCCCAAACGGCATCGGATTCGCTACGGCTGTCAGGTGTGTTGGACGGCCCTAAATAACTGTTGCGGGGAATCGAAAAATTACCGGCTATCGTGCCGGTGGCCGGCAAGCCTTGGTATTCCGGCTGTTCCCATCTCGATATTTTGCCATGCACGGTGAAAGAGGTCGTATCGTTGTTGGTAAACGTTAAGGTCGGGTTGAGGTTATAGCGCTGTGTATTTATATTGTCCAGATAACTGCCGGCATTGGTGTACCCGCCGGTAAAGCGCGCCAGGATGTTTTTGGTCAACGGCTGGTTAATATCGAGATAGGGTTGATAATAATTGTTGGTGCCGATTCTAAAACCCAACTCGCGCGAGGCGACGGCTTGGGGTAGTTTGGATACGATATTGACCAAACCACCGACAGGCGAGCCGGAGCCGCCGCTGTAAAGTACGCCGTTGGAGCCTTTCAGGACTTCGAGCCGCTCGACATTAACGTTGCTTTCCCGATCGCCCGGACTGTAATATTGGGTAAAACCATCAAGCAGTTGTTCGGCTTTAAACCCGCGAATCAGTGTATCTTCATTGGCGGGCGTAAAGGCTGGAATATTAGGTACCACGCCGCTGACGTTGAGCAAGCTTTCGCTGATGGTGATATTTTGTTGATCGTCTATCAACGTCCGCTTGATGACCTGGATGGATTGCGGCGTTTCCATAATCGGTGTATCGGTCTTGGTGGCGGAGGCTGTCCGGGTAGCGATGTAAGACTTGGGATCGTCTTCTGTTTTACCGGTCACCGTCATGGGTTTTAACGTGACAGGACTTGTGCTTGCAGCCGGCTTAACCGTCACCGTGCCGTTTTCGGCGACGCTGTGGACCAGGCCGCTGCCGGCAAGCAATTTGCCTGCGGCTTCAGCGATCGTGTAATCGCCGCTCAAGCGCGGACTTTGTTTGCCGGCCGCAGTCTGTTCGGCATAAAGCATCGGTACGCCGGATTGCGCGGCGAGTGTCTGCAACGCCGAGCCCAACGCTTGCGCAGGAATGTCAAAGTGGTGCTTTTGTTGTTCCGCATAGGCCGTGCTTGTTATTGCCGCCAGAATAGTAGCGTTCAGCAGCTTCATCTTTACTGTCATTATCCGTTTCTCCTTTGTTGAATGGTTTCATTAGAGTAGACGCATGACTGTGGAAAATTCGTCAGGAATTTGAGTTTATTTTTTCCGGCTCAAGCTAAAGCCTGCTATTTGTTGCGGATTTCAGCACTATTTCATGGGTGTTGATGTGGTCTATGTGAACCGGCAGCAGCGTGGCGATAGCGTTAAGCGTGTCGTTCAGTTCGGCGGTATGGAATGTGCCGCTCACCCGCAGTTTGCCCAGGTTTTGATTCTGCAAGCGGATGCGGGTGTCATGGTAACGCCCGACTTCGGCAATCACATCGTCGAGGCGGCGGTTGCGGAACACCAGATTGCCTTGCCGCCAAGCGGTCAACGCTGCAATGTCCAGGCCTTGCAGCGCTTGGAATGCGCCACTGTTGTTAAAGGCAAGCTGCTGGCCTTCCGTCAGTTTGCGCGTTTCGAGGGTTTGCACTTCGACGATGCCTTCCTGTACCGCAACGATGACTTGTTCGGGTTTGATATAGACCTCAAACGCAGTGCCGATGTCGCGGATGCGGCCGTTGCCGACGCGTACTTCAAACGGCAGTTCGGCATTGTGAGCCACGGTAAAAAAAGCTTCGCCTTTAATCATCTCGACGCTGCGCCGCCAACGGTTAAAACGCACGCGCACTTCGCTGTCGGTATTCAATTCAATGCTGGAGCCGTCTGTTAGCGCGACGGTTTGGCGGCCGCCTTTTTCGGCAATATAAGTTTGCGGGATGCCTAGCCAGCCGTTCGGCGAAAAGGCGGTTAAGCCCAGCGCCAGCAACAGCGAAGCGGCGGCGCTATTGATCAATAAATGGCGAGGCGATTTTTTGCGGTATTGCAATGCCGCATTTCGTGCTGGAAAATCCATGGCTTTAAACGGCTCCATCCATTGCCAATGCGCCTGTACCGTCTCATAGGCTTGCCTGTGGATCGGACTTTCTTCCAGCCAGATTGTGAAGGCGCGGCGCTCCGCCTCCGTGCAATTTTCCGAACGGAGGCACAGCAGCCAATCGATAGCTTGTGTTTGCGCTGAATCGGGAGTGGTTTTCACACGGGTTGAGAGCCTTGTCGGTTTTGTTTAAGTCGATGTATTTTATCGTAATAATATAGACGTTCGACAGCTCAAATTTCGTCACAATTTTAAGCGTGCATGGCGCCAAGACGCAGGCTGATATGCTGCAGCGCATGTTTTACATAACGCTCTGAACTGCTCATGGAAATACCGAGACGAGAGGCGATTTCGGCATGCGCACAACCTTCGATACGATACAAGACAAAGGCGTGACGGTGCAGTTCCGGCAATTCGTCCAACCATTCGGTAAAGCGTTCAAGTGCTTGGTGAGCTTCCGAGTGGCGGTCCGGGGATAAGGGATCTTCAGCCAGCTTTTCAAAATCGGCCTGCGGCTCGGTATAGCGCTCGCGGGTTTTGCGTCGGCGGTGGTGATCCACGGCGATATTGGATGCGGTTGTAAACAGGAAAGCCCGTGGGTTAACGATGGTTTCGGGATTGGAGACTTGCGACAGGCGCAAAAACGATTCCTGCAAAATATCGTCAATATCCTGCTCTCTGGGCCAGCGTCCTCGAATAAAGGCGTTGACCTCGTGAGCGTGTTTCAGGAACAGGTCATGCAATAAGCTGTGTTTGGGCATCGGCTGTACGCGACAAGATTAAATGGAAGTACTGCCGGTACTAACGCAATATCCATGCCTGCTTAAATATCAGCCGGTTAATTCCGACGGCCGGGTAATCGCTCCATAATGAAAAGGCCTGACAAATCAATGCGCTATATTTTTTCAATAAAGCTGACTTAAAATGTAGCCAATTGAATTAGCAAGCTATTTAACGGAAGAATTCGCCTTTTTGAGGGTTATGCCGTAAAGAAGTGCGGCATATGCCGCACTTTTTGGCGTTGCGGCCGCATAAAGTTGAACAGTCGGTAACGGGTTAAATCCGTTGCTTGTTGGGATATTAAGCATGTGTAGCGCAACATATTCAGTGCTGCGCATAAGCTTGAGGGCTAACGATCAAGCCTTTGGCGGCACATAGCCTTCGGGCATTTCGTTGTTACCTTCGAACAAAAACTTGGTTCTTTCTTCGGCTAAAAATGCTCTGGCTTTCGGGTCAAAGCTGGCCAGTTTTCCTTCATTAATCAGCATGGTTTGCTTGGCCAGCCATTCCTTCCAGGCTTGTTTGGATACTTTTTCAAATATTTCCTGACCTTTAGGGCCTGGAAAAGGCGGCGTATCCAGGCCTTCGGCTTCTATCCCCAATTTTACGCATTTAACCATTCTAGTCATTTTATTCCCGTATGTGATTGTTGCAACAACAGCTTAACCGGTGCGGCTAAGCCTAGTTTATTAAGCTGCTCGGTTTTATACCAGACAGTTTGATTAGCTTCCATCACAAAATTTATAGGGTTATCGGATTGAACAAGCAACGGGGTGTAATCCAGATGATAATGGGAAAAGGTGTGGCGCTTGGTTGCCAGTGTTTGCTGGTCGACAATATGAATATTTTTGCTTAAGCACCAGTCATGTGCCGCTTCAATACTGTCGAATTCCGGCAGGCTCCATAAGCCGCCCCAGATTCCGGTTGGCGGTCTTTTTTCCAATAATATTCGGTTATCGGAATTGCTCAGCATTAAAAAGGTCAGTTGCTTGATCGGCAAGACCTTGGCAGGTTTGGGTGTGGGAAATGCCGAACTATTACCGGCAAGTCTGGCTAAACAATCGGCATTAAGCGGGCAGGCGGTACAAGCAGGTTTGCTGCGGGTGCAAACAGTTGCGCCCAAGTCCATCATGGCCTGAGTGTAATCCGCGACGCGGATTACAGGTGTCAGTTTGGCGCTGATGGCCCACAATTCCTTGTTGACGGCGCTGTTGCCCGGCCAGCCGGAAACAGCTCTGAACCGGGTTAATACCCTTTTAACATTGCCATCAAGAATCGGGTGGCTTTTATTAAAGGCGATGCTCAATATGGCTCCCGCCGTGGACAGGCCTATGCCGGGTAATGCAATGAGTTCATCCTGCGTATCGGGAAAACGATCCTGTGCGGCAATAAGTTGTGCGGTTTTATGCAGGTTACGGGCACGAGCGTAGTAGCCAAGCCCTGACCATAGATGCAGAACTTCATCAACAGGTGCGTTGGCCAAACTTGTAATATCCGGGAATTTTTCAATAAAAGTGTTGAAATAAGGAATAACGGTTGCAACCTGGGTTTGTTGCAACATGGTCTCGGAGAGCCAAACACGGTAGGGCGTAAGGTCTTTTTGCCAAGGCAGGTCTTTACGGCCGTGTTGATCAAACCAGGCGAGGATGTTGTGTTGAAAAGCGGATGGGCTCATTGGGGCGGATAAGGTTTATGTGTGGGGACCGGAAGGTCGCTGCTATTTTAAAAACTTTTTTAGCAAATCGCCAAGGCCGGGACCTATTTTTTTGTCGAGTTTATCGATTAGTTTTTCAACCTTGGCTTTGTTCTTATCGGTTAATAATGAAGCTATGTCTATCGTATAAGACGGTTCGCTGAGGGTCCCGGCAATATTAATGGCTATAGCGCCTTTAACTTGTTCAGGCTCAGGGGCTGCCAGGTCTGAATCAAGCAGCTTGGCGTCTATCTTATAGTCCAGTGCTTCAGAGTTCAGGTTTACATTGCCCTTGCCGTCGACACGTAATTTGGAGGACTTGGCAACAAGGTCGTTATTCTGGATCAGGCCGTTAGTGATCGTGGCCGTACCGCTCATTTCTGAAAATAGCGTTTGATCATTTTTACTATCTGAGAGCAAAGCGGAACCTTTAATCAGCGCCTTGCCTTCATCAATGATTTTTTGCAGATTAAAACCTTTTACCACGCCGTCCTTAAACAAGAAACTTAACTGGCCGTTCAGCGATGTTTTTAATTCATCTGCTTTGTGCCCTTGTCCTTGCAGTTGTGCAGATGCGTTAACAATGCCGCTGATTTTGGCCTCGCCCCGGTAATCTTTCAGTAAAGGTTCGATTTGTACACGGTCAATTTTTTCGGTTACTGCCAGTTTCGGTTTGTCGCCATGCGCATCCATATTCAGATTACCGGAATAGCTGCCTTGGTAAAATTGTTTGACCGATTGTTGTGTGGTAATGACGCCGTTTTTGCCGTTCAGGTTTATGCGAATGTCCTGCATTGCCAGATCGTTGACTTTAAGTTTGCCGAGCGATACTGTGCCGTCGGCATTAAGTTTTCTCAATGTTTCAACAGGCAAAGCGGAAAGGCCGGTCGCCAATAAAACGGCGGGGCTGGCGATAGGTTTGGATGATTTATCGGCTGGGGATAAATAGCGATCGACATCAAGCGCATCAATGTTCAAGTTGAAACTGATAATCGACTGGGCGAAATCTTTAATATTGATAGCCCCTTTAATTTGGGTATCGTCCAGTGTTAAAACCAGATTTTGCAGATCAGCCGAATCGGTAGTTGCGGTCAAGTCAAAGTTGGCGGACAGTTTGCTCAGTGTAGTGGAATCCTGCATGACGGGCACGGCGATAGCCAGTTGCTGCATAACTTTGGCGGGACTGAATGGCGCAATGGAAATAGGACCTTGAAAAGAGGGTTTATCTTTAATAGAGGTGCCGTTCATTTCAACAGCGGTGATCATCACGTCACCCGATTTTAGCTGCAATCCGGAAATCTTAGCCGTTTGATTGCTCATATCCAGCGCTATATCGGCGATAGTTAATGCTGTGGTTAATGATTTGCCGGGAACGGTTTCCCCTGATGATGTAATTTGCAGATCGCTATGGCGTAGTGCAAAAGTATCGAGTTTTTCATTAGCGCTTAATTCGGTGTTTAATTTGATGGTTTGGGTTAATTTAGACGCGTTATCCAAAGCTATCATGGAAACAGCAATGCCAACCGACTTATCAAAAGTGAATTTATCGGTGCTTAGGTTAAAGTCTTTTATTTCGATATGTTTTTCGGTTTTCAGGTCGTCCCAGTTAATCTGGGCATTTTCAATAACAATACCGCCGATGATAAGAGTCATCGGTGTCGAGGATGTTACCGGCTGTTCATCCGGTTTGCCGACGACAGCGGCAGGTGCTGGGGCTTGGGTGGTTAGATCATCCCAGTTGCTGATGCCCTGTTTGTTCCTGGCAAGATTTAAAATCGGGTTTTTTAAGACAATGCGGCTAATTTCTACTTTCTTCGATAACAGCGGTAGCAACAGCACTTGTACATTACTTTCTTCAATGGTTGTAAAGGGACGGTCTTGAAATCCCGCCGCATTGCTCAGTGCAATTTTTCCTGTTGAAATGCCGAGCCAAGGCAACAGCGAGAGTTTTAAGTCACCGTCCAGTGTCAGCTCCCGGCCGGTTTTTTCCTTAACGGCGGCGGCAATGTCAGGCTTAAAATCATTGGGATCGATAACGAATGGCAGGATGCAGGCCACGGCTATCAGCAGCAAAATCATTGCAGCAATTGTCGATAAGATGATTTTGAGCGGTTTTCCCATAATATTCTCCTTGCGTAAAAAATGTAATGACGATCAATTATGGAATATGATTATCTACTTATAACAGCTGTTGCCAGTTAAACGCTAATTGGGTAGAGTTTAAATTACTGTCGGTTCATTATAATTAAAAATGAGGTGGGAAAATGTTGCATTTGGCTAGATTTGCTGCAGTTGCAGTGCTTGTATGGTTTTATATGACCGCAAAGGAAAAGGGCGAGCCGCCTATTAACTGGGCTATCACAGGATTGATCGGTTATTGGATTGCTTGGTGGGCGGTGAAGCTGACGGTGGTTTCCGCTTTATCGGGAATGTTTGCTAAAAATCCTACAGGCACTTTTTTGCTTGTGCAGATACCTGCTCTATGTGCAATCGGTGCGGCCTTTTTAATCAGAAAGAAATTATTGGCGGACGCTGCTGAAAAAGAATAAACAGACCAGATAATACGTAGTCACTGTTTTTAAACAGGGATTAAATTTCCCGTTTTTGAGATTAATAAAAATTAATAAAGGATAGCGCTGTAAAGCTTGCGTTGAGAGGGTGGAGCGGCGTTTTCTTTGATTCTAACGAAAGGACAAATTAATGTGAAACTTAGGTACCGAAGCTGATTTTTCCATCAATAAGCCGAAAAACAGTTTTTCCTCGCTCTTCGTGGGCCTTCCATACCTGATTGCCGATCCGGATTTCAACACCATTACAGATGTTTCGCTCCACAACAATCTTGGCATATTCCGCAAACGATATTTCAGCGAGAAGGTTTTCCTTATCCGCTTGGCACTGGGCAATTTGGGTCGTTAAATTAGCTAAAGTACGGTGCGCCTTGTCTAGCAATCCGTTCTTGTCTTTTTCAGGATTGTTTTCTAGGAAGGTGATAATCTTTTTTATATCGTCCTGATTTTTTTCATTCGCCTCAATTTCACGTTTAATACTGCTCAGTTGTTCCTGAGTATGTGGATTTAAGCCAGCCTGAATATAGGTTTTGATGCCGGCATCAGAGCCGATTGAGACCGCTTGTACCAGCATCATTGCACGGGCACTACCACCGATGATGAGTCCTTTTTTGGCTCCGGGTTTTCCAACTAAAATTTGATTCATTGCCGTCAATTGATTGTTCATGGAATATTCTTCAATGACGATGCTGGTGCCGGCTTCAATAGTGACATATTTGGCGAAGCGGGCACTCACCGAACCTTTACAGGAAATTTTTCCTCCCATTGACATCGTCGAGGCGCCACTCGCATCACGGTTACCAATCACGCCACCTTTGATACTGATATTTCCACCGGCTTCAATTTCCGAAGCTTCGACGGTTCCGCCGATAAAGATGTCGTTTAATGCGTAAACCTTCATCCCTTCCATGACATCACCCAAGATATTAATCGTACCGTCGAAGCTTAAGTTTCCGGACGAGATATTCACCTGCGGCACGGTAATAGTGGGTGACACCATAACGCCATTGGGAATCAGCAGTGGTTGGCCTATGATCGTTGACACCAACAAGTCCTTGTCATCAGGATCAAACATGGAGCCTTTCAGCTCCGAGGTAAAAGGCGTGTTTTGACTGGGCTTGGGCATCAGTATTTGTCCAAGGATATTTTTCCCTTTTTTGCCTTCAGTCGGTAAGGTGCGACGCATCAGTGGATCGCCTTGTTTTACCAGAATAAGATTCCCAAGATCACGAAAATCAGCGATACCGTGTTCATTTATTTGAGGGCGCCGTTCTTGCATTTCAGGCACCAGGCTGTGGAACTGTGCATCAAGGCCCGGCACGGCCGGAATGCCTTGGGCAATGACGAAATCTGTGACTTGACCTTTTTTGAGGACGGTTTCGAGTTCAGCGGTTGTGACGAGACCGCTGATGATGCCTTTTTCTTTAAGGGATTGACGAATTTGCTCAAAGGTGACCGGAGAGCCGCCATACGCGGGAGTCATAGTGAGCCAAGCAGTCATTTTATCATCGGAGACTTTGATGATGAATTCGCCATCACGGCGTTCACCGATTTCCAGTATAAAACCGGCATTGCTATTGTTGTACGTCTGTACTAAGCGCGATAACGCTTTTTCATCCAGGAACAGCTCAGATAGGTTCTGGCGAGCCAGCATTTCCTTTACCGCAGCTGCATCCAGAGTAGTCTTACTTCCACCTGGTTCATGTACAGCAAGTAGTTTGTTGTCCCCGTCCAGTCTGAATGTAAGTGCATCTTCATGTGTCACTTCGATCACTATTTGCTCCTCAGACAAAACGCGTAACGCTACTGGATATTAAAATGGTTTGCATAATTTAAAGTTAAAAATGTGGAGCAGATCACAGTTTTTTGAAAAACAAAACGCTAGGTCGCTCAAAGCAGTGGAAAGGAGATAGATGTAGATATTGTTATTCTAAGTCGAGAATAACAAAAATCAATAAATTAAGAGCCAGAGATGGCGCCGTGCATACCATATATTAATAGTTGAACTGCAAGAAAATTCGGGAGAGCCGGTGTAAGCACAATACTGCTGGGTGTCGGCATAGGCCGGATACAGCCTCGGATTAACGCAATGAGCAAACCTTTACGAATATCGTGGAAATTTTTCACACTGTCCAAAAGCGTCTGAACAAAAACAGGAAACATCAGCGGCAACAAGCAACCAATGTGAAGTTGACAGCTTTCCCTACTCTTTGTGTTCGCGTACCATTTGGCCCACTTGGAATAGTTTCATCTATTGTAAAGTAAAAACCAGTTATGCCCAGATCGCGTGGTTACCGGTACCTCCAATCAAATTCCATTGTATAAGGTCGAAAAAAGACCCAGCCGATTTCGTTGTTTTCAGTTATATCTTGTTTCATTTTTTGATTATGTTGAAAATAGCGGCACATTTTAGAGTGAAACCAAAGATAGCTATGAACCTAAAAAAACGCCTGGAAATTTTTGATCGACTGGCTGTCGCCATACCTGAACCGACTACGGAACTGCATTACACCAGCACTTTTGAATTATTAATTGCAGTCGTTTTATCAGCGCAGGCGACCGATAAAGGCGTTAACAAGGCTACCGCCAAATTATTTCCCGTCGCCAATACGCCTAGCGATATTTTGGCATTGGGCGAAGTAGGTTTGAAAGAATACATCAAGACCATTGGACTATTTAACAGCAAGGCTACCCATATCATCTCGCTGTGTAGACAGTTGCTTGATAAACATGCGGGGCAGGTGCCTGAAACACGGAAAGACTTGGAGGCACTGGCAGGAGTCGGCAGAAAAACCGCCAATGTCATATTGAATACCGCTTTTGGACAACATGCGATTGCGGTGGATACCCATATTTTCAGGGTTGCAAATCGTACCGGTATTGCGCCCGGTAAAAATGTACTGGAAGTAGAGCGTAAACTGGATAAATGGGTGCCTAAAAAGCATAAGAAAGATGCGCATCATTTACTGATTCTGCATGGCCGTTACACTTGTATCGCCAGAAAGCCACGTTGCCAGAGCTGTGTTATTGAAGATTTGTGCGAGTATGAGCACAAAACCGGTCATCAAGACGACTATGCGACAACGGCGACCAGACCGGTAATCTGATTGGGTTTTATAAGGAAGAAGGATATTCATATTATATTCGGTTGATTTTGATATGATAAGCGGTATTCGATGCGTTTTCCCGGCTTAACAGCCGGGAACGAATTGAAGCTCGAAGTTTTTATCTCAACACTCTGGAGTCAACATGAAAAAAACTAATAAAACACCTCTAGCTGCTGCAATGGGAGCTGCTTTTTTGTCTACTTTTGCTGCAACTGCCGTTAATGCCGAAGTTAACCCTTTTGGAATGACTGAACTATCGACCGGTTACATGCAAGTTGCTGCTGCGGATAAAGCGGCTGAAATGGCTTGCGGCGCGGCAATGGGCGGCATGGACAAGCATAAAGCGGCGGAAGGCGCATGTGCAGGCAATAAAAAACCTGATGCCGCTAAAGCGACCGAAGGAAAGTGTGGCGAAAGCAAATGCGGCGCTATGATGCAAGACGGTAAAATGAAGCCGGGTATGGAAATGGCTTGCGGTGCGATGATGAAAGGCAAAGAAGGCTCATGCGGCAATATGTCTAAAGAGCCTGCCGGCAAAGCCAAATAAATCTAAGACGGTTATTTCCCGGTTTAGTATAAGGAGAGCATGATCATCATGCTCTCCAATTCTCCTCAAATTACAGCAAGGTGTTCTTATGGACACAACCCAAAATCTCGTTCACGGCGCCGGATTAGGTCTTAGGCGGTCATTTTTAAGTCAGATTGTTGAATCGCCCCCCAAAGATGTCGGCTTTTACGAAGTCGCGCCGGAAAATTGGATCACCATTGGTGGGAAATTAGGTAAACAATTTCGTGCAATGACCGAGCGCTTTGATTTTGTCTGCCACGGCCTATCATTATCGATAGGCAGCACCGATCCGCTGGATGAAAAATTCGTAAGTGAAGTTAAACAGTTCATGGCCGAACATCAAATCAAGTTTTACAGCGAACATTTAAGCTATTGTAGCAAAGACGGGCATTTATACGACCTGATGCCGATTCCGTTTACCTCCGAAGCGGTTGCTCATGTTGCCGGGCGGATCAAGCGCGTCCAGGATATTCTGGAGCACAAGATAGCCATCGAAAATGTGTCCTACTATGCCGCCCCCGGCCAGGAAATGGCGGAGATCGATTTTTTCAATGCGGTTATCGAAGAAGCGGACTGCGATGTGCTGATCGATATCAATAATATTTACGTGAACAGCGTTAACCACGGTTACGATGCCGAAGCTTTTTTAAAAGCGATGCCCGCGCACCGTATCGCTTATGCGCATATCGCTGGGCATTATGTCGAAGCTGAAGATTTTCTGGTCGACACCCACGGCGCTGAGGTGATTGATCCGGTCTGGAAATTGTTGGGTAAAGCTTATGAACTTTACGGCGTGTTTCCGACGCTATTGGAACGGGACTTTAACATCCCTGCAATGGAAGAATTAATTCAAGAAGTGAACACCATCAGCGCGATACAAACCGCCTGGGAAAAACAACATGCCCAGCAATTTGCATGAGGCCGGTATGAAAGTCGACTTTAAAGCCAAACAGCTTGAGTTTGCATCATACATACGGGACCCAGAAAATAATCCGCCGCCTGCTGATGTCCAGCCGCAACGCATGGCGATGTATCGCGAGCTGTTTTTTAATAATATCGATAGTTTTTTGTCGGCCAATTTTCCGGTGTTGCGGACCATTTTGGATGATCGGCAATGGTTCGAGTTGGGGCAGGATTTTTTCTCCAAGCATGCCAGTCAATCGCCGCATTTTTCGGAAATCCCGGAAGAGTTTCTGGATTACCTGCAAAACGAGCGGGATAGCTCGGCTGATTTTCCGTTTATGCTGGAGTTGGCGCATTACGAATGGGTGGAAATGGCTTTATCTATCGCCAAGGAAACTGTACCCGCCAATCAGAAAAGCGTGGATACCCTGCTAAACCAACACATTCGGCTCTCGCCTTTGGCTTGGCCGCTAGCCTATCAATATCCGGTTCAGAAAATATCGCCCGCTTTTTTACCTGAAACAGCGCCGGAACAAGCCACGTTTTTGATTGTTTATCGCGATCAGGATGACGAGGTTAATTTTATAGAAATTACTCCGATTACCTACCGGCTGTTGCAAATAATTCAGGAGCAAGAAGAGGTGGTGACAACGGATTGTCTAAAGCAGGTTACCGAGGAATTGAATCATCCCAATCCTGAAATGATTAGAGCAGGCGGCTTGCAGATTCTAAAAGAGCTGGCTGAAAAGACTATTATTTCTGTTGCTTGAGTCTGAATTTCCGTTTGAGTTGAAGGCACCTCGGTTGTTAGTGCCTTCGTGGTCATAGGTTTTAGGCTGGTGCTTATAGCGCAAGCCAATCAGTTATCTTACTGCGGCGCTCTGGAAAAATCCGGTCCTTTAGGATGGGCGTTTTGTTGCAGGCAGTGATAAGCTGCATTCTCGTACTTGATGACTAAAGACTGGGCATTTTTGTGTTCACCGATAAATTTTTCAGCTTCATCAGCAGTCAAATCTTTCATCAAAAATTTGGCTATGCACATGCAAGGCGTCGCATAGCGTACTTTATCGAATTCTTTATTGGTTGAGTTTTTCAGTTCCCGTTGTACACACTGATCGGCAAAATCATGTTCAAACTTGTGCTTTTGTATATCGGTTACTTCACCATCGTGGGAGTGATCGAATGGATTATGCACAACGTTAGCCGCTGCCGGTTTCGCGGCTGCAACTTTCTCTTCATCATCCGAGCAGCCGGTAACGGCTAGTGCGATAACCATGCTGGTCAAGGCAGCAAAAAAGAAATTCTTGGTAAAGGTAGGCGTTTTCATAAGTTTAAATCGTAAATAGTTTCAGAATTTAATAGTAAGGTTAATCAAACTTTATCATTTTATTAAGACTCGTTCTACTGATCTTCGTCGTTCAATCAAGATGTTTACAAATAGCGCTACTCGTTACATGCCTGTTTTCGTTATCATGAGGCTTTTCATTGATGACTTTCCCCCATGTCTTTTTTAAAAAATCTCGAATCCGAATTTGCGGCGCTACCTGATGAGTTAAGAACAACAGTAATCGGTTCGCTGACAAAATGGGACGAGCGGGTTACGGAACTGAAGCTCAATATTACTCAAACGCCGGAGTTGAGCGAGGCTATTGTCAAGGTCTGGTGTTCCAGTCTGTTTATTGCCGAAAGCTGTATCCGTAAGCCTGAGTTATTAGTCGACTTAGTCAATTCCGGCGATTTATCAGCTATATATGAAAAAAACAGCTATGTTGAGAAACTGGCGCATACGCCGGTTGAATCGCAAGCCGAGTTAATGACGAAACTGCGCGACTTCCGGCGTAGGGAAATGGTCAGGATAGCCTGGCGGGATTTGGCAGGATGGGTCGAATTATCCGAAACGCTGACCGATTTATCGCATCTGGCCGATGCCTGCATTCAATACGCGCTGGATTTTCTTTACCAAGAAGCCTGTGAGCTACGCGGAACGCCATTATTATTCGATGGCAGCCCGCAGCAAATCGTAGTGCTGGGCATGGGCAAGTTGGGCGCGTATGAGCTGAATTATTCGTCCGACATCGATCTGATTTTTGCCTACGCAGAAGACGGCGTGTTGCCGGACAGGAAAGAAACGACTTACGGCGAGTTCTTTACCAAGCTGTGCCGCAACCTGATCAAAGTGCTGGATGAAATCACCGTGGATGGCTTCGTATTTCGCACCGATATACGCTTAAGGCCTTATGGCGATAGCGGTCCTATCATCATGACTTTCGACGGCATGGAAAATTATTACCAGACCCAAGCCAGGGAATGGGAACGTTATGCGATGATCAAGGTACGCCAAGTCGCAGGCGATTTTAAAGTAGGCGCGCAACTGATGGCTATGTTCAGGCCTTTTGTGTATCGGCGTTATCTCGATTACGGCGCGTTTGAAGAATTGCGCTCGCTAAAAGCTCAGATCACCCAGGAATTGCGCCGTAAAGACCGCATGGAAAACATCAAGCTTGGGCCCGGCGGCATACGCGAAATCGAGTTTATCGGACAGGCGTTTCAATTGATCCGCGGAGGCAACGACAAAGCCTTGCAAACCCGGCCCATTCTGGATGTGTTGCAGCTGCTGGGCGAGCGGAAGTTATTAGCGCAAGAAGATGCCGATCAATTAAAACAGTCTTATCGATTTTTACGTCGGGTGGAAAACCATATCCAACAATATCAAGACCAGCAAACCCACGATTTACCGAAAGATCCGTCCGTGCAACGGATACTGGCGTATTCGCTGGATTATCCGGACTGGGTAAGTTTTAAGCAGGAGCTGGATAAAGTAAGAACGCAGGTGCATGGCGTCTTCGACCAGGTTTTTTCACTATCGAAACAGGATAGCGCAAACCAGGATAGTCAAAAGGTTTGGGCTTGCGTGGCAGATGATTCGGAGTTGATGAATTATTTGAAAGGCTGCGGTATTCAGGATGCTGCCGCAACACTCACCACGATAAAAAATTTTAAGAATTCCATAGCGGTTAAAAGATTAACAGCCAAAGGCGCGGGCGTGCTTGACCGATTAATGCCGCAACTGATAGATGCGATGCAGCAAGTTGATAACCCGGATGAAACCCTGATGCGGATACTCGGCTTGTTTGAAGCGGTAGCCGGCCGGAATGTGTATTTATCGTTATTATCTGAAAATCCCGGCGCCTTGCTGCAGCTGATCAGGCTGTCATCCGCCAGTCCGTGGATTTGCGATTATTTATCGCTGTATCCGGTGTTATTCGATGAATTGCTGGATACCCGCTCTCTTTATGAGCCGTTAAAAAAAACCGATCTTGACGAACAACTTAAGGTATTGCTGGCTCAAGTCGAGATTCAGGACCTAGAGCAATTGATGGTTGTGTTGCGCCAGTTTAAACAATTGAATGTGTTACGGGTGGCCGCTGCCGATATTATGGGTGCAATTCCGCTGATGGTGGTCAGCGACTATCTGACCTATATTGCCGAAAGCATAGTCGGCCATGTTGTCGAGCGCACCTGGCTGATGCTGACCGACAAGCATGGTTTTCCGCCGGATACCGATCATGCCGCGATAGGCTTTGCGGTGATCGGTTTTGGTAAGCTGGGCGGTATCGAGCTGGGTTACGGCTCCGACCTGGATCTGGTGTTTTTGTACGATTGCAAGGATGGCAATGTGATGACGAACGGTAACAAGCCGATTTCCTGCTCCCAGTTTTACGGTCGATTGGGCCTGAAAGTCAGGCATATTCTCGATACCAAGCTACTGTCCGGTGTACTTTACGAAGTGGATATGCGTTTACGCCCCAATGGCGATTCCGGATTATTGGTCAGCCATATTAACGCTTATGAAGACTACCTGAAAAACCAGGCCTGGACCTGGGAATTACAAGCGCTGGTCAGAGGCCGTTTTATCGCCGGCGATCCACAGCTGAAAGAACAGTACGAAGCCATTCGCAGCCGGATTTTGAGTTTGCCCAGGGATACGGAAAACTTAAAAAAAGAAGTCCGCGAGATGCGCGAAAAAATGCGCGAGGCGTTGGCAACCAAAGATAAAGACAAGTTTGACTTAAAACAAAGCAAAGGCGGTATTGCGGATATTGAGTTTATAGTACAATTTGGCATTTTAGACCAAGCGGCTAAGAATGTAGCGTTAACAACCTACACGGATAATATTAGGCTGCTTGAAGGCCTTCAACAGCAGGGATTTATGTCCAAAGCCGACACTGAAACACTTAAAGCCGCTTACTGTACTTATCGGGATTTCGGTCATAAACAGGTTTTACAAGGGGATCAGGCTGTTATCGATGAGGCTGAGGTCGCCGAAATGAGCGCTCAAATCGAACAGATTTGGCATGATTATATGGAGTAGAGGCGTTGTGTTTCTACATCCAGGATTATCGAGTTACGCTAATCCGAATTACCTATTAAACAAACACTAATGTTGGAGAATAAATGATGACAATGGACGATAGAGACGGCGTTATTTGGCTGGACGGACAATGGGTTGAGTGGCGCGAAGCTAAAGTCCATGTGTTGACGCATACTTTGCACTACGGTTTGGGTGTGTTTGAAGGCATAAGAGCTTATCATGCGGAAAAAGGCACCGCGATTTTTAAAATGCAAGATCATACCGATCGCCTGTTCCGTTCTGCGCATATCATGAATATGAAAATGCCTTACGGCAAAGACGAGCTGAATCAAGTTCAGCGCGATGCGGTTGCCAAGAACAATCTGGACAGCGCCTATATTCGCAGCATGTGTTTTTTAGGCTCCGAAGGCATGGGCTTGAGAGCTGACAACCTGAAAGTGCATGTCATGGTTGCCGCATGGTCGTGGGGCGCCTATCTAGGTGCGGAAAGTATCGAGCAAGGCATTCGTATCCGTACCTCGTCTTATACCCGCAACCATCACAACAGCACCATGTGCAAAGCCAAAGCCAACGGCAACTACATCAATTCCATTCTGGCGTTACAAGAAGCGCGCGCCAATGGTTACGATGAAGCGTTGATGCTGGATCATGAAGGTTTCGCGGCGGAAGGCAGCGCCGAAAACCTGTTCATCGTGCGCAACGGTAAAATTTACACGCCGGAAACCACTTCGGCATTGGAAGGCATTACCCGCGATACGGTCATGACCATTGCCAGAGAGCAAGGTTATGAAGTGATTGAAAAACGCATTACCCGCGATGAGATTTATGTTGCCGATGAAGCGTTCTTTACCGGTTCTGCGGCTGAAGTGACACCGATCAGGGAACTGGATAACCGCGAAATCGGTTCCGGCAGCCGTGGCCCAATTACCGAGCAATTGCAATCATTGTATTTCGACTATGTACATGGACGCAGAGACGACCATGCCGATTGGTTGACTTACGTTGCTTGAGTGTTTTTGAAAAATATTTAACCACGAAGACACGAAGAAAGAGCTATAAAACTTCGTGTCCTTCGTGGTTTAAAAAATATAGTATGTAAGGCCTTGAAAAAATATCACAAAATTCTAGTCGTCGGCCCCTCCTGGGTCGGCGATATGGTGATGGCGCAAAGCCTGTTTATCGCCCTGAAAAATACCCACCCGGATTGCCAAATTGACGTGTTGGCTCCGGCATGGACATTGTCCTTGCTGGAAAGAATGCCCGAAGTGAGCAAAGCTATTGTCATGCCGCTGCCGCGCGGCAAGTTCGGCTTAATCGAGCGAATCAAACTGGGCCTAAGCCTGCGCTCGAAAGGCTACAACCAAGCCATCCTGTTGCCGAACTCCTGGAAGTCCGCAATCCCGGCTTTCTTTGCCAATATTCCCGTCCGTACCGGCTACATAGGCGAATGCCGCTGGGGTTTGCTGAACGATGCCAGAAAATTGGATAAAAACCTGCTGACCATGACCGTGCAGCGTTTCGTTGCATTAGGTTTGTCTGTTGATGCGCCTATGCCGCCGACATGCCCAAAGCCCGCGCTAACGATAAGTAAAGATCGGCAACAGGCTGTCATCGATAAATTCCAACTGATGCCAACACCTGCCGCGCCGGTTCCCGACCGGCTTGCGGCATACACTCCATCCATGGAGATAAAAATCCTGGCCCTATGTCCCGGCGCTGAATACGGTCCGGCCAAGCGCTGGCCCACCGAGTATTACGCCGAAGTCGCCCGGCATAAAATCGATCAAGGCTGGCAGGTCTGGCTGTTCGGTTCCGATAAGGATAAAGCCGACGCCGCACAAATCAACCGCGAAGCTTCCGGCTTTTGTACCGATTTTACCGGTCGAACCTCATTAGCCGAGGCGGTGGATTTAATGTCTCTGGCTAATACCGTAGTGAGCAATGATTCCGGCCTGATGCATGTCGCCGCCGCGTTGGATAAAAAAGTCATCGCAATTTACGGCTCGTCGAATCCCGGCTTTACGCCGCCGTTGAATGACAAAGCCCGGATTATTTCGTTGAATCTCGATTGTGCACCCTGCTTCAAGCGCGAATGCCCGCTAGGCCATACTCATTGCCTGACCGGCATCACGCCGGATCAAGTGCTTGAACATATAACGCTTACCCAATCAGGGCGTAAGTGAAAGTTGCGATCGTAAAACTCTCGGCGCTGGGAGACATCGTCCATGCGATGGTCGCGCTTCAATTCATCAAGGCGCGTTACCCGGAAATCCGGATCGACTGGATCGTTGAACAACGCTTCGCTGACGTCTTAAAACACAATCCCGACATCGATAACATCCTGACGGTCAACCTGAAAGCCTTAAAAACCAACAAGTCCGGGATATTTGCGCAGCTTAAAGAAATCCACAGCTATGCAAGCAACAACTATGATCTGGTTATCGACGCCCAAGGGCTGATCAAATCGGCTGCCACAGCCAAATTAGTCGGAAAGCGCATTGCCGGGTTCGATGCCGATTCTATCCGTGAAAAAGCCGCATCATGGTTTTATGACATCAAAGTCGCCTGTGCTTACGATGCCAACACCATCGACAGAAATGCGCTAATATTGTCCAGTCCGTTAGGCATCGATATCACCACAGAGCAAATTCTGGGCAAAAAGCCGTTCTTGTTTTTCAACAACGAAGATCCGCGACTATATGATTACCTATCAAAAGACCGGAACAATATTGTTCTTGTGATCGGTTCAACCTGGGACAGCCGCAACTATCCGGCCGCCAAGTTTGTAAAAATAGCGGAGGCGTTGCAGCAAAACTGCCTGGTTATCTGGGGTAGCGATAAGGAGAAAGTCACAGCAGAATGGATGGCGACGCAATCAGACCTGATCAAAGTCACGCCTAAGCTGGATTTGAACAGCCTGAAAGCACTGATAGCCAAAGCCGATTTACTGATCGGTAACGACACCGGCCCGACCCACATGGCCTGGGGGCTAAACCGCCCGTCAATCACCATTTTCGGCCCAACCCCGGTCAGCCGCGTTTACCAGACCGCCATCAACAAAGTGGTTAAGTCCGCTTCAATTGTTAATCCGTATAAGCTTAACAAACAGGATTATTCGATTAAAGATATTGATGAGCGGGAGATTATTGAGCAGGCGAAATTTTTATTAGCACTGTGTGTGATTTAAAGAGCAGGATTTGCATACTCGTAACTTTAAAGTGGAAATTTTAAAAATGGGGTTAAGGAGAATTAAATAATTAAACTATGTTATTTAACATAGTTTAATGCGGCATATCCCGCATTTTTTTAGGAAAACATCTCGAATTCTTTAGGAGGCCAAGGTTAATAAGGCTTTTATTGTTGGCATAGAATGTGCTTTTAACTTTGGTTATGGGTAATTCGTGATGAAATGCTCATCATTAAAAGTGCACTGTTTACAATAATAAAATGTCCTAAGGAGGGCTTATGTCAAAATCAATTACCTTTAAGAAATTGCTCACGTATTCATTGGCGACTGCAGCGATAGTCACTGTCAGTCAGGGCGCTTTTGCCCACACTCGGCTGGAAACGTCAAGTGTCCTGGAGGCTACGAAGGTTCGTAACAATGTAGTCATTGGGCACGGCTGTCCTCCCAGCACAGCCAGAAAAGCTACGATCGGTACCAGCGTGGTGTTTCCGAATGCGGTCAGTTATACCCCTGTGATAGGGGTGGATTCGACCAGTGGCGGAAAAGGCACAGCCAAAGTCTATACCACCAACCCAGCTTCCACTTATTATTCACCATTGTCCGGCATCGGTGGGGCAATCAATGGCGGCAATCCCTGGGAAAATAGCAATATTAAAGCTGATACTTTAGGCAATAAAGATGGATTCTGGGCGGGCGGTAAAGCTTACGATCAAACTATCTCAACTAATATCACCGTTCCTTTCTACTCTGCTGCCGTCACTATTGCACCGACATCATGTGCACGTACCGTAACGTTCGAGCTGGCTATTGCCGATTTTTGCTCTGTTGCGGTACCAAGCACTACAGCTAAGGATGAGGAAGTCCTCTATTGGTCTCCTATCCCTAATTTTACCGGCGTACCCGGACAACCTTTTGGCGCGCCTACCGCTAATCTTACCAGCACCAATCTCCCCGGAGGCATCCCTGTCGGGCCAAGCTATTCCAATTATGATGGCTATGCCGACGCTGCTCACACCATTGCAGGCGACGGATGGGGTTCTCCGGCTACGCTGAAAGTAACTAGAACGAGTGCACTGCCGGCAGGCTGTACGGGTAACGGAGGCTTAGGCGATGATGTGTATGTTTATCCGTCTGCCGCACAAATTAATGCTGAGCTACCTGTTTGGTCAGGCGCAAAACAAGATGGTACTAATATCTGGAAATAATTCTTGATAAATTTTTGCTACTCTTGTCCATGCAGGTTGGGTTTGTAGCGGGCTATATGATTACGGCGCTGTTGTAAGTTAAGGTGCCGTAATTATTACTTGTTTACGGCGATGAACATCGCCGTAAACTTTTTATTAAGCAATGTAATACAATTAGCTATTTTGTATTTTTCAAACAAATAGAAAGTAAGGTTATGACGTCCTGTTTTGAGACCGGACAGATAAGTTTTCAAGATAATTTAACCTTGCATGGATGGTTGTTTTGCAAATCAACATCCGGGTTGTTTATACCCAAAAGAGCATGAAGCATATGTGGAAAATGATAATACCGCATTTGTGCTTCATGCTCTTTTGGGTATTTTGATAAGGGGCATTTTCTTATTCACGAAACTACACAATCGCGGATAGGTTATGAGTTTCGGGAGGAATGAGCGTGATTGCAATCAGACCCTGGATAATCAGTACATTTTTAGTGATATCCGGAGCCGCGTTGTCAGCGGTAAACGGCAGTAATTCCGAGAGTTCGTATATCCGGTTGGTTATGACTAAAGATGCAGGAGCCGAATTGCAACTGGAGGTAAGGCAGGCATCATTGCCGCAAGTACTCGACAGCATTGTGAGAAAAACCGGCGTCAGGATAAACTATTCAGTTTTACCTGATGGTTTAGTGACCGCAATTTGTGTGGGGTCAACAGTAAAACGGATCGTGGAGTGCTTACTGGACCGTAAAGCGGATCTTGTTTTTCGATACTCAAGGCAGCCTTCCAAGGCTGATCCTCATGGAACGCCCGAAGAAGTTTGGGTGCTTGGAGCAAAGTTTGTAGCAGAGCAGGCGAATTCCATCGTTTGTCCGTCGGAAGGAACCGGGCAGCAACTACAGATTATGGCAATGGCCGTAAAACCCGAAGCGGAACCGGACGAAACCGATGAGCTAGTGAAAATGGCAAGCTCAAAAATTCCTGCCGAACGTGCTGAAGCTATCGGACGCCTGATGGTGGGTGGACGAGAAGGTGATATTGCTGTCAGACAAACATTGGAAACGGCGCTTTCAGATCCTGATGCCAGAGTAAGAGTGCGGGCTATATCCAGTTTAGCGCATCGCGAAGCCGCAATGGTGATGGCACCAGTGTTGCTAGAAGCGTTGCGCGACAAGGATGTTTCGGTACGGCTAACGGCGGTTGATAACGCGGGAGGAGATGTAGCGTTGCTTCAGCAGGCGCTCAAGGATAGCGACGCGACGGTGCGACAATTGGCAGGAATAAGGCTGGAGCCTTTATTAAAAACAGGCAGCGCCGAGTAATTACTGTCGGTAAATTAAGCAATAATCTGCCTGTTTTTGCTGGATGAGCTGATGAGTGGAATATGCAAAAGCAAACAATAAAGAAACAGGGCAGTTATATTTGGAGAGTTAATGTTTTTTGAATCAAAAGAGCCGGATTTGGCAGTTTTTGAGCTGACAAATTTCAACAGCGGTTTCCACTTTCTCTTGTCAATGAGAAACGAGTCCGTACCGGCATAATAAAAACTAAATTTCCCTTTCCGGACGATATGGACAGGGCAAGAGATTATTTAAGGTTAATTTTAGCTAGTACGCTAGCGAAACGAGGATATTTTCATGAAAAATACATTTTTTAAAAACGCTTTTATAAGCGCATCGCTTTTGGTAGCGGTAGGATACGCGAATTTTGCACTGGCCCATAATGCGGGAGGACCCATAGACGCTGGCAGCAATAATGCAAGCGCAACCGATCTTGCCGCAGTGAGTTGTTTTGACGATGGCAGCGGAACGCCATCCCGTCTTTTTGCCCAGATTAAAGATATGTCCGCTCCGATACCCGGATTATTGACGAGCTTTCATATATATAAAGGGACGCAAATGACAACTACCACCGATACCGTTTCAGGGGACGCAAACTATAGTGCGGGTGTGTCTTTAAATGGTGGTCCCGGAACTTACTACATATCCGTCTCAAAAACCGATGCCGGTGTGCGAATCTTCGATATCATTTACCATTGCCTGACTAGTGCCGGTGATCATACAGGTACGGATATTTCCGTCTTTCAAGTCCAATAATGGTCGCCCTTGATTGCAATCAATCAAGGGCTGTTCAAACAGCAAAAAATTTATCTGCACGGTTCCATTTAACCATTTATCAATAAATTCATATATGAACCAGCGAATATTAGTTTTACTTTTCGCCGCACTGACGGTTACTCCAATTCGTACGATAATAGCGGCAGAGGTTGGCGGCAATGCGCCTGATTGCCTTTTATCGTCAATGAATGGCGAGCAATCGTATAGCCTGAAACAATTTCACGATAAAGTGCTTTATGTGGATTTCTGGGCATCCTGGTGTCCTCCCTGCGCGAAATCCTTTCCATTCCTGAACGATCTGAATCGCGACCTCAAAGATAGCGGGCTGCAGGTTATAGGTATTAACCTGGATCAGGAACCCGAGGATGCCAAGGCATTTCTTGCCAAATATCCGGCAAACTTTTCTGTGGCGAGCGATATAAACGAGAAGTGTGCCAGAGACTTAGATGTCAAGGCCATGCCAACTGCCTACTTGGTCGATAGGCATGGCGTTATTCGTCATATACATTTTGGTTTCCGGCCCGGAGAGGCTAAGGCGCTTCGCGTTCTTGCAGAACAGTTGTTGGCGGAGAAGTCCGGGCAGGAATAAGCGAAGCTATATGCAAAAAGGCACACCGACCTTGATAATGAAGATAATTAACAAAATTTTAAAAATCGGATCGTTTGCCTTTATTGCAATAGGATCAATTTTTGCGGGTCATCTTTTATCCTCTTAGCTACCCGGCATATGCAATATGACTTATAAGCTAAAGACCTTGCGACAAAAAAGAAGTGGTAAACATCAGATGATGAGGAACAACAAATGAAGACAACTTACGCGCTGGCGACGTTACTATTCGCTTTGGTCGTCTGTGCTTCGGGTTGTGCTCCAGTAGCGCCGTGGCAACGGGGCAAGCTGGCCAAGCCACAGATGTCTCTCGATCCTTATCCAATACAGAGTACATTTCACGCCCATATATACAACAGTCGCGAAGCTGCTTCAGGCAGTAGCTCCGCTGGCGGGGGTGGCTGTGGCTGTTACTAAATCCACATCAAGAAAATTTTTTGCAGAAAACATGGGCAGTTCGTTACTTACGACTGCTTATAGACGCTTTATCGGCCGTCTGTTAATCGGCAGGAGCAAACCGAAACCGACAACATCAGCAAGTGCGTCATTGCAGGCGCTGACCGCCGCCGCTTTATCTTTGCCTGGATTGATGTCTTCACCGGTTCATGCTGCCGAAGAAGAGGCCGGGTTTTCATATGGATATTACCAGGAAAGTAACCGTAATCTTTTCGGAGTAAAGAGCCGATTTAAACCCATTGAAGTAAATAGCCTTCTGGGCAGTTCGAAAATCAAGCTGTCGGATCGAGTGAAATTTGCATTCAACTACACTAAAGACACCTGGAGCGGAGCTTCGCCGATTGCGACTGCACCGTTATCTTTTGGCGGTAATAAAGAGGGAGGGGTGATTTCGGGAGCAACGCCCTTTTTACAAAACAATAATGTAGTATTCGATAGACAACTTAACCCGCTCATACGGAATCCTTTAACCAATACATACGTTAAGGACACCCAATTAGTGCATACGATTTCCTCGGCCTCGCCGGAGACACGCAATCAAGGCGATTTCAAGTTGAGTTACGAGTGGAATGAAGCTGTGCTGGATGTTGGCGGCGGCATTTCCGTAGAAAACGATTATGAATCCCGATTTGGCAACCTGGCCGGGCGCTGGGACTTGAACCGGAAGCTGACCAGCTTGAATTTGGGTTTGAGTTACACCAACAGCGATACTCGCGCGATACTTGATCACGATGCCACTCCTTATATTTGGGATACAAGCGGAGGTTTTAACGTTCACAATATCACCTCGAACAGCAGCCAGATTACAAAGCAGGGAGGAAATACCATCCTGAAGGGTAATCGACAGGATTGGGGGACAGTTTTTGGCGTAACCCAAGTAGTGAATGAGCACGCGCAAATTGAAGCGAGCGTAGGATATACCCGCAGCTCCGGTTATATGGCAAATCCTTATAAAACAGTGGAGGCCGCATTCGTTAATCCTTTGCAAACCGGCGACGTATTAAGCGGGGTTGCTATCGGCTTACTTGAAAAACGGCCTGATATGCGTAATCAATGGACTGAAAATTTGCGTTACGTTCAACACATTGACGGTCTGGATGCGGCGTTACATTTTGATTACCGGTTTTTTCACGATGACTGGGGAATCAATGCCCATACTTTCGAAGCGGATTGGGTCCAGCCGTTGGGCAACAACTGGACTATTACACCGAAGGTGCGCTATTACTCCCAATCGGCTGCCGATTTTTATACCCCGTATATCGTATCCACTCAAGCCCTTATTCACAACGTCGTAGATGCGAGCGGGAGACCTGTTTTGGTTTCAGCTGATCATCCCAATAATGGACAAGTTTATTTTCGCGATCAGTATTTTAATTTAATTGATGCGAAAGGTAATATTGTCGATGAAACGATAGTCAACCCGATTAATAAAACTGCCCCGTTTGACGCCGGCAAGCTTCCAGCCAATTATTCCAGCGATCAACGTCTTTCAGGATTCGGTGCTTTAAGCGGAGGCATCACATTAAGCAAGCAATTCGCCAAAGGTATTACCTTGGAGGCTAGCGCCGAATACTATACTCATGCCGGCTCATTGAAACTGGGTGGCGGCGGCGAAGGTTCTTATGCGGATTACAACTCTTATATGGTCAATGGGGTTTTGAAGGTCGATTTATCGACACTTTCCATGGCCGGTAGTGGCCATGGCGAGCATAGCCATCATGGACACCACGGCAGCCATGCGCCGGCCGGCGTCATGTTCGATCATATGCTGGATAAGTCCGGCGATGTCATGGTCGGCGCCCGCTACATGCGCGCTTCTCAGGGCGGCAGCATGCTTCACGGTTTGAATGACGTCAGCGATCAAGCCATCGTAAACAATGGCTGTGAAGGCAATCCATGCTTTGATACGTCGAGCGGGATGAACATGAACATGATCATGCTCGACCTGATGTATGCTCCTACCGACTGGTTAACATTGATGTTGATGCCTCAATTCGTCGATATGAATATGACCACAAGAGTACTGAACGGAGCGCCAACGGCAACTTTCGATCAGCAAGCATTGATCGATCATCACACCTTGCATGAGCACACGACGGGCGGCATCGGCGATACCGGTATGTATGCGATGGTCAAGCTATTCGATGAAGCCGATCATCATTTGCATGCAACCTTAGGGCTCAGCGCCCCGACCGGCGATGTAGGCGTCAAGTTCAGGGATACTCATCGAATCGATGTCGGCTTTCAGCATTACGGTATGCAACTGGGCAGCGGTACCTGGGATTTCAAGCCGAGCATCACTTACACGGGAAAGATGGATAAGTATTCCTGGGGGGCACAGTTCAACACCACTGTGCGTCTTGAAAATAAAAATGAATCGGGCTTTGCTTTTGGCAATATATTTCAGTCTACCGCGTGGGGTAGCTACAGTCTGCTGGATTGGCTCTCGGCTTCAGTGCGAGGCGTTTACACCGTCCAAGGTTCGGTTAGTGGCGCATACAACGGCACATTCAATCGATTGGGACCGTTGGATTATGCATCCAACTACGGCGGGCGTTTTTGGGATGTCGGATTTGGTCTCAACGCTTTTGTGCCGACAGGCGATTTGCAGGGCAATAATCTGAGTTTCGAATGGCTCCAGCCCGTAAGTAACGATGTCAATGGTTACCAGCTACCCAGTAGTGGCGCGCTTTCGGCTACTTGGAGTTATGCATTTTAATATGCAATTTAGTATCCTTGAGTCTATTGAATGCTGAAAAAAGCGGTTAAACATGACAAAGTTCTTATAAAACAGGATCGTTGCAATTCGCTTACCGCCCACCCAGTGGGTGAGCCGGGAATTTTAGAATGAAAGCGAAGAGCTTGAACTATTATCGCCATGCCTTCAAGGCCATGGGGTCTCCTTGCGAGATACAACTATTTGCTGAAAATCATGCCGAGGCCAGAAGGGTTGCGGACTCCGCCATAGCCGACGTTTATCGGCTCGAAGCGCTTTATTCCCGCTACCGTAGCGACAGTTTGCTCTCCGGCATCAATCGCGCGGCGGCGGCCGGCGGTTGTATTACGGTAGATGATGAAACGGCAGGGTTGCTGAATTATGCGGCGATCTGTTATGACCAGAGCGATGGTTTGTTTGACATTACCTCGGGCATTTTGCGTCGCGCCTGGCGTTTTGATCTGAGTAAGTTGCCGGAGCAGGCGCAAATTCAGGAGCTGCTGGATAAAGTCGGCTGGCACAAATTGCACTGGGCGCCGCCGGTACTTGAATTTTCAACTCCGGGCATGGAAATTGATTTCGGTGGCGTGGTTAAAGAATACGCCGTTGATCGCGCCGCAACATTATGTCAGGCGGCGGGCATTCGCCATGGCGTAGTTAATTTAGGCGGTGACATAAAAATCATCGGCCCTCGTGCCGATGGCAGTCCGTGGCAAGTCGGCATACGTCATCCCCGGCGGGAAGAAGCCGTAATGCAGACAATTTCTTTGCGGGAGGGAGCCTTGGCCAGCAGCGGCGATTACGAACGCTGCATTATGGTGGATGGTGTGCGTTACGGTCATGTACTCAATCCTAAAACCGGTTGGCCGGTGAAACACCTGGCGGCGGTTAGCGTGGTCGGTGATTTTTGTGTAGTCGCCGGTAGTGCTTCCACTATCGCGATGTTGAAGGAAGATAGTGGCCCCGCTTGGTTGGAAAGCTTGGGGCTACCTCATTTATGGGTGAATGTGCAGGGTGAAGTTGGCGGAACACTCGTTGGTGCCAATGGCGCGCAAAAATAAGTCCGACATAGAGCGCAGAATATGGACGACTGAATGTTTCAATGAGCGTGAATGTCGCACTCATCAATAAAGGTAATTGAGATTTTTCCATCGCACTCTGAAGATTACAACAACAAAATAGATAAAAATATGACAAACAACTCTTTGAATAGCTTCGGACGCGCAGGCCTTTACCTGACCGTTTTTCTAACCGGTGCATCGGTTATGGTGATAGAGCTTCTGGGTACACGAATGATTGCCCCTTTTTATGGCGCCAGCCTTTATGTCTGGTCGTCATTAATTTCTGTCACAATGATTGCGCTTGCTATGGGCTATTTTATCGGCGGTTTGTGGGCTGACAGGGCGAAACGCACCGGACTTTCACTTATTATTGCGCTAGCTGCCGTATTTACGCTGCTGATTCCATGGGTAACCCGATTGGTATTATTGGCTACCGATCCTCTGGGGTTGCGTGCAGGCGCTTTTGTCAGCGCGCTCGTGTTGTTCTCTCCCAGCCTAACTATGCTTGGTATGGTAGGGCCCTTCGCTATTAAAATGTCGACCTTGCGCTTGGATGGTGTTGGCTCCAGTGCGGGTTCTATTTATGCGGTCAGTACGGTTGGGAGTGTGGTTGGTACTTTGCTGTTGGGTTTTTTTCTATTCCCTTTAATAGGATCCCGAGAGATATTGATCGGCCTGGGCATTTCTCTTCTCATACTGGCAATCGTTGTGGCTATCTATGAGCAAAAACAATTAGGTGTAACTATTGCCATTTTACCAAGTGTTCTGTTGGCGATAATGGCAGCTTGCTTGCTACCTAAGGTGGTAAGTGCAGGGCATGCTTATACAGGTGGAAAAAACTTTCAAATCCTGTCCGAACGTGAAAGCCTGTACGGATGGGTTCGGGTAATAGAAGAGCAGTCGCGCGACCTTCGGTTCCTTACTTCTGATGCGTCTATGATTGGTGCGGCCAATATCTCCAATGGTAAAAATCGGCTCGGCTATCAAGAAATGGTCAGTTTGATGCCCGCTTTGGCGCCTAAAATGTCTCGAGCCTTGATTATTGGCCTTGGTGCGGGTCATATGGCAAAGACTCTGCATGATCGCTACGGGATTGTCACGGATACCTTGGAGATTGATCCGGCAGTTGCAGATGCCGCGTCTAAGTATTTTGGTTTTAAGCCCACCGGCCAAGCTATAGTCGGTGACGCACGTTATGAAATTGGTCATTTAAAAGGGCCTTACGACTTAATTATCCATGATTGTTTCACTGGTGGATCTGAGCCGGCGCACTTGTTAACTGTCGAGACATTGGCTCAGCTACGGGGATTACTGTCAAATGATGGTATCCTCGCGCTCAATTTTGTAGCTTTCTCTAGTGACAAAAATGCGGCCCTGTCGTCCGTTTCGCGAACCATTGAACAGGTGTTTCCACATCAATCCGTATTTATTGCCGAGCCCGGCGAGGATTATAACGATTTCATTTTTCTGATGGCTAACCGTCCCATCGATCTGACTTCCAAATCGCTTCTGCCAGACCAAGTTGCTTGGTTACAAAACAGGATTTATACCGTGAACAAGAATCAGGGCGTTCTTCTTACCGATAACCTTAATCCGCTTGAACATCTGCAAACCCAAAAAGCAGAACATTACAGGCATGTGCTTGCTGATTGGTTTGGTGCTGATATTTTGGTGCGTTAAGCGGTTAGATGCATACTGGTATCTTTATTTAGCAAACCGGGACAGGTCGAATATGCCGAACCGCTTGTTGTTGAAAGAAGATTTTAATCATGAGCCGATTTACTGTTGCCCGGTCTATAAAGCTATATAAAGAACTCAACCACAACATTGAGCAGCGTGAGCACCAGGCTTCCGACCAGTGCGGGCCAAAAACCTTGAACGCGGATGCCGGGAACCAGTGCTGCCATCAACAAAAGCATCAGTGCGTTGATCACCAGCAGAAAGAGCCCAAAGCTGATAACCGTGAGAGGCAAGGTAAGAAAAATCATGATCGGCCGGATGACGGCATTCACGAAACCGAGAACAATTGCGCCGATAATTGCGGAACCCCAGCCTTCCACTTGAACGCCGCGGACGAGGTGGGCCATCAGCAGCAGCAAGCCTGCTGACAAAATTAAATGTGCAAAGAACGAGAACATAAACACCTCCGATCAGATTTAAAGTTGTAAGATATAAGGTATCGGCGCTAGGCACTCACCACAACTACGATAGGCTGTCATTGGCTTTGTACAGCGTCTACTTTTGGCGATGGGCGCTTTTTGTTATATTAAACTGCCGCCCCGGGAAATGGGGATAAAGCCCGAAAAATCTGGTCTTGATTTGAAAAGGAATAGGCGTCAGTGAGGCTGGCAGTATTTAAGTATGCCTTAATCGTCACTCTGTAATCTGCGCAAATTCAACAAACAGGCAAAAATTTATTGTCGTTATGAACAAACAACAGGGTTTGACCCATAATAAAACAGGCCAAATTAAAATACATGAGATTTTATTATTATAAATGATCCGCTAAATGGCAAGCTCAAGCAATAAGCGATAATACTTATTGCTTGAGCAAGTCTAACCCTCTATTCTTAAATCACTAATAAAATACCTATCGACTTCCAGGATAATGGCATATGAATCGTTGCTAACTGTTTTGCAAGATAAACAGAAACTTTCCGTCACAGAATTGAAAAAAGTTGAGCGGGTGCAGAAAACATCGGTCTCGGAAACTGTACCGCAGTTGCTGGTTAAGCTCGGTTTGTGTTCGGAGCTGGATGTCGCCGATGCTTTTGTCGAGTCAGGCCGGTTTGAGAAGGTTGCACCGGAGCAATATCCGCTGGAAATGCAACTGCCGGAAACGGTGCCGTTGCGGTTTTTAAAAAACTATCATGTTATCGGTTTAAGTCAGGGCAAAGATATTACCGTTGCCCTGATGGACCCCGAAGACCGGTTTGTCATTGACGCGTTAAAACTGGCGACCGGAAAAAATATAATCCCCAAAGTCGGCCTGCTTTCGGAGATTGATGCAGCGCTGGAAGTACAGTATGGCGAAAGCCTCTCGCAAACGGATAAACTTACTGACGATTTCAGCGTCGATGATCTGCGCGAAGAAGACCTTGAGCATTTAAAAGACCTGGCCAGTGAAGCGCCGGTTATCAAGATGGTCAATTTGATCATGCAACGGGCTATTGAAACCAGAGCCTCCGATATCCACATTGAACCTTTTGAACAATCCTTGAAAGTCAGGTTGCGTGTCGATGGCGTATTGAAGGATATTGAAGCGCCGTCGGTCAAATCTACCGCCGCAGTGATTTCGCGTATCAAGATTATGGCCAAGCTAAACATTGCCGAACGCCGCCTACCGCAGGATGGCCGTATCAAGGTGCAAATGCTGGGTAAGGAACTGGACTTGCGGGTTTCTACGATACCGACGATGTACGGCGAAAGCGTGGTGATCCGTTTGCTGGACAAGGAAACCACCGTGCTGGATTTCGCGATGCTGGGCTTTTCCGGCAAGCATTTACAGCAGTTTATCGATGTACTGTCTCAGCCGCACGGCATTATCCTGATTACCGGCCCAACCGGAAGCGGAAAATCGACGACCATGTACGCTGCGTTAAAGCAGCTTAATACTTCCGAGCGAAAAATCATCACGGTTGAAGACCCCGTGGAATACCAGATGGAAGGGGTCAACCAGATTCAGGCAAAACCGCAAATAGGCCTGACCTTTGCGTCGGCGTTGCGTTCTATAGTGCGGCAAGACCCCGACGTGATCATGATCGGCGAGATGCGCGACCTGGAGACTGCAAGAATCGCCGTGCAATCGGCGTTGACCGGGCATTTAGTGCTTTCGACGCTGCATACCAACGACGCGGCGGGCGGCGTCACCCGATTGCTCGATATGGGCCTTGAAGAATACCTGCTCACCTCCACCGTTAACGGCATATTGGCGCAACGTCTGGTCAGAAAATTGTGCCCCGAATGCAAGCAGCGCTATACGCCTCCGGCGGATATCGTCGAAGGCATGAAGCTGCGGCGGTTTGCTCCGGCGGGCGATATTGTCTTATACAAACCGGTCGGCTGCCCGTCTTGCGGCGGCTTAGGTTATCGCGGACGGCTGGCGATTATTGAATTCCTGCAAATGACCGATCCTTTGCGCAAATTAATTATGGCACATGAAGAAGCCGGCGCTATTCAACGGCTCGCTATTGAAGAAGGCATGACCACGATGTATGAAAACGGCCTGGTCAAAGCCCTGCAAGGCATTACAACCTTGGAAGAAGTGCTGCGGGTAACGTCGGAAACATAATGTTATTTGCTTATAAAGCGGTTAATAGTCTTGGCGAGACCGAAGAAGGCGTCAGAGATGCGGTTGACGAACAGCATTTGATTGCGACATTGCAAACAGAAGGTTATATCCCTATTCGTGTTATACCGGCCAGTGCAAAATCGTTTTTGGGCTTAAAACTTGGTATAAAACAGTCCAAATTATCGCCAAAAGACATCGCCTTGTTTACCGGGGAGTTGGCGACTTTGCTGGAATCCGGCTTGCCTTTGGACAAGTCTTTGCTGGTATTGATGGATTTGACTGAAGACAATGAACGGGTGACCAAGCTGATCGGCAGGGTTCTGGAAAAAGTCAAAGGCGGTTCTACACTGGCCGATGCGTTGGAAAAACAGTCAGGCATTTTCAGTAAGTTCTATCTGAACATGATACGCGCCGGTGAAGCTGGAGGCAGTTTGGGCGAAGTATTAACGCGCTTGGCCGAATACCTAGAGCGCTCCCGTGAATTAAAAGAAACGGTCAGTACCGCATTGATTTACCCGGCCATCTTGCTGATCATGTCATTGGCTTCTTTGTTTGTGATGTTGACCTTTGTGGTACCGCAATTTTCAGAAATGTTCGAAAGCGCAGGCAAGGCGCTACCGGTATCGACGCAGATCGTGGTGGGGCTGGCCGAATGGTTGCAGAGCTATTGGTGGGTATTGATTTTGGGCGTTCTTTTAATAACCAGCTATATGAATCTGCAAATGGCCGATCCGGTCAAAAAGAAAGTTTGGGACGGCCGTTTTTTAAAGCTGCCGTTGGCCGGGACGATTATCCTGAACAAGGAAACCGCCAACATCAGCCGCACGCTGGGCACCTTATTGGGTAACGGCGTTTCGATCCTGTCTGCTTTGGTTATCGTTCGGGAAACAGTCGACAACCTGGTTTTGGCGGCGGCCATTCAAGATACCGAAGAGCAGTTGAAACAGGGTAGAAATATGTCGGATGCGTTGCTGGAGAAAGGAATATTCCCAAAAATGGCCATGCAAATGATCAAAATGGGTGAAGAAACAGGACGCTTGGAAGAAATGCTGCTACGTGTGGCGACTATTTACGATAAGCAGCTTAGAGTATCGATACAACGGCTGCTGGCATTGCTGGAACCGGCCTTGATAATTTCATTAGGACTGATGATCGCAGGCATCATTGTATCGATTTTGCTGGCTATCCTCAGTGTTAACGACTTAGCTTTTTAAACGGAGAAATTCTACATTATGAAACAAATGAAAAAACTTATTGCCGGCAATGGCTTGTATGCCAGTTGGCCGATTGTCGAAGCCGGGTTTACCTTGCTTGAGTTGTTGGTCGTGCTGGGTATTATTGCGATGCTGGCCGGAATAGTCGGGCCTCAGGTCATGAAACACATGGGCGAATCCAAAACCAAAGCGGCAAAAGTGCAGATTGAAGATCTGGCCGCCGCCCTGGATATGTACAAACTCGACTTGGGCAATTATCCGAGTTCCGGAGAAGGCTTGAAGTCTTTAATTGAATCACCCGACGGCGGCAAACGCTGGAATGGCCCTTATTTACGTAAAGCCAAAATGCCGGTAGACCCGTGGCAGCAGGAATATCATTATGTTTTCCCCGGCGAGCACGGGAAATTTGATTTGTTTTCCTTTGGGGCGGATGCCAAGGAAGGCGGTACAGGAGAAGACCAGGATATTGTCAGTTGGGAATAACTGATACGGCACAACGCTGTAAAGGATTTACCCTGCTGGAATTGGTCGTGGTGCTTTTTGTCGTTGTTTTGGGTTTTTCGGTGATCGGTCTTAACCTGTCCTCTGGAAGTGACTCTACAAAAATCAAGGCCGCAGCCAGAGATATAGTTTCAGCGTTACGTTTCGCCAGGGGGCAGGCTTTAATGACCCATCAGGAAACCACGGTTACCCTTAATCTGGGCGACAACAGTTATACAGTCAGCGGGAGGGACAAGCGTTATCAAATACCCGGCGATATTGACATCACCGTGGTGACTGCGCAAACCGAATTAAGCGGAGAAGGCACAGCGAGCATCCGTTTTTTTGCCGATGGCTCGTCCACCGGAGGAAGGATCACGCTGGAGCGGGGACAGACAGTTTGGAAAACCGATATAAATTGGTTGACCGGCCAGATTGAACTTGAAAATGAATAAACAGCACGGCTTTTCGTTACTGGAAATACTGATCGCGTTTTCAATTCTGGCGCTTTCCTTAGGGATTTTGCTGAAGATATTTTCTGCCGGTGTTAATACCGCGGGCGTGGCCGAAGAATATAACGCAGCCGTCCAGATTGCTGAATCTATAATGGCTCAGACAAGTATGGAAACACCTTTGAAACCGACGGAATCTACCGGCGTTGAAAATGGAAAATACCATTGGCACGTGTCCGTTAGCCTGTTCCAATTCACGGCTGAAGATTTAGATCTCACGACCATAGCGGCAGTGCTTTTTAAGGTTAAGGTTATCGTAAGTTGGGGTGATAAAGCCGGTGTTGGCGGCAGGCAGGTTCAGTTAATAACCTTGAAACTGGCGAATAAAATGGTATGAGGAAAGCTCAGGTTCAAGACGGCGGGGCACGCATTCCCGGTTTAGGATACGCCGCGGGCTTCACATTGATTGAAGTCCTGATAGCAATGAGCCTGTTAAGCATCATGGTCGTGTTATTGTTCAGCAGCTTAAGAATTTGCGCCCAAAGCTGGGAAAAAGGGGAAAACAAAATAACCGAAGTGAATGAGGTCGCCGTCGTCTATAACTTTTTTCAACGGCATTTATCGTCAGCGATACCGGTATCGAATGATTTTATGACCGGGGATGATAGGGATGCCGCGGGTCAGTCGGGAACCGACACCGGGAACGCCGGCAATGATGGGAATACCGCAGGCCAGTCAGGAGCCGGCGCGGGGATGAAAGACAAGAATAACGCCTTTTCTTTTCAAGGCAAAAAAAAGTCCTTGCAGTTTGTTTCGGTATTTCCTGCAAGCGTCGGCAGGGCAGGCATGCAGCTTTTTTCGATACAGCCGCAGCGACAAGGTAAAGAGCAGGTTATTAACGTGACGCTAACGCCGTTTTTTCCGGTGGCCGAAGGCAAAGAATGGCACCGGGAAGAGGCGGTTTTGTTAAAGCATGTCAGCGATTTTGAGCTGGCTTATTTTGGCGCTGCCGATGATGATGCGAGCAAAAACAGTTGGCAGGACGACTGGTTGGAAAAGGATGTTCAGCCCAAGCTGGTCAAAATCACCATCCACACGACGGATGGCGTTTTTTGGCCGGAAATGGTTATAGAGCTTAAAGTTGCAGATGCAGGGACAGGGACTGGAGTAAACGCGGCACCGTTAGGCATAGGGGTCGGCAATTGACCAGGTCCGGGGGTTTTGCGCTCGTTCTGGTTTTGTGGGTGTTGAGTCTGCTGACTATTATGGCCGGCAGTTTTGCTCTTAGTATGCGGCGGGAAGCGGGCATTACCGCTGGCAGCAGTAGCACTGCCCAGGCCGCGGCTGTCGCAGAATCAGGGCTTGCGATCGCGGAGCTGATGGTAATGAATCCCGATCAGCTGCAACGCTGGCATACCGATGGCAGTATTTATCAAATAGATTACGCGGATTCGAAAGTCCGTGTCCGGTTACTATCTGAAACAGGCAAGGTGGATCTCAATAGTGCGGATCAGGACCTGTTACAAGGGCTGATGGTTCACGCGCCTGTTGATGCCGAGCTGCAAACCAAATTGGTTAATGCTATTCTCGATTGGCGTGATGGGGATGACCTGGTGCGGATAGATGGCGCGGAGAAAGAAGAATATAAAGACGCTGGATTAAGTTATCAGCCTCGCAACAAGCCGTTTCAATCTATTGAGGAATTGCAGCTGGTATTGGGTATGAATGAACAGATCTTCAAGTGGATTGAAAGCCTGGTTACGATCCATTCGGGACAGCCCAAAGTTGATTTGGCCCAGGCTGCCAAAGAGGTTTTATATGTATTGCCGGGAATGGATACCGGATTGGTAGACGAATATATTGCTGCCAGACAGGAAAGCGCGATAAACGGCCTGCCCGCACCGGCAGTTCCAGTGCTCTCTACTTTGGGCACAGTGTCTGGGCAAACAGGAGTGAGCATGCCGGTAACAGCAGTCAATGACGCAACAAAACAAGAAGTTGTGATGACGGTTATCACCGAAGCGTTGTTGGATGATGGCTCCACAGCTACTATCGATGCGCTGATAAAAAAATCGAATAGTCCGACGGGAATGTCGCCGTTTCAGGTTCTGAAATGGCAGCGCAACGTCGAGGTGGGTGGTTCATTGTTTATAGATGAAAAAGATGCGTTGCTAGTGAGACAGTATGCTGAACCTGAATTCAACAATTGATCTGGATATTAAAAAGTTCTTCCGCTGGTGGTTGCGCGAGCTTGACTTTTTGGTGCCTGAAAAAATCAGGCAGCTGGTTAATGAGAAGCAGGGGTTTATTATCGTCCGTCCCGAAGGTAACCGGCTGGCGCTGACCTACCTGCTTAATGACCAGGCCGAGTCTTTGGCAATACTGGAGCGTAACGTTTCCGGCATCGCACAATATAAAGCCTTGTTAGCCAAAGATGAACGCTTGGCTAAAGCGGATTTAATACTCCGGTTATCAGGAAACGAAGCCATTCAAAAAGAGCTTGCCTTACCGGCCGCGGTAAAAGAAAACCTGTCCCAGGTTATTGCCTACGAACTTGATCGCTATACGCCGTTTAAGGCGGAACAGGTTTATTTTGCGGTTAAGCCTCTGAAAGGAGAGCATGAGCCCGGGCAAATGCGAGTCATGCTGGTGCTAACGCCGAGAGAAACACTTGATGCATTGTATGAAGACGTCAAAGCAATGGGCATGTCGCCGCTATTCGTCGATTATCAGGAGACGCCAAATGATCTTGAGCAACGTTATGAAGGCTATAATTTATTACCGGAAGACCTAAGGGACAAACCTGCAAATACACCGCGTCTGGTTTATACGGGTTTGATTGCGGCGATATGTCTACTGCTGGGTGCCGCGCTGATATTTCCGGTCTGGTTCGAATCTCATACGGTCAATGTGTTACAGGAAAAAATCGACGCCGTAGAAAAGGATGCGAAGGAAGTTAAAGCCTTGCAGCTGGAGATTGATGCGATGATACATGAAACACAGTTATTAATAGAGCAGAAAAATGCGGCGCCGACGATAGTTGATATGCTCAATACCTTAAGTTTATTAATAAAAGATAATACCTGGCTGTCCTATTTACAGTACGCAGACGGACACCTGCAAATACAGGGCGAATCGCCCGCCGCTTCAGCGTTGCTCGGCGCTTTGGAAGACTCCAAATTGCTTGCCAACGCCAGTTTCGTCTCGCCGGTTACCCAGGATAAAATCAGCGGGCAAGAGCGCTTCCAGATTACGGTTGACGTTACCCCGGCAGTTGCGCCGTCTCCATCCGCGCAGCCGAACGCTGCGCCGGTTTCCGGCATATTTGGCGCTAGCCACGGCGGTTCCCGACTGGCTAGCGGCACACAACACACCGTCACCAGCGCGATGGGGAGACGCAAGTGATTGATGTCGGCAATAAGCAAATACAGCGATGGTCGGCCATTGCGCTGTTAGTTGCGGCGATACTGATTGTCAGCCTGGTCGTTATCGTACCAGTGGTTAACAAAGGCCTGGATCTGCACGAGGTCAAAAATAATCTTGTTTTTAAGCTGGAGCAATATGAGCGGGTTTTGGCAAGAAAAGACGCAGTCATTGAAAACATGCGCGCGATACAAGAGCAATATCAAAAAAGCGGGCTTTTGAACAAGCAGAGTACCGGCGCTTTGGCCTCCGCAGAGCTTCAGGAGTTTATTAAAAAAACGATTGTAGAGGCAGGCGGGCAGTTGAGCAGTACTCAGGCGCTTCCTGTCACCATCAAAAATGAATTTAGCCGGATAACCGTCAGTGTAAGAATGACCGGCAATAGCCAAGTGCTACGGGCTGTGCTGTACAAGATAGAAACATCAACCCCGCTGATTATTATCAATCAGATAGAGATAAGGCCGATACGCGGTATAAGAAGCAGGATGACACAGCAGATCGAGCTGAGTAACGAATTGGATATTAATTTTCAAGCGGTTAGTTTTATGAGAAAGCAGCCGGAATGAATAGTAAACTTATCAAATTGCTGGTATCTGTCTGCATTAGTCTTTGTTTGATTATTGCCGTAGAGTGGTTATATGCAAGTTATATGAGGCATCGATTACTGACATCGATCCTCTCGGCAAAGCCGCAAAACTATAAAGCGGATGAGTTGCCCACAATAGCGTTGGCAAAACAGCCGGAAGACAGTTATGTTGATTTGGTTACCAGGCCGTTATTTATTAAAGGCAGAAGAGCTGTAGATGAGGTGCGTCCCGAAACAGCGCAAGGAGGGGGTACCAAGTTGGAGAGCTTTGACTGGCAGTTGAACGGAGTTTACAGTACAAAGAAAACCACATTGGCGTTATTCGGCCGGTCTAGATCAAAGGTTGCCAAAGATAATTATCGGAAAATAACCGTAGGCGATGACCTTGATGGTTGGAAACTGATTGAAATAAGCAGGGACAGGGCTCTGCTGAAACAAGGTACTAACGAAAAAGAATTACTGCTTCGAAAACCAAAATTAAAAGCATTACCGCCGGGGGCAAACAGACCATCGCCATTTTCACAGGCACCTGCATCGGCTCCTTCTCCATTTTCACAGCCACCTGTTCCAGCTCCTGCTCCAGCGCCAGCACCTGTTCCCGCAGCTAATCCTGAACCTCCGGCAGACACTACTGGAGATACATCCGAGAGTAACCGATGATTAATATAAAAAAGATAACAACAACTTCCTGTTTAATGGCCGCTGGTTTAGCGCTGTCAAGTTGTGAGCTGCTCGGTCCCAAGCTAAATACCAAATTGCCGTTGTCGCCTGTCAAAAACGAGCAAACCAGTGTGCCGTTTAAAGAGCTGCAAAACAAAGCGCCTGCTGCTGAAACAACGCAAAGCAAGCCTGAATTGTTTTTCGGCACAAACCGGTTTGTACCGGAGGCAACACCGCATAAAAAAAGCAAGAGCGGCGAGGGTTCATACAGTTTGAATTTTGATGACGCGGATCTTGGGGAAGTGGCCAAAGTTGTTTTAAGCGACATACTCGGACAAAACTATGTGCTCAGCCCGAAAGTGGCGGGCAAGGTCACTTTGCAGACAACAGAGCCCTTAACCAAAGACGAGTTGCTGCCTACCCTGGAAATGGTATTGAGGATGAATAATGCGGTTTTGGTTAAAGACGGTAAAATTTATCACATAGAGCCTGCGACGGAAGCACTGTTCAGCTCCAGCTTCTCGGTTCCCGGCGGTGCCGGAGGGGCCGGCTATCAGGCCAAAGTTATTCCGGTTAGAAATGTGGCGGTCGAGGATATTGTTAAAGTTATAAAACCTTTGGTGCAGGAAAAAACCATACTCACGGTCGATGGAACGCGCAATATTTTGGTGGTGTCCGGAACGCCCGAGGAATTGTCGCGCGTCATGGATATGGTCAGCACTTTTGATATTGATGTGTTGAAAGGACGGTCTTTTGGCTTGTTTCCGTTAGCCCATGTTGATCCGGAAACCGTTATTAAAGAGCTGGATGAAGTTTTTAACAAAGGAGAGAACGCAGAAAAGTCCGACTTTTTTCGTTTTATTCCAATCGAACGCCTGAATGCGGTGATGGCGATTACTCATCAAGCCAGATATTTACATGATATTGAAAGCTGGATATTCAGGCTGGATAAGGCAAATTCAGAGTCTGGCGGTGGGGTCAACGTCTATAAAGTCCAGCATTCCGATGCCGAAGAACTGGCCAATACCTTGAATGAGATTTTCACGGGCGCGCAATCTGCAAATAAAACAGCAAAGGTTTCGCCCGGAAAAGACGCCGCTGAAATGACCAATAAGCAACCGACGGATAATAAATCTAAAACCGAAAACCGTGCGTCTAACCGCGCCGGAACAGGTGCGGAGTCAGTAGCCAATGTGGAAGATGTCAAAATTATTGCCGATAAAGCCAATAATTCATTGGTTGTTGTGGCTACGCCTCGCGAATACGAAATCATACTGCCGATTATCAATCAACTTGATACCTTGCCGTTGCAGGTATTGATCGATGCGACGATAGTCTCGGTCGATTTAAAAGACGATTTAAAATACGGCATACAATGGTTTTTAGATCACGGCGGCAGCAGCATCGGCAGCGGTACGGGTACAACGACGCTTGGCGCAGTAGCGACAGCAACCGGGGCCGCTTTTGCGACAGGCGGTCTGAGCGCAGTCTATAACTCGGGCGTTGTCAATGCGTTATTAAGCGCATTGGCCGCCAAGAATAATATCAATGTCATCTCTTCACCGTCCTTGATGGTGTTGAATAATCAGCAAGCGAAAATAAATGTCGGCGATCAGGTGCCTATACAAACCAGCACCACGTCGGTCCCTATCTCCGGAGGAACGACGACTCCCAGCATAGCGGTAGGCAGTTCAATTCAATATAAAGATACCGGTGTTACGCTGGACGTTACCCCCAGAGTCAATGCGAACGGTATGGTCATTATGGAAATCAAACAAATTGTCAGTGGTGTCGTACCGCAAACGAACGGGGTTACATCGACCGCTACCATTAACAAAAAAGAGATTGAAAGTTCAGTAGCGGTACTGGATGGGGAAACGATAGTACTGGGCGGTTTGATCACAGAAAATAACGGTATCACTAAATCCGGAATTCCGTTGCTATATGACATACCCTGGATAGGGCCGTTATTCGGCAATACCACCATCAACAAGGATAAAACTGAGTTGGTGGTTTTGATTACCCCGCGCGTAGTAAAAAGCAAGCAGGATTCCAGGCTGATTTCTGATGAATTCAAACGTAAATTAACCGGAATTTATGAGGAAGTCCCTGTTTATATCAATCGGACGACCACAAATTAATAGACAGTTCCGCACAAGTCTGCACAGCGATTGATGCACGCTAGCAGTGGCGGCTTAATGCTAAAAGAAAGGATATGAAGGTATCGGAAGGGATACAAAAAATACTGCCGTCAAGGAAAAAGTACGGTAAGGTTTTTCGCTAATCGTTAGCGCTAAACAGCCAGTTGCCCCCGGCGATAAAGTCAGGCGGCTTCGAGTTCGATATGTACGCGCAGGCCCAGTGCCGCGGCTATGTTCACTAAGGCATCGAGGGAAAATCGTGAGATTCGGCCCCGCAGCAAATCGTTGACACGGGGTTGAGTCACGCCGCAATGCGCCGCCGCTTCCACTTGCGTCCAGCCTTTTGCCGCCACAATAGCGGCAATCTTGTTCATCAGTTCGCTGCGCACACGCAGGTTCGCAGCTTCCTCAGGTGTGTCGGTAATGGCATCCCAGACATTGGCGTAAGTTTCGATTGTTGCTGAACTCATATTTCACCTCTCAATAATTGTGCGTAACGGGCTTTTGCGACTTCCAGATCACGTTTCGATGTTACTTGTGTTTTTTTCTGGAATGCGTGTAGGACGTAGACCGCATCCAGCCAACGTGCGGTATAGACCACCCTGAAAGTCCCGGTATCGTCCCATACCCTGATTTCTTCAACTCCGTTGCCAATGACCGGCATCGGCTTAAAATCGTCAGGTTGCTGACCATTTTGCACTTTGTCTAGTTGGTATCCGGCATCTTGTTTGGCATTGTTTGGAAATTCGCGTAAGCGTTTAAGCGAGTCGCCGAGAAATCGGATGGGTTTCATGCGAAATTATATCCGTTTAAGTATAAAAAACAAATTTGTAAAGGTATCGACTTTATCGGGATATGCGCTGCGAGCGAACATAGGGTATTAACACTCAAGTCTTGCATTGTGAATTTCAATCTCGCTGCACAATGGACTTATATGTTAAACGGTGAGTACTGCAAATCAAGCAATGGAGCAGTAGGCCGGTTTTGTGTAGCTTAACCGGCCTACAAAATGTTTTATAACGTGATGACTTGGTCGCCTTTGCCGACCAGCACCACATCCGCAGGGCGCATCGCAAAAATGCCGACTGTTACTACGCCGGTAATGTTGTTGATGATTTGTTCCAGTTTGATCGGATCGATAATGTCCAGATTATGCACATCGAGAATCACATTGTGGTTGTCGGTAATAAAGTTTTCCCGCCACACCGGCTGACCGCCTAATTTAACCAGTTCCCGTGCGACATAACTTCTGGCCATCGGGATAACTTCGACCGGCAACGGAAATTTACCCAATACATCGACGCACTTGGTTTCGTCGACGATGCAGATGAATTTCTTACTAGCTGCGGCAATGATTTTTTCGCGGGTCAACGCGCCGCCGCCGCCCTTGACCATATGTTTATGCGGGGTCACTTCGTCAGCGCCATCGACATAAACATCCAGCGTGCCGACTGTGTTCAGGTCCAGCACAGGAATGCCGAGCTCTTTTAACTGGGCGGTGCTCATCTCGGAACTGGAGACCGCGCCTTCAATATCGCCCTTAATATCGGCCAGATAATTGATGAAATGTTTCACCGTGGAGCCGGTGCCTACGCCGACTATGCCGACACCTTTAACATACTCCAAAGCGGCTTGAGCTACTTTTTGTTTTAATTCGTCTTGCGTCATAAGGCCATCCTGATTTTAGTTATTAGTAAGTAAATGGTGTGTGATAATACAGCAGATAGCGTTATACGGAAAAGTTTTGTTCTTGATCAGCCGTGCCCGATAAAGGCTATCTCGTAGGGCGTGCCGTGTGCGCCTTGGCTTCAAAGGCGCGCACGGCACGCCCTACGTTCTCAGGACAAAATTTACACAACGATTCCTAGTTGGATTTTAAAAATGCCTACAATAAATTAAGCTACTCATGTTCATCCTGCACAGCTCCAATAAGACAGAAAACCTGGTCGTTCACCTGACCACAGTCATCGAAAACTCGCCGCTGAGCTCGCCATTTGCAAAAGAAGTTTTCTTGATTCAAAGTCAGGGCATGGAGCGCTGGTTATCACAGCAGTTAGCCAGTCAATTTAAGGTCTGGGGCAATTACGAGTTTTTATTTCCGGGCAAATTTTTCAGCTCCCTGGCGCAAAGCATCGACAGCCGCTTAAGCGACGCGGCTTTTGAGCGTAATTTGATGCATTGGCGGATCGAGGCACTGCTTCGTAGACTTGAGGGAGATGCGTTTTTACCGCTAACGCAATACCTGTCCGGCGAAAATATCGCATTAAAACGCTACCAACTGGCCCAGCAACTGGCGCAGATTTTCGACCAGTACCAGATGATGCGTCCGGATATGCTGGAAATGTGGCAAAAAGGCCAGCTGTTATATCAAACAACAACCGAACGCTGGCAGCAGGCGCTGTGGCTGCAAATAACCGCCCAGACCGGCAACAAGCACCGCGGCTCATTATGGCTGGATGCGATCGCCAAATTGAATAACGCAGAGGAAGGTGCATTCAGTCAGCAGTTACCGGAGCGGATTTCGGTGTTCGGGCTTAACACCATGCCGCCGCTATTTTTAAGCTATCTACAAGGCCTGTCCAAACATTGCCAGCTGCATCTTTTCCTGCTCAATCCAGCCCAGGATTTTTGGGCCGATCTGGCTAGCAAGCGCCAGCGAGCCACCGACGAAGAAAATTTTACCGGCCACCCGTTGCTGTCAACATTAGGCCAGCAAGGCCGTGAGTTTCAGGAAATGTTGCTGGAGCAGGCGCAGTTCGATTTTGATCCGGAAAGCTTCGAACTCAGCGAAGCGCACACCAACCTGCAACGCCTGCAAAACGCTATTTTAAATAACAGCCCGGATGGCGCGGCAGAGCCTTTGCAACAAGATAATTCCATCAGCATTCATGCCTGTCATTCCAAAATGCGCGAAGTGGAGGTGTTAAAAAACCAGCTGCTGCAAACACTGGAAAGCGACCCGACGCTGGAGCTGCGCGATATTGTGGTGATGGCGCCGGATATTCAGCTGTATGAGCCGTTTATTTCCGCAGTTTTCGACGATATTCAACATGCGATTGCGGACCGAAGTTTACGCCTGAGCAATAGCGCACTGGACGCCTTCATCCGTTTTCTGGATTTAAGCCAAAGCCGTTTCGGACGGCAATCTGTGCTCGATTTGCTGGAGCAGCCGGTGGTGTATCCGGGTTTCGGTTTGTCCGAAGTAGACCTGGAACTGATCAAACATTGGCTACAGGATACCCATGTCTGTTGGGGCAAGTCGGCTCAACACAAGCAGGAACTCGGCTTGCCCGAGCTGAGCGAAAATACCTGGCAAGCGGCGCTGGAAAGGTTGCTGATGGGCTATGCTGTAGGCGAGGACGAATATTTTGTTACCTTAGCTTCCGGCGACGTGCTGCCTTACAAGGATATTGAAGGTTCATCGGCGCTGGCATTGGGCGGATTGTGCGATTTTATGCAACTGCTGTTTAAAGCGGATAAGGAACTCAAGCAGGCGAAACCATTAAAAAGCTGGAGCGCCCAGCTTTATTATTACGCCGACCAGTTATTGGCTGCTGCGGAACCGGTCGAACGCCAGCAGCTCAACGAACTGCTGGCCGAATTATCCGCCGAGCCCGCCACCGTGCATAACGACGATGTGGAACTGCAAGTCATCGTCAGCTGGCTGAAAGGCATGGTGGCCGAGCGCAAATCGGCCAACGGTTTTTTACGCGGCCAGCTGACCTTTTGCTCGATGTTGCCGATGCGCTCAATCCCATTCAAGGTGATTGCGCTGTTGGGCATGAATGACGGCGAGTTTCCCAAAGTCGACCGTCACCCGACTTTTGACTTGCTCGCACACAATTTCCGCAAAGGCGACCGCTCGCATCGCGCCGACGACCGCTACCAATTCTTGGAAATCCTGTTATCGGCCAGACAGCAGCTGATTGTGACTTATATCGGTCAATCGATCAGTCACAACGATCCGATTCCGCCGTCGGTGGTTATCAGCGAATTGCTCGAAGTCTTGCCGAGCGGTAACGACCTAATTACCCGGCATCCGTTACAACCGTTCAGTCGGCGCTATTTTGACGGGACAGCGGGTTTGTTCAGTTTTTCGGAAAGCGATTGCGAAACCGCGAAGGCATTGTCCGGCAGGAACGGAGAGGCGGCAGCTCCTGCGAGTATATGGTGGCAAGGCACAATCTCCGAAGACACTGTAGACATGGAAGTGATTGAACTCAGTGAATTGTTCAGTTTTTTCCGGCATCCGCAACGTTATTTCATGCAGCGGCAAATGGACTTGCGCTTTAGTCGCATGGAGATTGCCGCCGAAGAGCGTGAGCCGTTTAGCATTGCAACGCTGGACGCTTACAGTATTTATCACGAATGGATACAGGAAGCGCTAAACGGCAAACCGATGTCGGTAAAAAAGCTCCAGGCGCAAGGCCGCTGGCTGGCCGGTACACCGGGCGAGCTGGAGTTTGAGCGGCAACAAAGAGTGATTAATGACTTTGTCGAGCGGATAAAAGCCAAAAACCTGGGTGAGCGTTTGGACGATCTGCCGATAGACCTGATCGTCAAAGGCTACCGACTGGTGGGTAAACTTGGCAACCGTTATCAAAACGGCAGCCTGTTTTATCGCTACGCCGATCTTAAAGGCAGGGATTTTATCTGCGCGCTGTTGCATCACCTGATTATTAACCACGGGCAGCCGTCCGGGATACTGTCTCCCGATCAGGCTGCGCTGGCTAGAGTCAATGCCGCGGCAATGTCCGGCGTATTCGCGGGCATGCAGCCGACGTTTCTGCTCAGCACCGATGAAGACTTAAGCCTGTTGCCCGAACATTGCCAATCGGATTATCTGGCTGCGTTGATAGAAATCTACCGCTTGGGTCGTAAACAGCCCGATGCGTTTTTTGTCGATCCGGCATTGGCCTATATCAAACAAGCCCATAAGCTGGCAGGCAGCAACCGGGCGTCAAAGTCGGCGCTGGATGCCGCAATCGAACATTTATCCAGAGCCGTCCAGCAGCCGTACGAGCCGGAACTCAGGCGGCTTTACGGTAACGTAGCGGACATCGGGCTGGTATTGGGCGAGTCGTTTGAGCGGCAATGCCAAAGTTTCTTACAACCGGTTTGGGATGCGACGCATTAATGGCGCAGTTGACACTAGAAATGTTGAGCGTTAGATTGGCCTTAACCTTGTTATTCAATAACTGCATTTGCAAGGAGTAAATTATGCAAACATCAAGTATTACTTCAAAAGGTCAGGTCACGATACCTGCCAATATACGCAGATCCTTACACCTTACTCCGGGGCAAAAAGTAAAAGTGAGCTGCGAAAACAATATTATTACCATAACACCGGTTGAAAATGATATCAGCGCGGTATTTGGATTACTGAAAGCGACAAAAACAGTTTCTTTGGCGCAAATGGAGGACGCGATAGCCGAAGCTGCTTGCGATGATTAGTTTAGACACTAATGTCATGGTGCGCATCCTGGTAGATGACCCGCAGTGTCCCGAACAAAATAGCAAAGCGCGGCAAATTGTCAGCAAATATAAAACGGTTTATGTGACTCAAATCGTGCAAGTAGAAACGGTTTGGGTATTAAGCCGGGCTTATGGTTTTTCCAGAACGGACATAGGACGTGTACTGGAAAGCATGCTAAATAACTCAGCTTTTAGATTGGAAAACGAAACGATTTTTGCAGCCGCTTTACAGTTGTACAGCAATTCAAATATTGATTTTGCCGATGCCCTGATTTTACAAAACAGCGTACAACAAAATTTAAAATTGCTTAGTTTTGACAGGAAATTACAAAAACAACAGGGTGTGGTTAGTGTTTGAGTTTTGATTGTGCGCGGGGGAGTTTATGCGGGCAAAAGATTTGATTTTCAAGGTACGGGCTATTAGGTTGTCTAATATTAGTTAGGTATTTTTATGAGAGGTAAAATTATTTTATGAGCAAAGAAAAACAGTCGATTGAAAAGCTTGTGAAAATTTTTGAAGAGGAAAAGCGTTATAAAACCGATATGTTGTTTCGTAACGCCTTTGCTACTGCTTGCTATTTATCACTTCAAGGTGAAGATGTAGCGGCTCAGAAAATATTAACTAGCCTATTTGATTGGCTTGGTTGGGATCGAAGAAAAATATACTTTCTCAATATAAAAAGTACTTTGAGCGAACACGCCAAGGCATATGCCTCTGAAATATCAGCAAATAGTGAGGTTAACAAACTATTTTTTTAATATGGTCAAGGGCCGTAGGGTGCGGTGAGGAACAAACCACACCGTTCGTGTTGCTCGATTGATGCGGTTCACTGCGTTCACCTCATCCTACGGGCTCGCCAGTCTTAGCTCCAGTTGGGCATCTCGGTAAATGAACAGTATCTGTGTAATCTTTGATCTGGACGATACGCTCGTAGATAGCGAGGCGCTCTGCAATCAGGCGTTTCTCGATTTGCTTCCTCAGTTGAGTGAGACGGTCGATTTATTGATCCAGCGGTATCGTGGCAAAAAGTTGGCCCTAATTCTTGCCGATATTGAGAACCGCCTTTGCCAAAAGTTGCCAGATGCGTTTGAACAACATTATCGCCAGCGTGTTACGGAGCTCTTCTCTTGTGAGTTAAAGCCGATGCCCGGAGTCCTTGAAATGCTCGAAGAAACGCACTTTCCCAAGTGCATAGCTTCAAGCGGGCCGCCTTTGAAAATTCGTCAAGCGCTGCAAGTTAGTGGCCTCGCACCTTACTTTGGCGATAGCCTTTTCAGTTCATATGATGTTGGCTCTTGGAAGCCGCAGCCAGGATTATTCCAATACGCAGCCAATGCAATGGGCTATATGCCCAGCCAATGCGTGGTTGTAGAAGATAGTGAAGTGGGAATTCAGGCAGCCGCAGCAGCAGGAATGAAAGCATTCCAGTATGTGCGAAATGGTGAAATGTCGTCATGCGATGACAGAGTGCTGTTTGACGATATGTCGCAGCTTACCCAATTGCTCTATCAATGTGCTAACGAAGTAAGGTGCAATTTGTAGAGCGCAATAGGATCATAGGGAGCAGTGAGGGACGACATTCGCGTTACTCGATTGATGCGGTTCACCTGCGTTCACCTCATCCTACGATCCGTCACATGCGGCTATTAAACATTTTTAGAGGAACCCATGGCATTTTATAATCCGACAACGGCAAAGATGGCGGACTTCATCATCGAAGCAATTGCCTGGTCTTGGGCCGCAGTTGTCGCCTTTGGAATCGGTCCTGAAATACTGTTCCACAATAAAGGCTATAGAGGAGGGGCTCAAGGGCTTCTTTTTAATTATCGGATGGGAGTCTATATCGATATCAAAGATATTGTCGATGCCGGTTGGCTTAGACCAACAATAAAGCCGCGGAGCTAGGCGTCGAACCTTTTCCGGTCATGCAAAAATGGCTGCGTGATTGAATGTAGATCAAAATTCTTTTGTATTTTTAAACCCCGAAATTTTAATTAAACGAATGAGGCTAAGTTATGGCGGAAACCCAAGTCAATCCACAGATTACCGACGCGGTCACCCAAACCAACGTTAAAACCCTAGGTGAGTCGCCGGCGGAAGCCTTGGGCGTTGCCTATCAAACACTGGCTCATTCGACCGGTATGGCGATGGAAAATGCGAAGCAGGCCGAGGCTGGGATGCCGGATATTGACGACAGCACAGCATCAACGGAATAGCCATGTAGACCGGAATAAGTCTAACGGTAGCGATAACTGCACTTCCTGTGCTTGCCTAAGGCTTTCCGTTAGATCCCACGCTCCGACTTGTCTTGATTATTAAGCGTGATAAACTGTATATCAACAAAAAACAGGAGGCGACTTTATGACTGCCATTACATTTGATACCCATAAATTTGTTCGGACACTCAAGGATGCAGGCGTTCCGGAAAGCCAAGCCGAAGCTTTTTCGGAAGCCTTTAAAGAAGCGCAAGGCGAAGCTGATTTAGCAACAAAACATGACATTGATGATTTACGGCGTGACATTGACATTTTGCGCCATGATATGGACGCGCGTTTTATTCAAACCGAACAGCGGCTGGTTATCAAGCTGGGTGGGCTGATGGCGCTTTCTATAAGTGTTGTTGCCGCTCTGGTTAAGCTGCTTTGAGTATTTTCTAACCTTGAACATCTGAAGTAATCTCCCTATGCCCAGTCATTTCTTAACGAGTGTTTGAACGTTTACCGGCCTTTAAGAATAAAATACCTACACAAAGCCATAATAGTTCCATCGCCAGTTCCGCTCCCGGCTTGTTTAAGGTACCGGCCAGCCGGTCAACATAAATCAAACAGACTCCCGGTTTCCATCGAACCATCGATAAAGCGTGGGCAGCATAATCAGCGTTAATAACGTTGAGGTAATCAGTCCGCCGATCACAACGATAGCCAACGGACGCTGGACTTCCGAACCGGGGCCGGTGGCGAACAAAAACGGCACCAGCCCGAGTAGCGCGACGGTGGCGGTCATCATGACCGGACGAAAGCGTTGCGCGCAGCCCTGGCGGATGGCTTCTACTTGGCTGAGCCCGTTGTCGCGCAGATTGCGGATATACGAAACCAGCACCACGCCGTTCAGAACGGCGATTCCCCACAACGCGATAAAGCCTACCGAGGCCGGTACCGACAGGTATTCGCCGCTGATGAATAAAGACACCACGCCGCCGATCGACGCAAACGGCAGTACCAGGATGATTAATGCGGCGAAGCGTAGCGAGTTGAACAGCATGAACAACAGAAAGAAAATCGCGCCGATAGTAATCGGGATGATTATTTTAAGATGGCCCAGTGCGCGTTCCATATTCTGGAATTGTCCGCCCCATTCCAGGTAATAGGCTTCAGGCAGTTTAACCCGGCTGGAAACGGCTTTTTGCAGTTCCGCGACGAAGCCGCCCAAGTCCCTGTCCCTGACGTTAATCGCTACGACGATCCGGCGTTTGCCCATTTCCCTGCTGATTTGCGACGGCCCGTCATTCAGGCGGATGTCAGCCAGATCGCCCAGCGGCACGCGCGCACCGTTGGCCGAAGTCAGCAGAATTGCGTCGATAACTTCGATGCTGTTGCGGAAGCCTTCCGGCAAACGCACTGCGGCCGAGAAGCGCCGTTCGCCTTCGTAGATTTCGGTTGCGGTTTTGCCGCCGATAGCGGTTTCAATCACATCATGAATGTCGGCAACATTGATGCCATGCCGTGCGGTGGCTTCCCGGTTGACGATGATGGATAAATATTGCTGGCCGGTCAGCCGTTCCACCCGGATGTCCTGAGCGCCTTGTATAGTGCCTGCGACGCGGGCAATGTCATTCGCGGTTGCTTTCAAGCGTTCCAGGTCGTCGCCGAAGACTTTCACCGCCAGGTCCGAACGCACGCCGGTGAGCATTTCGTCCACTCGGTCGGAAATCGGCTGCGCCATGACAATCTGTATGCCCGGCAGATTAGCGCTCAGTTTGTCGCGTATCGCATCGGCAATGGTATTCTGGTCCCAACCTTCAGGCCATTGGTCGCGGGGTTTTAAACTGACGATGGGGGTTGATTCGTTCTGACTTTGCGGATCGGCCGGGCTTTCGCCGCGGCCGATATTGGTCACCGCAAGACTCACGCCGGGAATCTCCATGACCATGCGCATCGCCTCCATTTCCATCTTGATGCCTTCTTGCAGCGATATATTCGGTGCCCGGTTGATTGCCGGAACAATCGAGCCTTCCTTCATTTCTGGAATGAAAGAACTGCCCAAAAACGGCATCAGCGCCAAAGTGCCTGCAAACAGGGCCGCAGCCAGAAAAACCACGGCTTTGCTATGTTGCAGAGATAAATCCAACAGCTTGAGGTAAGGCTTTTTCAGGAACGCGATAATGCGCGTGTCGTGTTCTTTTTCATGTTGCCCTTGCAGCAGAAAAGAACATAAAACCGGCGTTAAGGTCAGCGACAGAACCAGTGAAATCAGCAAGGCAATCGCGATGGTATAAGCCAGCGGCGCAAACATCTTGCCTTCCATGCCTTGCAGGGTCATCAGCGGCAAAAATACCAGAATGATAATGCCGACGCCGAACAAAACCGGCGTGGCGACTTCCTGAGCGGCCGCCATGACCACTTGAACCCGGCTACTGGTGCCGCCTTTACGCAGGGTCAACAGGCTGAAGGCGTTTTCGACCACGACGACGGAGCCGTCGACAATCAAGCCGATCGCGATTGCCAGCCCGCCCAACGACATCAGGTTGGCGGAAATACCCAACTGGTTCATCACGATAAAGGTGACCAGCGGCGTGACGATAATGGTACTGACAACGATCAGGCTGGAGCGGATATCGCCGAGAAACAGCAGCAGGATGACAACGACTAACGCGATACCTTCAAGCAGTACCTTGGTGACGGTATGCAGCGCGGCATCGACCAGTTCGCTGCGGTCGTAGTAAGGCACGATTTTGAGATGCTCCGGCAGCATGTTCTTGTCGTTGATTTCCTGCACCTGTTCCTTGATGCGGCTGACCACTTGTTTGGCATTGCCGCCGCGCAGCATCATCACAATGCCGCCGACCGATTCGGTGTAACCGTTTTTTATCACCGCGCCAACCCGCACTTCGTGGCCGATTTTCACCTCGGCGACATCGTGAATATGGATCGGGACGCTGTTTTCCTCTTTGAGCACGATGTTGCCGATGTCGTTGACATCATGAATCAAGCCGACACCGCGGATCAGGTATTGCTCGGCATAATGCGGCAAAACACCGCCGCCGCTGTTGGCGTTATTGCGCGCAAGCGAATTAAACACTTCATTAAGGGTGATATGGTAATGGTGCATACGGTCGGGATTGACCAATACCTGGTATTGCTTGTTATAGCCGCCCTGCGAATTGATTTCCGCCACGCCGGGTATGCCGCGCAATAAAGGGCGCACAACCCAGTCCTGGGTTTCGCGGCGACGCATCAGCTCTTCCGGCGTCAGCGCGCGCTGTCCGTCATCGGCCCGCTCCAGCGTGTATTGATAGACTTCGCCCAACCCTGTGGAAACCGGGCCCAAGATCGGATTGACCCCTTCAGGCATGTTATGGCTGACTTCTATCAAGCGCTCCATGACCAGTTGCCGGGCGAAATAGACATCGGTATTGTCGGTAAACACCAGTGTGATCAGGGATAGCCCGTTTTTATTTAATGAGCGCATTTCGGTAAGGCCGGGCAGGCCTGTCATCGCGATTTCCAGCGGCACGGTAATAAAGCGCTCGACTTCTTCCGGCGAGCGCCCCGACGATTCGGTAGCGATTTGCACCTGCACGTTAGTGACATCGGGAAACGCGTCGACGGACAGCGATTGCAACGCACGGATGCCGAACAGGATCATGCCTGCGGCCAGTGCCATAACCAAAATGCGGTTTTTCAAACTCCCGCGGATCAGGGCTTCAATCATCGCTTACTCCAATTCCTTGCGTTGGCGTTCGCTGTTGAGATGAAACCCGCCTTCGACGACCACCTTATCGCCCAGTTTCAAGCCGCCGAGAATGCGCCGTACATTGCCGTATCGAATGCCCAGTTGCACCGGCCTCAGCTGGAACTCTTCCGGTGCTGTCTCGACGAAAACGTGATCGCTGTCATTGACGCGTATCACGGCTGAATCCGGCAGAACCAGCCCTTGTACGTCCTGTTTGCGAATCAGTAAGGTTGCCAGCATGTGCGGTTTGAAAATACGTTGCGGATTGGGCAGCGCCATACGCACAGTCACGGTGCGCGTATTCGGGTCAACCATGTCGGCCACATAAATCAGGCGGCCGCTCAGCTCTTCTTCCGGCAGGGCGGCAATGGTGACTATCGCTTCATCGCCTTTGCGCACCCAGCTTGCCTGTTGCTCGGGCAGTTCGGCGACCACCCAGACATGGGACAGGTCGGCGACGGTAAACAGCGCATCGGCGGGTTGCACGACTTGGCCGACCATCACGTTGCGCTCAACAACCGTGCCTTGGATGCTGGCTGTAATCGGTAAGAACGAATGGATTTTTTTCTCCTTGGAAAGCCGCTCCAGATCGCTGTCGGACATGCCGAATACACGCAGTTGGTCGGTTGCCGTGCGTAAATCCACGTCGGCCTCATTCAACATGCTTTCTCTTTCCTGAAGCTCGGCGGCTGCGATCACATCACTGGCCAGTAGGCGTTTGGCCCTGTTTACCGCCAGCCGGCGCAAATTGACCTGCGATCCGGTTTTCAGATAAGCCGATTGCGCCAGGCCGAGTTCGGTGCTGTTGAGTATCGCGAGTAGTTCGCCTTTACGGACTTCCTGGCCGAGCACGACATCGGTTTCGGTAATCCGGCCTGTTACCGTTGCGCCGATTTGGGCGACATGCTGCTGATCCAGGTCGACCCGTGCCGGTAAGCGCAATGAATCGCGCACTTGGCCTTCGCCGATGGCAAGGACTTTGATCTGTTTCATCAGGACGGGGGTGGCTTTTACCACCGGTAACGGACTGTCGGCATGGCTTGCCGGGCAGCTTAGCAACAGGAGAAACAGCAGAGGGTAAAATAATGTCATGGTTACAGGTTCTCAAGGTCGGTGGCGCGTAAACGGTCAAGATCAATCAGTGCGGCCTGGCGGTCGAAACGGGCGTTCAGGTAATCGCTACGAACGCTGCGGTAGGTGCGTTGGGCGTCGAGATAATCGATAATGCCGCGCTCGCCCAGGCGATAGGCGGATTCGGCGACTTTCAGCACGGTTTCGGCTTGTTTCAGTAAACCGGCATCGAAAGTTTCAACCTGGCGTTGGGCGATTCGGTAGCGATTGTAAGCATTTTCCAGCTCGCGTATAACCGAGAACTCCTGCTGGCTGGCCAATGCCTCCGCTTGCCGCAGTTCCGCTTCCGCCTCGCCGATCGGGCCTTGACGCTGATTCCATAATGGCAACGGCACGATAATGTTAATCCGCCATTGCTCAAGTCCGGGATCTCTTTCCGCGCCCGCTTTCAAAGTCGGTTGCGGATAGCGCAGGTTTTGCTCGAGTTTGACTCTGGCCGAGGCTTTTTCAATTTCCGCACGAAACTGCTGCAAGATCGGCTGCTTGTTGAGCACTTCGTCGCGCAAATTTTCCAGCGGCGGCAATGACGTTAATGGTGCGGGTAAATCGCCTTCTGTTTCATACTGGTGCGGTAAAGCCGGGCCGAACATCATGCGAAGAGCCGATTTTGCATCATCCACCCTCGTCTCCGCACTTTCCCGTAATTTCTGCGCATTGAGTGCTTCCGCTTCCGATTTGACCTGTTCATAGCGGGGCGCTTCGCCGACTTCAACCTTGAGCTTGATTCGGTCGCGTATTTGGGTAAGTAATTGTTCGTTGTCCTTGCTGATTTGCAGTTCCGCCTGACGGCGTAAAATTTCATAAAACGCCAGCCGGACCTGGCTGCGCACAGTTAGCCAGACATGGCGGTTGGCTTCGTCTGCCGAGGTAATGCCGGCTTCGGCGACCTTGCGTCGCGCCTCTCTTACGAACGGCAGGTCTAACGCTTGAGAGATGAAAATCTGTTCATTAGGGCCGTTAAGTGCGCCCTGGCCGATGCCGGTTGAAGAACCTCCGCCGACTTCCAGCTCCGGATTGGGATAGGCGCGGGATGTGACCAATGCCGCCTGTGCCGAGTCCTGGCGCGCTTTGGCATTGGCTAATGACGGGTTATATGTTTCAAGCAGGCTAAGTACTTGGGCCAAGGTCAGCGTTTGTGCAGACAGGCTATTGTGCCAAAAAACGCTTAGTATAAGGATGAGAGCAAGGTGCGGCGGAGTTGGTAGAACAGGAAGATAAAATAATTTTCCGGGCCTTCGCATAGTTTTGTGGTCCAAGTTAAGTTATTGAGAGTGATCCTCTATCAATTGAATCAAAAAGAAAAAAATCCGCAGGCTTTACCGGGGCAACGATTTTATTTACCCGACGGATTGGGTAATGCCGGGTTATTGAGTCAAAATCAGTCGGGCTGAGAAACCGGAAAGCTAGTGGATCTTCTAATTTTCTAAAAATTACAAGCAGTTCTTGTACCAAGTAATTTATGGAGGCCGGTTAGCTGTAATACTCTGCGTTGAGAACTCAAGCCTGCCTGATCGTTGAGGCCTGTAGATCATTAAATTTTAGCCCGGTCATTCAGTACCACGACAGCCTCGTGTTTTTTGATTTTTTCCTTGCCGTATAAGTCGATGAGCTCAACGCTAATGTTGTCATCCGGTGCCGTAGCCAGAAAATCCTCGATGGTTTCAAGGATGTCATGATCGATAAATCTGGCTTTGCTCGCATCAATAGTTACCGTGCTGTCAGCATCAATACGCAGGATGAACTTTCTGAGCAGAGCCTTGTTCAGGAAAGAAACGTCTTTATTCAATGACAATACATAATGCGCCCCGTCCTGGATCAATGTAATTGCCGCAGAATAATTGGCTTTGATCACAAAAAACAAACCAAAAGCCAAGCCGATGGCCATGCCTTTTAATAAATCGGTCAGCAGAATCGCAAGCACAGTGATCACAAAAGGCAGCAGTTGGCTCATGCCTTTTCGGTAAAATTCTATAAACAACGCCGGTTTGGCCAGTTTATAACCGGTATGCAGCAGGATGGCCGATAAACAGGCCAGCGGGATGTAATTTAGGTAATAGGCGAAAAACATCACGCTCAGCAGTAAACACCAGCCGTGAATAAAACACGACAGGCTGGTTTGTCCGCCCGCGTTGATGTTGGCCGAGCTTCGGACAATAACGGCCGTAATGGGCAAGCCGCCCAGTAATCCGCTGATAATGTTGCCTATGCCTTGCGCTTTTAGTTCCCGGTTGGTTGGGGCGAGTCGCTTCAACGGGTCGAGTTTATCGGTCGCTTCAAGGCTTAACAGCGTTTCCAGGCTGGCAATGATCGCCAGCGTCACGGCAATCATATAAATCTGCGGATTAGCCAGGTAGCTAAAATCCGGGAATATAAAATTGTTGAAAAAATCGGCGGCTTGTTCCGAGATCGGTAATTTGACCAGATGTTTTTCGCTGACAGCCCAAGCGGGTACGAACCGGGTAGTGAATAAGTTGTAGCCGACTCCCCAGGCCACCGCGACCAACGGGCCGGGAATCAGTTTTAATAATGACTGTTTTTTAAACCAGGGCATTTCCCAAATAACCAACAATAACAACGCAACCGCGCTGATAATCACAGCGCCCGGACTAATGCCGCTAAATGCATCGAATAGCTCAAGAAAGCTCGACTCGGCTGTTTCCCTCATATAACTTTCATCGCCTTCATAGCTGGTGTCGTAGCCGGTGGCGTGAGGAATTTGCTTGATGATCAAAATCAAGCCGATCGCCGCCAACATGCCTTTGATGACGGCGGAGGGAAAAAAAGCGCCGATGATCCCCGCTCTCAGGTAGCCCAGCGCGAGTTGGATGATGCCCGCCAGAACGCAGGCGACCAGTAAGCCCTGAAAACTGCCGAGGGTTTCAATCGCGTTGAACACAATGACGGTAAGACCAGCGGCAGGTCCTGAAACGCTAAGTTGCGAGCCGCTTAGCCAGGACACTATCAGTCCGCCGACCAAACCCGCAATCAACCCGGAAAATAACGGTGCGCCGGAGGCCAGCGCAATGCCCAGGCATAACGGCAGAGCGACCAGGAACACTACGATTCCGGCAGGAAAATCGTCTTTTAGATGGCGGAAATAATATTGGGCATGTTTGTGAATCATATAAATAATCCTTTAATTTTGAATGAGGAACATTGTCCAGCCGCAGCGTTTTGCTTTCATATCCGCAACGCAATCGGGCTATGTCGATCCACTGCCTTAAGTTGTAACGGCGGATTTTGATATTCGTCTGCAAAGGTTTCACTCGTCAATATTAAAGTCTCATCATAAAAGCTGACTCTGCCTGTTGTAATGTCATGATTGGCGCCGACAATTCCAATCGCACCGGTTTTAATCATCTCCTTTAAAATAGGGCTGCGTTCCATAATGGCATCCACTGTTCTTTTTATATTAATGGCGGTTACTTTTTCAACAAACTCATCGTTGCTTGAGTTGCGATTCTCCAGTACGGATTTTTCAGCATAAACCGCAGGCTGTATTTTGTTTAATAGCGCTGTCAGGTTGCCCATTTCCATATAGTCGCAAGCGCCTTTTATCGCGCCGCATTTGGTATGGCCCAAAACTACGATGATTTTAGCGCCGGCTATTTTGCAGCCGAACTCCATGCTGCCTAGAATATCTTCATTAATAATATTGCCGGCAATGCGAATGCTGAACACATCCCCTAAGCCTTGGTCAAAAACCAGCTCAACCGAGGTACGGGAATCGATGCAGCTCAAAATAACCGCAAACGGATGCTGGCCGTCGGATGTTTCATTTGCCTGTTGCAACAGGTTACGGTTTACTTTAAGGTTGTTTATGAATCTTTTATTGCCTTCTTTAAGTAAGTCCAATGCCATTGTCGGCGTTATAGACGCTTGTATTTCTTTAGTTAAAGTTTTCATTTGTTTCCCCAATCTTTACGATAGTTTTAAATTTAAGCAGCGTGTGCCGGTTATTTCGATGACAGTTATCCTAGTCCTTTAACCTTTCAAGAACCTTTCACAACTTCCTGAGTCTATGAACATTTTATTAATAGAAGACGATGCCGTTCTGGCCGACGGCTTGACTCACACCTTGAGCGGTAGCGGTTATTCGGTGACTTCCGCCACGACCGGCGCTTACGCAGACCAGCTGCTCCAGGCGCAAAGTTTCGATTTAATCGTGCTGGATTTGGGCTTGCCGGATATGGACGGCCTGGAACTGTTGCGCAAGCTTCGCAGCCGTAAAATTCCGTTGCCGATTTTGATTTTGACCGCACGTGACGGTGTTAACGACAGGATCAACGGTATTGAGCAGGGCGCTGACGACTATATGACCAAACCTTTCGAATTGAGGGAATTGGAAGCTAGGGTTCATGCATTGATCCGGCGTTGTTACGGCGGCTTTAGTAACGATATTGTGATCGGCCGCCTGGCGTTGGACACACATAATCATCAAGTCCTGGTAGACGGACAGGCGATTAGCTTGTCGGTGCGGGAGTACGGCCTTTTGGAAATCATGCTGATGCAGGCCGGAAAAGTCGTTTGCAAAGACCGCATTGCGCAGCGCCTGGCCGTGGATGGCGATGCGCTGACCGATAATGCCGTTGAAATTTATGTGCATCGGCTGCGCAAACGTATTGAGCCGTATGGTGCGGTGATCAGGACAGTGCGCGGACTCGGCTATTTACTGGAGCGTTCAGCGGATGAGTAAGCAGCGCAGCCTAAAAACGGAAATTCTTTTACGCCTGGCCGTTCCGTTGATTTTTTTTATCAGCATCGAATCCGTCCTGTCTTATTTTGTCACCCTGCATCATGTCGATGTGGCTTATGACCGTTGGCTGCTCGATTCCGCGCGCTCGTTAACCCAGGAAATCAAAGTACGCAAAGGCAAGATATTCGTGGAATTGCCCCCCGCCGCGTTAGAGATTTTTAAATGGGATGAATCGGACAAAACCTATTTCAAAATCATCTCGGAAGAAAAAGGCGTGATAGCGGGCGATAAATTCGTTCCCGAGCCGTTGGATTCGAAAACCGATTGGACGCGTCCCGTTTATTTTGACGACGAGATGTATGGCGAACCGGTCAGGGTGGTGTCGATGCTGATTGCGCCTGAGAACACCTCGGAAAAGGTATTTGTCCATGTTGCGGAGACTTTAAATAAACGGCGGAATATGATGATGGATATTTTGCTGGCCGACCTTGTGCCGCAGATGGCATTGGTCCTGCTCGCAGGCATTTATCTGGTCGTGGGCGTAAAACGCGGATTGCAACCGTTGCATACATTGGCTGATGAAATTGCACAGCGTTCATCGCGCGATTTACGGCCCATTCCGGAGCAGCATGTTTTTCTGGAAGTGCGGGCGCTGACCGATACCATCAATGATTTATTGGAACGCTTGGGCTTAGCCATCGCAACCCAGCAACGATTTATTGCCAATGCCGCACATCAATTACGCACCCCGCTGGCGGGTCTTAAACTGCAAGTCGAACGCGCACAGCGTGAACAAGACCTGTCGGCCATGAAGCCCGCCTTGACGCATATCCAGGGCTGCGCCGATCGCATGTCGCATCTGACTACTCAATTATTGGTTTTAGCCAGATCGGAACCGATCAATGGCGATTATGAATTACGGCAAGTGGATTTATGCAAGCTGTCCAAAGAAACCTGCATGGACTGGGTGCCTAAAGCGTTGCAGCGGCATATGGAACTTGGTTTTGAAGGCTTGGAAAAGCCGCTGTACGTGCGCGGCGATGAAATTTTGTTGCAGGAATTACTGGCTAATTTACTGGATAACGCCATTTGTTATGGCCATGATCAGGGCAATATCATGGTTAAAGTCGAGCGTTATCCATCGCCTCGACTGAGCGTCGAAGATGACGGTTCAGGCATACCCGAGGTTGAAATAGACCGGGTTTTCGAGCGCTTTTACCGTATCCCCGGAAGCCCTGGCGACGGTTGCGGTCTAGGGCTGGCAATCGTCAAGGAAATTGCCGACCTGCATAAGGCGCAGCTTAAATTAAGCCGCGCCGGTACGGCAGGCGGCACCCGAATCGAGCTGGTTTTTAACAAACCGTAACGATCAGTACACTTGCCCATAAGACCTATATTATTCTCGGCCCACGTTTTCGAAACGATTTTTCCATGCGGTTAAGCCAAGGACTTAATCCATTGTAGGTGCGAATTTATTCGCGTTTTTATACTTACTTGGTGCGCGAATAAATTCGCACCCAACCATGTAATTATTTTCGGTTTCACTTAACGGCAGCGTCACCTAGTGTTTAATTGCATTAATAGCATTAGATATAGGTTATAGTTGGCGTTATGCCAAGAAAAGCCCCAGAAATCGTCCTAACAGAAGAACAAAAAGCCCAGCTTGAAAAAGTAACGAGAAGCCATAG